>Ga0098047_10000511_pt1 | contig 15574 bp, 10 predicted proteins | sample 12_taG_FD_92585 | JGI IMG/M metagenome (GOLD analysis project Ga0098047, IMG submission 92585) | Marine viral communities from the Subarctic Pacific Ocean - 12_ETSP_OMZ_AT15267 metaG | ecosystem: Environmental > Aquatic > Marine > Oceanic | place: Subarctic Pacific Ocean | collected 2015-01-16 | reverse complement strand
CTGGCCCAGGGAATTAAATCTGGAACACTAGGGGGCGCATGCTGCGCTTGAATTGAGCCGAATGGAGGAGGAGTTGCCCCCATCGAAAACCCTTCGTCATAAAGGGTTTGATGTCCCAGTAGATCTCCCGCCCTTTTCATTGGGGAGATACTAACTCCTTCGTCAAAGTCAAAATCGTCATAAAATCTCGGATGTCCCAGTAGATCTCCCGTCCTTTTCATTTCCGAAGTCGGATCTACACTGTAAAAGCTGGAATCAGGATCGTCGATAATGTCGAATCGATCAGGATCGCTCGGCACTGTCGTTTTGAATAGACCTTTCAGCAACGCAGAACCTCCCATCGAAGCAATAGCACCTCCTAAGGCTCCCATTAAAGCTGATTTTTTCTGACTTCTTTGGTAAGCCATCTGCTCTAGAAATCGTTCGTGCTGGAGGTTAGTTTTGTACCGCTCCTCTTTAAGCTGTGCAGATGTACTGAGAGCCTTCTGCTCCATTTCTAAAAGCATGCGCTGATTCTGCATCCGCTTTGACATAGCAGCTTCACTTGCCAGAGTCGCAGATTGCGCCCGCGCAAATCCGCCGAGCACAGTTTGAGCTCCCCCTGTCAGCCCCGCACTTTGTTCAGCGCGTTCGACTTGAGCAGTAGCTTGCTCCCTAATCCCTTGCTCAAGAGCAGCCTCTAAGACCGGATCGTCAAATCCACTTAGTTGCCGTAGCCTCCGTGCATAGTTTTCAAACTGTAATGCCGATGAGCTTGGTCTTTGTGAGCCTCTTTTTGCCATGTTACTGTTCCAAATCGTGCATTAAATTAATGCGATCAAGTTTTGCTGCTTCAGCTTTGCGGTTACGTATTCTTGCGCGAATCCAACGCCCTCGGGATGCGCCTTGATGGCGAACATCTGCAAGAGCACCTATATCTATGAAGGTAGAAGAACTGGCTGTGCGAGATCCTGGTACGGAATCGCCATCTAGTGCAATCTGAAAGCCTGTACCAGAAAGAATACCTGTCTTAAGGGTAGTCTGTGAGATGTCGTGGCCTACAGGATTTTCGTACCAGCCCGTGTCATACAAGAAGCCTTCTTCGCCTATGCCCAGTTCAACATCAACAGTCCCATCTTCTAGGCTAACAAGCGAATCGGTTGTCGTTAATGCGCCTCCTGTATACCCAGTTACGGTAGTGTATATCGAAGCTCCTTCCGAATCGACTACTAGAACTCTTGTTCCAGTTGGCGCATTCGGATTTGTCATAGTGAGCGTATTCCCCGACAAAGAACCTGTAGAACTTTCGTCCGTATTAGCATTTAAATCGTCCCCAACAATCGTGGAGTTCTTTAAGGAATAACTTCCAGAGCCTAAGTGAACAGCACCAAAGCCTGAACTAAGATCGCCAACACTTAATGCATCACGATCTTCGATAGTCCAACGCTGACTCGGGAAGTAAAAACGCAAAGTCTCGCCTGTATCTTCGTTGATGACATACAAGCTAGCATTAATACTACTTACCGATAACCTGCCATTCGTCGGAAGTTTGTCGATAATCGGAGCACCGAAATCTTCAGCCGCAGGTGCGCTAAGTCCTGAAGGAGGAGTTACTCGCCAAAGAGCACCGTCTCCAAGGACGTAGACAGATCCTGCATAGGTAGTCACAGCCCTCGCGGATTGCGCTCCAACTCCACCCAGGTAATAGGGTCTGGGGCTTTCGGAACTTCCAGTTAAAATAGTTCCCCAGTCTGCGCCAAACACAGCCAAAGAATTTGCGTAGGGTATTGCTGCTACGATATCCGATAAGCCTTGATTAGGTACATGATATTGGGAAGCAGACTCAAAGGATTCCCATCCAAATGGGCCTTGAGCTCCTAATGAAATTATGCCGTCTTTGAATACACCTAACCTATCATCCCAAGTAAAGATGCCGTCAGGTCTGCTAGGTACAAAACCGGACGATTCGCTAATCACATTCCCCAAGGTATCTTCGTGAATGTTGTCGATAAAACTTGCTTCGCCTATCGGAATTCGCGCCAGAAATCTCAGAGGATTTCCTTCTACGTTTGTCAGAGCCTTAGTTATCTCTTGCTCATCCCGCTCGTCTGAAATGCCGATGCGCTTAGTTCTGAAGAGTTCGATAGCCGTAATATAGGGATACGCGGCATCTGGAAACGACACAGCCGGAGCCGGATTGTCAATGTCCTCATCGTCAATTGTACGCGCATCAAAGATTTCGGGATTGGGTGTTGACCATGATCCTCCTGGCCCCTTCTTCTCAAAGTTTCCTGATACTAAGCCCCAGTTTTTAAATGTACCATCTACCGGATCATTCTCGTCGAAAGGCTGGAACTTGGCGAAGTAATGCAAGTTCAACACTTCATTACTATCTTGCCTTGCGCGTGTATCTAGGTAGTCATAATTCTCCCACTCGTCTTGGTATCGGTTGCCTTGCCACATGCGAAATTCTCCGATCCAAGTATCCGCAGTATTGGTTACATCTTTAAAGCCCCCGAGGTAGATAATAAATTTAGCTATTTCTAGCGTATTATCTTTTGGGCTATCCATCGAGAACGCCATTATTTCCTGACCGTTTAGCGCATAGTCCTTTAGAGTTATATCAAAGTTAGAGCCAACAGTTGTCATAACTGTAGAGATAGTATACCAGTTAAAATTTTCGGCATCCACGTTTAGGCCACCTAATTTTAACTCGTCAAAAGATATGACACGTTCCGAGAAAGGATTCCATAACTCTGATACAATCGTGAAAGATTCTTCGCCTGTTGAGAGTGTGACCGAGCCATCACCTAACGGACTTGCGTATAACTGGATCTCAGCATTCTTTGCAGCAGTTTCATCTGTATCTGTAACCATTAGAGCATACTGAACATCCCCCAGAGTTTTAGTCTGCTCGAAATATGACCTTGCAGGATTCCTTACTTTTGCAGTAGTATTATCTCCTTCATAGCAACTCCAGTAGACTTTAGCCGCCCGATCCCAAAACTTATCTGGTTTATCGTAAATATCGTCTGTAATAAAAGCCACATCAGAAACTAATCCGTGATCAAAACCAGGCTCTGTTTTAGTAGCAAACCGCATTTCAAAGTGCGTTTTAATTGCGTCTTTAGATACTGCTGTTTCCCAAGCTCTCGCATGATACCAATGAGTATTTTCTGATAGTCCTCCTACATATTCCGACGCGTCGTTATCATCCTCGTCATTATTACCATGCCCTCCTGTGGCAGTTACACCCTTAAAATTTTCATCCATATGATTAGCAGTTCCTTCCCCTCCTTCTCCAAAACCTGATGAACCCCAATGAAGAAGTCTTTGATCCGCGTCATATCCTCCATTATTTGAATTAAAGAATGAGTCTAAAGCCTGTCCATTGGTAGCTTCAGAAGGAAGTGTGTCGTAGGAATGCCACACATCCGCAGTAACGTCGTGTACGTGTATCCTAAGTGCGTTACCCTTACGAGTTACAACTACTGTATAGTTTTGACCAGTTGTCCACTCAAAATCCCCGCCGCTACCATCATCGATAGTTCCGATTCTATAGTATGGCGTTCTATATCTTTTATTTACTGACCGCGCCGCAACTAGACGAAAATCTGTATCATTGCCCCAACCATGCCCCTTGTAAAGCATGACTTGAAAAGCTGGAAGCCAAGGCTGAAGATCATTAGGGCCAACTGAAAAAAGACATTGACATCTTGTTTCTGTAATCGGCGGGATGGCCGTCGAATTGTCAAACTTGAATGAAAATCCTATAGTAAAATCTTTTGTGGTATCCAACTCTAGGCCCGCTCGATATGCAACCCAAGCACATCCCTTGCTACTTGTAGTTCTGTTCTGAGAGTATCGATCAAATACACTTTCCTCGTAGTCGTTGAAACCTGGGAACGCCGCAAAAACCTCTACCGAATTTCCGTGGACATTACTATCTCCTGGATTATCATCATCGAAGAGGAAATAGTTTTCAACACCATCGTGGGTAAGACCGTAAGATGCGCCGAGCTCAGTTTTACCTGAGTCCTCCCCCTCTTTTGTTGTACCTAAAACTACTTTAGTTCCACCAAGAGCTTTAACAGGCTTAAGCCGTCTAATGGGGCCATAAGTACCATCCCCTGAAGCAAATCGTGCGCCGTACTGGTAGACGCCGTCAAGAATTCCGCTTGAACGTATATTTCTAACCGAAACTTCTTGTCCAATCTCGGGCAATCCAAGAGGGCGTAACTTGTTTCTCCGGACATCCGCAACACAAAGAGCACCACCAGGCTCGTTAAGGAATAATTTATCTCCTAACTTAAGCCCTGTTGCAGCCTTTGAAAAGATACCGTCCTCTGCGCTGAGAGTAGACGTTGCGCCTATAACACCCGCCGGAACTAAAACTTCACCTGCTAGAATAGCTTTATGGTCTGCGTCTTGGACTGGGCCTGGGGCGATAGAGGGTAATGCGGAGGTTGGTGCGTGTGTTTCTAATGCTAATGCAATATTAAATGCGCTGACATCTTCAACAGAATCTGCTCGGTGCTGGAGGTCAAAGATCGCCTCGCCGTCATCCGAAGTTGCCGCGTAATCAAATATCGAAAATCCTAAAAGAGATCCGTGGAAATTGGTATCATTTTCTTTGTCTTCATCTGCGCCAATGAAGAGGTCAGGGATTCGTCTATGGTCAATAAAGGGCAACTCAGTCCCTGCTGCTGAGGTAGTAGCAGTATCTGTGCCGTTATAGATAAATAGATTCGTGCCGTCACAACCTACCCAAACAGTAGTTTCAGTGTTTAGATCCGAATGGAAATCAGCTCCAGTTTCCCATCTAGTTTGCTCTGAGTAAGTAAATAAGAGTTCGCCTGTATCTGCCTCTAATTCTAGTTTAGCAAAACCTGGAAATTCAAATAACGTAGTAGTACGTTGTTCAGTTAGAAACTCCCGCGAAAATGTAACTTTAAATGCAAATACATTACTCGCCACACTCGATAAGTTAGATGTAAAAAATCTGTCGAATACCGAATTAAACGGTACTCTAACAGCACCCGAGAGGCCATTAAATCTTAATTCTCCTTCGTCAAGTAAGGGCTTACTTGGATACGGTAAAGCATCCCCGATTCCGGTTGCCGGAGAGATCGGTGCTTTAGAATCGCAATTTAATTGAATCTGAGGAGTTGTAGTCGGGGAACGACTCGCCATAGCCCAATCTTCTTCCGAAGTCGGATCTACATTTTTAAAAATATTAATAGGATCAATTACGGTGATCGTTCCTTCAGGAGATGCTGTAGGCCCGAGGATAGAAAGCGTACAACCATTCATCGTATACGTTCCCGAAGCTAAAGTATCATCATCTTCTGAAGCATCTACATAAAGAGTTACTTCAGGCGTTCCAGTCATTGGCCCATCTACACGCAACGCGACTTTAATATTCGTGTCAGGTGTAGTAGCTATCGAAAGTGTGGTTAATCCTGCTGCTCCGGAGTTATCGTAGATATTAGCTTTAATCGTATAGGCTCCACCCGCTTTTTCCGCCCAAATTTTAAACGTATTGTTGGCGTCCTTCGCTGCAAAATTCGCTTTCTGTTGACCTTCAATTAAATATATCTTACCTGCCGCCTCTTGAATAGAGCCTAAAGCTACCTGGAATGCAATTGTAAAGCCGTTCGTTTGACCGGAAACATCAAAAGCATTCGTATCTAATTGCCAATAGCTACTCCCTGGTGCAGCAAAACCTGCTGCTGAAGTATATTGTGCTTGTCGTACTGAACCGACTCTACGAGTTGGAGTCTCCGATTCGGCAGGATCCGCTTCCCGAATTTCGTGTAGCGCAGGTTTTTCTGTGAGTATCCCAGGAGACACTCTACGCATAGGAAACTGATCGATGCGACTTGGATGTTTCATTGTGGGGTAGGCTTCAGTACTCCATCTGCTGTAGCTGGATCTCCATGCTCAAAGTTATCGAGAGGTGTATTATTCCTTTCCGTGAAACCTGTATAAAGTTCACCTTCTCGCCAACAATTCCAGCCGTTCAAACTCCATTCTGTAGAGTCAGGGAAGGCTGGTGTATAGTGCTCGCGACGTACCGCTAAAACATTTAGTATAACTTTAACTGTAGAATCATCTGATTCAATGTGGGTAAATATACCACCTGAAAAAGCTACTCCTTTTACAGCATCCGGAGTCCAAGAATTACTTCCGAGATTTGCGGTAACAGGTAAAGTCCACAGATTAGTATCCGCTTCTTGGTCATCAGGATCGTTGGAAGTAAATAACTTGACGTAAGTTGAATCTGTCCCTGCCCCTTCGTAAAGGCTAGCTTCCGCATATATCAGATGGCAAGAGTCATCTACAACGATGTATCGCTTCTGGCTGTCTAATAAAATAGACGCCGAAATTAATCGATCTGGATGCGGCTTCAGATCGCAGCAATGCTTCGGAGGATCACCTTCTCGTGCCATTTTTCCTTATGTGAACTTGGGCTGGGCGGGAAACTTGTTTACCTGAACTACTATCTTTAATATCCTCTTTGCTCAAGCTAGCTTCAACAGGACTAACGCCACCTGTTTTCCAGGATCGCCAAATATGGACTGCGCGAGATAGTACAGCATCTAAAGTTTCGTCCGGCCAACTAAGCGTGTCTGAATCGCCCATAGTACTTAAGGACTTAAGCTGTTTAACAGCGAAATTTTTTGCGGTGTCCAGCACAGGCCAGATCACTAAATACGCATTTGTACCGTCATAGAGTTGCTCATATCCTCCGACATCTGTATAGGATGTAAGACCATACGTAGTTACTCCATCCGGTGTGGGAACTAGTTTAATTAAATTACCTAGTTCAAGTACTTCTAAAACCCGTCCTGCTGTGGGTAACTGTACTGTTCGTTGGTAAAGAGTTACAGTTGCGCCAACTTTAGACGAATGTATCGGTGAACCAAAGTCTATGGAATTCGCGTCAGAATTAACCGAATACACTAGATATCTAACACCGTCAATATCACAAACATCTCCTGGTCTAGTATCCGCAGAAACAGATGAGAAAGTTATGGTAGAGGTTCCGGCGGAATGCGACGAAACGGTTAACGATGTGGAGCCTTCAGTAGACCCCACAAAGTAGTTACTGGCAAGACCAGGGACACCATCGCTGGCAGCCCTGGCCGCACCTGCATTGATCGCCTCCTTAACTTGGCTAGCTGCAATAGCCGAAGCGGTAGTAATACCGACACGATTGTAGAAGCGGGTAGCCAAGCTAGAGAGATTTGCCATTTTCTAGGATGCTTTAAAACGGTCTGAGTAGACGAATGAACGACGCCCGTTATCCAAAGACCAGCATGATCTCGCATGCAGTCGTTTGAACAACCAAGTCTCTTGCTCTGCAACCTGGAAATCAGAAAGCGGCTCTAGCCATTTGCCTGTAGCAGCATCGCCGCCGTAGACCATGTTAAAGCGCAAAGAATTCCAGTTAATCCCCATGATTGGGTGTACAGAAACCGGCGTAGAATCCGAAGTTATATCCCATGCGGTAGCCGCTGCAAGGAAATGGTGGAAATCCAACATTGTTCCTGCAATAGGAACCTCGGTAGTAGTTGCCAAGTTTGCTATTAGAGAATCATTAATTTGACCCTTAGTTCGCATATACTTGAGAACCTCTTCGTACATTTCAGGAGTTACCATCCAGTCCGTAACCATCTCACCCGCTCCGTAGCGGGAAACTGCGATGATATACTTCTGGAGGTACTCGTAAACATCTTGACCGTCATTGAGGTCAAAATTTGGTTTACCTGACCCGTCATCATTATCAACGCCATCTACGTATGGCTCCCATTTAGCGACATCATCCTGAGAGATTCCCATAAATGACTGAGCACTTAGATCGCCGTATTGAGAGGAGGAAGCACCATCTCGGTTAGTATCAGTACCTGAAACGAACAATCCTAACAAAGAGAAAGAGGGGATTGAGTAATCTGATCCACTTCCAAAATCTGTGTCATTCAAGTGCGGCGCAAGTCTTGTTGGGGTAGCAGAATCTGTAGATCCTCCAAGTACAGCATAAGACTCTTGTTCTTGGAAGAATTCAGCCATGTGCCGTTCAAGTAGTCCTGCAACAGTATCGATGCCTTGTTGTACTGGACGCCGTAGCAAATCCTCAGGTATCACAAAGTTACTTGCAACATCTTGGATGCTTGAACGCGCAGTTGACCAAATGCCGTTTTGCGTAAGTGCCAAACTTGTAGCAGAACCCATCGCCTGAGAACCTGAGGCTTCGCGAGAACCCTTGTAGTATTTCCAGGAAGAGGCAGGAGTTGATCCTGTAGTCAAAAGATGCTCTACGTAATCCGCATCATTCACAGAGAATACGCGGCCACGTTCAGCAGCTTTACGGAAGAATTTTTCGCCTCGGTCATTTACTAACCAAGCCGGATCTGAGGTCATTGTGTTAATGGTACTGAGGACAAGAGAGTCCAGCAGTTCCGTGGTAGTTCGCGTGAGCGGGAGAGCCATTTTTAAGTGCGCCTATTGCGCTTCGAGTGTTGTTCTAAAACTTTCTGGGCATTTTCTGCGACACGACGTTTCATCTCCTGCTTATTTTTAGGGGCTCCTTCTTCCGTAGTCGGAATGAATAATTGAGGGACTGAGGTGTCATAACTTGAAGTAGCTTCAGATTGCTGTGGAGCAAGTCCAGCCGCATGTACTAAATAAATGACTCCCTTCTTATCGAGGAGCATCTTATTAGTATAGCGTCCAGATTCCAAGCCATCTTTGTACTCTGCAAAAATTTGCTTGCCTTCATCAGAGTTGGCAGCGATGCCTTCCTCTTGAAGCCAGTTATGAATGTTCAGTTTTGCTGTAGCCTTAACTTCAGCTAACTCAACTTCCCGAGCAACAATCTCTTGGATTTGATCAGGATTTTGGTAGCCTTTTGCTTTAAGGTCAGCTTCTCGTTTATCATCCCACTTACGGTGTGCACCATCGAGGGCTTGCCCAATCATGCTTTCAACTTTTTTCATTTGATCAGCAGTAAAATCTTGGGCTAATTCAGCCTTTGTCTGGGCCGGAGTCTCAACACCATCTGCCGCCGCGTCTGCAAGTGTACCTATAGGCTCTTGAGAGGGTTCGATAGAGGTAGGTGTAGGAGTAGTTTCGTTCGTATCTTCAGTCATTTCGGGTGTACCTATGGCTCCCATGCATTAGAGTTTACCCTTGGCTCTCTTCATGCGGTTTAAGAAATCGAGGAGGTTGTTTATCCCAGGTGGTCACACCATCCTCGTTAAGATTAGTCTTTTTTAATTTGGTTTCAAAGTCGCGCAGACTATAAGCTGTGCGATTCTCTGGATCTCCCTCGTAAGGGAGTGCAAATATCTCAAATCCATTAGCCCATTCACCACTACCTGTGCGGCTAGGACGGGGGGGTTGAGCATCGTTTAACCAGATATCTCGGTCTTCGAGATACTGGGCGAATTCAATTTCGGCCTTAGAGTTTCTGGGCGGGGCTGATATTTTACTTTCACATTTCTGACAAGTCCACTCAGGATACTCTACCGCACCTGTAAATTTACATGTAGTACAGGTGTGTAATGTACGTAAGCCTTGGTCAATAAGCCAGCCAACATACGGATCGCCAAAACGCGGAAGGTTAAACATTAGAAGAATGTGCCTCGATTAGAATGTTGTACTCTGCATCATCCGGAGCAGCACCAGATTGCTTTAAACGAAGAAGATCAGGAGGATTAGAGATAGTTACAGAGTCCATAAAGCCAGTAGTAACTGCAATAGAAATCTGAGTTCCTATATCATTCCACGTACCGTCTGGATTACCTGCCTGGATTTCATATACTCCAGGATTACTTGTAGGAATAGTTGTAACGGTTCCAAGATGAAATGTGGCCGAAACACATCGCCCAATTTCAACTCCCTCCGTGATGGTGTCACCCTCCTCAACAGCTTCAAAGCGAAACCATTTAATTCCCCCAGAATTAGAGGAAGCACCATCGTCACCAGATGAATTATTCCAGGATCCGTTTAAAAGTTTTTGGTGGGTAGCTTTAGTCATTATTCCAAGTGTTTAGGGCTCGAAGACAGTAACAGTGTCAGGGTGAAGGGGTAGCACAATGCGGCTGGGGTAGGTTTCACCGTGGTACAAGGTTACGGTGTTGTTGTCGAAACAGGGGTGGCAGCGCACAGGATTGTCTCCATTAACCTGAGGAACATCAAAGCGGGTGTAGTTGGCGAACTGCACACGTAAAAGGTTAGTGCTGCCGCCTCCAGGTAGGTGCATGGCCTTGAGACTAAACTCCAGACACACCTTGCGAATGTCCCCCGCGACATAACTTTCAGGGAAGGCATACCACGTATCTGCCACATCAATCCAGTTTGCTCCGGTGTCAGCCGAGTACTGGGTTTTCGCGTAGACCTGAGCCCCAGCCTGAGACGCACTAAGCCAGAAATGCCCTTGGGCGACACCTAGGTACGTGGACTCTTTTAACGGGGAAGTGGATGCTGTTATAACCTTCTGGAAGTCGTTGGTATCGTAGGTTATACGGGAGCTATAGTACGAATCTATGTTCGTAGAACTTACACCACCCGCTATTGCGGTACTTACGTCCTCGGGAGTAGTGGCGGTTCCCCATGTGTTGGTGATGGTAGTAGTCCAGTCCGACCCAGAAGGTTCTGCGGCGACTAGTGCTGTTTCGCCAATCCAAAGCTGCGTGGGTATCGAGGTAACCGCTGTGGCATCCTCATCCCCAAACCGCCGAAGCCAGTGCATCTTCTCGGCTGTAACTCGCACCCAGGAGTAGGAGGTATCCGTATAGGGAGGTGGATCCTCGTCCGCGTAGTCGGTGGCGTTGTTAGGGGTAATAAGCATCTCAACCTTAGGACAGGCTGTGGGAGAACTATTACCAAAATTCGTTGCTAGGACATCCTCATTCTTGAGGTAGTATCGGAAAAAGTGCAACTGCTTGGCTCTCATCCGGATCTCCTCCCCATCCACCTCTGTAGCCGCATGACCGCCTGACGCACCGAACACACCAAAAGCGTTTTCCCTGTGGGAGAGTAGGTCAATAAGCGCGTTGGGCGGAGCCCAGTGATCGTCGCAGTCCAGGATAGCTAGTATAGGGAAGTCTCTAGGAAGACGCTCTCCTAACTCGTCAACATTGGGGTAGCGGTTTAGTAGGGTATCTCTGTTATCTGAGGATGCGGTGCGCCCTGTAATAACCGATTTAAGTTGGTAGGCATCTCCAGTGTCCAGGGTGTCTTGTAAAAGTTGCAGGTTGGTGGCAAGGTGTGTCTTAATGGCTGTCTGATCCTTATAGCCGTCCCAGATGTACCCGCAAAACGTCGGTGTTCTCTCCCCTATAAGGTCTCGGGCAGGAGCGGTGATGGCGTCTTGGCGGCGCGGGAGGAAAGCCCTGGGGGAAATCGCTGAAATCTTAGGCATGGGCATCCCGCCGATAAGTGTACGATCTTCCCCTAGACCACTCATAAGCCATGTAAGAGCACCCCCTGCACTGGTTCCCGACAGCCCAATCTTACTAAACTCAATGTACGAGGAGTAGTTCGCGTTGACGTAGTGCATAAGCTCTACAATGTCCTGCATATCCCGCTGACAGTACAGACCCCATCCGTACTCAGAGTTAGTATAACCATTGTCCCCGATCCAGTCATCCCCATCTGAACCACCCCCATCTCCGTGTCCTCTGTGGTCTAACGTGACACAAGTAAACCCATTATCACGGGCGGTTTTTGCCGAGTCCACAGCACTGGAGCGGTTGCCCCCTGCCCCGTGGAAGAAAAACAATAAAGGTACTTGACCAGAGGCGTCATCGTAATAAATATTGTACTCCATTACATACCCATCGGACATGGTAATGGTTTGAGCTTCGCTATTTACTTCGCTCATTTTAAACTATGGGGATATCTTCTGTGCCGAGGAATGGTGTACTCTGCGCTCCCTGCGTTTGGATGCCACCTGCGGGGGCCAATAAAGCGTTCTTCTGTGCAACTTGTTGGTGCTGTACGATAGCAGCGGAAATAGCTAGTATTAGTTCTGTGTTAGACTGCGGCGTCTCAGCTAGCTTCTGTGAATAATACGCGATAAACTGATCAGGCGGATCTTGTTCTAGAACAGAGATTGCCGCCGTTTTACCTGAGATGTAGTCAAATAACCGATCCTGAGGGCCACCCGATGCCAAACTTAATTCAAGGTATTGTGCGATGTCCCGTGCACCTGTGGCCCAGAGGAGTCGGCGTAGTGACTCTATAATAACGGGAGGCGCACCATTTGGAAACTGGGCTAATGTATTTGTAACAAGAGAAGTGGCTGCGGCATAAGTTTCTCGCTGGCCTTGTTGCGATAAATTCCCTAGTTCAACTGCATCTACCCTGAAAGACATGAGTGCGCTTTCGGGATCAGGTATGTCGTATATCTTCGACAGACCTGAAGGAAGCGGGATCTCTAGTGCCTCACCCCACATCTCCCGCTGATAAGAAAATGTAACGTGAGCAGCCGAAGCAAAAAGCTCCGCCATAACAGAAAGTCGATCCTTAGTTCTGCGGTTACCCGCGTTAGATAATATCGAAGCCTCGGCAGCAGATTTTCTTGGGCCTATCTGCATACCTCTGTCTAGAGCGTTAGATCCAATTACATCATCTAGTAATCGTATGTATTGTTCCAGAGCCGCGAAAAGTTCAGCAAGCGCAGAGTTTCTCTCGACAGGCCGCATCTTGTGCGATACACCCGTATCGGCTGTATCCGCTAATCCTGTTTTAACAGGTACGTATATCGTATCGCCTGTCTGATTGTCTCGTACTTCTTTGATGTAATCTTCTGTAAGAGCTTCTTCATCGTAAAGTATTACATTGTTAATGCTTCCAACTTCCTTAGTGATAGCGTGTAAAGTATCGTGGATGTCATTTATGAGAGGGATCCAAGACAATACTTCAGAAGGACTGATGTCTTCCCCTGGCGCAGGGTCAAGGAACGAGCGGATAATTAAAGGACACGCGCCTGATAACTTAACGCGAGATACGGGCATTCCGATGCCAGTATTCGACTTACCTTTATCCGAGCCGAGCTCGTAGGTAACCTTCGTACATTTGTTGTGCGCCGTAGGCCAGAAAACTTCGGTCTGGATTACCTTGTCCGTGGGATCCTCAGGATTGGCAATCGAAAAGGTTCGCCAGAAACAACGCCTTAGTCCTGGCTCGTAACCACACTCAACATGGCTAAGAGCTTTGTACTTAAACCGCTCGTGAGGCGGGGCGGATTTGTCTGTGTCTACGTAGAGCCCGACATGCGTCCCCATCGGCCCATAGAGCGCACACTTCCGTGCAGCCTCCTTGAGTCCCCCGTGCCGCCCAGCCCAAAGCATCAATGTGTTCTGGTCTTCGGTAGCTCGGGCCGCTTCCCCTGAAAGAGCCTCAACCTGAAAGACAGGTAGGGCTGGAGAAGCCTCGATTGCCGCTTGGCGGAGGCGTGTCTGGAATAGGTTTGCACCTACGTCCGGATACAGCCAAGGAATAGAAACTGATTCAGGATTAAAATATACGGCTGTAACCGTATGATCCCGCCCCGCATAGAGCGCATTTACACGCTCCGTGACGTACTGAGCCGCAGAGTCGAGCTTTTTCTTAGATTCTGTAACGATCTGCTGGATCGCAGCATCGTCCGGAGCAGGATAGTAGCGAGTCACCTTGGGACAAGTGTATCCAATTGTTTTAGTTTTGTCAAGCCCTAACGCCGCCTTTTGTGCCTCATAGGAGGAGGTTTCCAGTAGGGCGAGTCAGGGCCAGGAGGCGCGACTTTTTCAGCCTCGATCCCTGGAACCGCGCCTCGCTTCATAATAAAGTTAGTGAGAAGCGCGAATGCATCTGGAAGATCGTCCGATTCCGACTTAGGGAATTCCGAAAGTCTCTTGAGCAGGATGTCTCGCCCAGGGAATTTGCCTGGGAAGAAGATACGATTCTCTGCCATCCCTACTTGAATACCCTGTAGTCGCTGTTGCTTCTTAGCCCGACTTTTTAAATTGATCGGAACAAAACGAACTTTCCTAGCCCAATGCTGTTGGTGCGCCCAGGCACGTAGGGCATCACAAGACATTGTGTTCTCAACCCACAGAGCAGCAATATCCTCAGAGTTCTCGTAGATAAGATCAGCCACGTACTCCATACATTCTGCAATCTGCCCTCGGATTTCTCGTGCTTGGACTGGAAAAAAGATGTTCGTGTCGGGGGGCATGTCGGCAATGCCTGGGATCTCTAGTCCTGGAATACCTATACAACGCTCTGCGGTTGTGACATGTACGAGGATGATACCGTTCCAATCCCCAATCTTGGCATCCGCACGAGAAGTTGGATCCCAAAGAATAATCTTCCGGCCCTTAGGTAGATTCTCTGGAAGAATATCAAAGAGCGTAGACTCTCTAAGACGTTTGTCCGGAAAGAGTGCATACGCCGCCGCGACAGGTTGCACGAGGTACTGCTGGCTCCAGAATTCTGGATCATCAATGCGATCCTCCGCAGCAAGTAATTCTAAGTCGGACATGAAGTCCGGACAGAGTGCGTATGCGCCGTCCGGCCCCAGCCCCTTCTTATCCGCAATACCCGTATTCGGATTCACGCCATCCCAACAACCAAACCGATATTGTGACCACTCTTCGCTGTGCTCCCCAATCCAGGCCGAGAGATCGTAGAAAGCCCAAGGAGTTCCGATGTGTCGGATGTTACCTGACGGATCTCGGAGGATCGGCTCAAGCTGCTTAAAGGACTGAATGACTTTCTCGCGCTGGACTGGGGTTGTCGAGTTGCGTTCATTCGACGGGTCATCAACATAGATATCTGTCGGGTGCTTACCCGCTTTGTTTGAGCCAATCGAACTAGGGAAGAAGCAAGGCTCCCGCCCCATCCCCTGTCTACCTGCCGTATTAAAGGATCCTGGCGGAGAACCTGGAGAAGCGCGGCACGGAACAAGCTGGGGAAACGCCGCCGAGAACGGAACAAGTACAGGGGGTTCCTTGCCCTGGGCCGGAATGATCTCAACCATGTTCTCGGCATTGCATATGTTCCGCATCTCACCTAAGATCTCGTTCGCAAGTTGCGTAGCCGCCGACACATACATCGTTCGCTTCTCTGGGTCACGCCATTTCTCCCAGAGCGCGATATCCATCAGCAAGGTTGTCTTGCCGTGGTTCCGCGATACAATCGTACTCGTCCTGTTGGTACTGAGGGCGTTCGCTGTTATTTCTCGATGCAACCTAGAGAACTGCTTCCGCCTAACGGGGGGAGAACCAGGTTGGGCTGTCAGGATTCCCCGATGACCTATAGCATGCCCAAACGCTACAGGATCTTCAAGAAGTCTTAGGATAGCATCAAAAAGCTCAGAAGACTTCTCGATGTCGCGCTCAGAAAGTATTCGCCAAGGAGAAGGAGTCACAAGGCTAGTCTGTAACTAGGTAGCCCTGGAGAGAGACAGCTAGTCCATCCCCTGCCGAGTCACCTATACCCGTTACCCAAATGTCGGTCTTAGCCGGAAACGACGTAGCTCCATTTAGATTAAGCGTTTGGGCCGATGGATTTGAGACAGTAAAAACGTGCATCGTCCTGACCG
>Ga0098047_10000510_pt1 | contig 15581 bp, 12 predicted proteins | sample 12_taG_FD_92585 | JGI IMG/M metagenome (GOLD analysis project Ga0098047, IMG submission 92585) | Marine viral communities from the Subarctic Pacific Ocean - 12_ETSP_OMZ_AT15267 metaG | ecosystem: Environmental > Aquatic > Marine > Oceanic | place: Subarctic Pacific Ocean | collected 2015-01-16 | reverse complement strand
TAAAGTAAGTTATTTGGGGTTGGACGGTTTTGCTAAATGGTCATTGACCTGAAGATGCAGTTTAGCTATAAACTATTCAGCCCCAAGTTTAAAACTCCCATATTTATATATTTGAAAGGAAGGTATAAATGAGTAAAATAATGGACGACAATCCTAAACATCCATATGAATTACTTCGTGATCTTGATTATGAAGACTATGTAGAGAAAAAAGGTAGATTTGATTTTCTCACATGGGCTAAATGTTGGGATTTGATGAAATCAGTATGTCCCAGAGCAAGATATGAAGTAGTAGATTATCTTACATCAAATGGAAATACTGTACCATATATGGCTTGTGAAAAAGGAGCTATAGTACACGTAATTTTATATTATGAAGATGAAGAGCAGGACCCGATAAGACATCACGAATATCTAGCCATAAGAGGCTATGATAATAAAGTCGTAAACGTTCCAGATGCTGCACAGATAGAAAACTGTATCAGGAGATGCGTTGCGAAAGCAGTATCTATGGCAACTGGTTACGGGATTACATTGTGGTTTGGTGAAGATATTAAAGCACTGGATTACAGACCTGAAACAAGATTAGATGGCTCTGTGGCTAAAAATGGTGAAATGACTGTGGATCAGGGTATTAAATTAGACAGGCTAATTCGCAATCGTTTAGTTAAAGAGGAAGAAAAAGAAAGTTTACGTGAATGGATAAAAGCAGTTCCAACGTTTGATGATGCATCAGAACAAATCATTAGATTGGTTAGCACTATTGAAACACGTAAACTCGCAAATCAAGCTATAAAGAAAGAAGGTAAATAATGCCATTACCCTTTGGTAGTAAATTATCGTCTGGCAAGAGTCAAGACGGCATATATGTACAAGAAGTAAAGATCAGGTCTATAAAGGCTTGTTATGGTGAAAAACCATGGGAGAAAGCCCAGTATTCAGATGATATTGGTCTTCAGATGGAAATAGATATAGGAAAGTCTTTCTATCCTAATTTCTATGTCGGTGGAAACTGGAAGAAAGAACAAGGAGAACCAGCAGGATACGGTACTTCATTAAAGGTTAAGATTTTATTGCAAAGCCTTGGCTTTGATAACGTCGATAACCTGTTTCTAGAAGACTGTACATTGCCTGAAAGTGTCTTACAAGAAATGGTAAACAGGAGTTTTCTTCGGTTAAGCTATTGTAAAGGACATAAGGACAATGGTGAAATCAATTGGAAGCATTGGCAGGAAACTGGTTCTGTAGAAAATGGAGAATTTCAGTTAAAGGTCAAATTCCATGAGGCTGTTGAAGAAAACTATGTTAAAGACTACCAGAAACCAGAAGAATTATCTGTTAAAACTGGTACAAATTATAACGAGACAAAGTTTGCTTTATGAAAAAAGCAACAGTGGAATGGGTTATCAAGGATTTTATTCATCGTAGATTGCAATACAATAATAATGAGATAAGTTCTCATCATTTTGAAGTAGATATTCCACTATGGGGCTCTAGGTACTGGGACGTTCGACATAATCCCAGTACTTATAGCCGTGCATGGAGGAAACTAAAAGGCTCTGATGAATTAAGTGAAATTGGTATCGAAAAGGTTAAAATAAAAGACACAAAAAGTAGGGAACGTACATGGATTCTAATAAGGAATACATAGAAATTGCTGTAGGTTCTGTTTCTAACAGAGGATCGGTTATTGAGTTAAATCAATTAGCTAGTTATCTAAAGCCTGAAACAGAACTATACAGAAGTATGTTTGTATTAGATTCTACCGCTTTTGATCATTTTCAGAACGAAGGGTCTATACGATCATATAAAGGTGAATATTCTTTAGATAAAATAACTTTTGATATTGACAAAGGTAAAAATACTGGTGACAGTACCATAAATTACACAAGGTATTTTGTAGAAGACTTATACGGACGTGGTATTGAACACGGATGGATAAGAGTATGGTTCAGTGGTACTGGATTTCATATTGAAATACCCGAAGTTTATGGCTTTGAATCAAGTGTTAATCTTCCAAGCGTAGTTAAAGAAACAATCAGAAGTCAGTTTAATAAAGACATTGATACTATATATGATCGTGGTAGGCTTATAAGGGTAGGTTATTCTTACAATAGTAAGAGCCAACTATATAAGACTCCACTGATGATAGACGAGTTAAATGAAATGTCTTATGACAACGTTTGTGAACTGTCGAAAGAATTTAAACGAAAAGATTATACACCTAATCCATTACCCGAAGCTGAAACAGTTTGGAACGATGATATAGTATACCCTAGAGGTAATAATGTATCATTTCCAAAAGTTGATACTGGTGCTACAACGACCAACAATGTTACTTGTGTTCAAAAGATGTATAATGCAGGTGAAAAGGAAGGGCATCGTCATAACATGCTGCTTCGTATGAACAGTGCATGGAAACGGGCAGGAGTGACCCATTTAGGAGCTCTATCGATGAGTCAGTCATGGGCTCCAGCGTATGATCTAGGCGATCTTAAAAAGATAGTCGATTCTGTCTATGAAAGAGTCTATAGTTATAGTTGTCAAGATGTTTATATGGATGAATATTGTGATCCTAAATGTAAATATTTTAGTCATAAGAACTATGGTCTAGATATTGTCAATTCAATCAATGCTTCCGAAAATTTTAAGATTTTTGCACGAAGAAACCTTAATGATTGCAGTTTTAACCTGAAAGACATCTATAATATCAAGGATGATTATAGGTTCTTTGAAGGAGAATTAGCAGTTATAATGGGTGATACCAAGATTGGTAAAACAGCTTGGGTACAAAATGTATGCGTCAATCTTAATAACATGAATAGTTTAATGATGTCATTAGAAGTGCATGAGCCATTGATATTTCGTAGAAATACACAAATAGCAACAGGCAAAACAAAGGATGAAATCCTTGACATATATAAAAACGGGACTGATGAGGAAATAAGCATTATTGAAAACACTGTCAGGCATATTCAATTGATGACAGTTGCACCCGACATAGCAACTATTAGTGATATTATGCAGGAATCTCAAGCAAAGATTTTGGTTGTTGATACTATAGATGCTATTAAAGTACGTTTCTGTAACGATCCTATGCAAAAAATGGAAAAGGTTATCACTGATTTGAAACAGTTAGCACAAAGTCAGAATATTATTATTATCGGTATTAGCCATATTTCAAAAGGCGCATCTGATGGTATATTAAATGTTCATAGTGCAAAAGGTAATTCAGTAATCGAACAAAAAGCAGACAAAGTAATTGGTATAGTAGGCGACAGATTGTCCCAAAGGCGAACTGTTCGTTCATTAGCATCAAGAGATGAAGCTGGTTTTATATTGTCTTGCAAGTTTGACCATGAGACCTTTCAGTTTCAAGAGTATATCCAAGAATATAACTAATGAGAACTGGAGATTTAGTTAATTATTATGTGGCACTTATTAAAAAACGTACCGCAAGAAATAAAAAATCTAAATCACTAAAAAAACGATTAAGACAAATATTGAGAAGGTGAGGTTTGGTGCAAGAGGTTGTCATGCTCTTTGCTAGAGCATGTGTGGTTACTCCTTTCGTCTCCTCGGTAAGCCGAGCCTCCCTTCTTTATAATGAAGGTAAAAATGAAAACCTATGATATAAGCATATTTACTATACCAATATTCAAGTCTCTTTCAATTAAGGAAGAAGAAGTTCACGGATTAAGAATTGTAATATTTGGTATAATTCCAATAACGATCACATATGGGACAGAATCAGGGGATCATGTACATTTTAGTTTAGGACTATTAAAATTTGAACTATTCGGTGGGCTATCGCTTTGGAAGAAGTGGCTTCCATGAGTAGTAAATCGAAATCAAAGGGTAATCGTATTGAACGACATGTAGTCAATGTATTTAAAGAACATAACATAGATTCAAAACGAGCATGGGGCAGCAATGGAGTTTCTATAGGCGAACATGAAGAAGTTGACGTCGTTGCTCATATTAACAAGAAAAAATGGTTATTTCAAGTAAAGGGTAGACATAAGATAGCAGATTACTTAAAACCTAATCTAGAGATCGTTGACGCTCAAATCTTGAAAGAAGATCGCCAACAGGCATTGGTGGTCTTGTCATTAGATGCTTGGATTAAGTTGGCTAGTAAATGATGACATATAAAGGGGAATTTATTGGTATGGGTTCCCCTTTATTATAATAGCTATGTGTATAACTCACTAAGTATAGAAAAATTAGAAGAAAACATAGGAATCAAAATGTTAAAGAAAACAAAAGTAAGAAAACACTTTAATGAGGCTGGAATTCAGATTAATATTGATGCACTAAATTTACTTGAGGATGAAGTGAAACGGATTATGAATATATGGATAAGAAGGACAAAGCAAGGGAATATCAAAAGATTGACAGCCGACCTAATATGGATAGCTCTAATGAAGAAGCAGAATCCAACAGTATTATAGATTATATATTATTAAAGCACGATGCACCAATTGAAGACCATAAATCACCGCCCTTTGGTCAATTAGGTCTTAATATTTATATATGTCCTAAATGCTATGAAGCGTTCTGTATAGGTCGATATAGAGAACATCATTATGGTACATGGAAGAATCTTTCAAGGGGAAAAATAAGAAAAATATGTATAGTTTGTTCAATTTGAACAAAGGTTCTATGTAGGTAGGTTTAGACATTTGTTGGGACTTCTTTAAAAGGTTATCCTTTCTCTTCCTAATGAAATGGTCACTACCTACATAGTTCTCTATTATATAGACTGGTTAGTAAAACCAGACCTCCCCTAAGGGTGTGCGTACTCACACTACCTATATAATTATTTCCATCGAGTATCTCTAAAGTATTTAGCATAGACATAGAAACAGAAAGCAAAGAACACTAGGATAATTACCATTCCATCAAAATAAGGACTGTTATCACCAGTGTCGATAGTTCCAATCGGTGTTTCAATCTGTATCTTGGGCTGAATCTTTGCCCCATAGTCTTTTTGTATGCCCATCATTTTTTTTTACAGAAGTTCTTCTATTTTCTTACGTCGACGTTCTTCACGCTCTGATGCTTTTATTTTATATCTTATTTTAGTGGCTGGTAGACGAGTAAATTGACGAACACCTCTAGTAAATGTAGTTCCGTATGGCTCATTGAATGTTTTTTCAACTTGTCTTACTATTCTTCCAAAAGGATATAATGTATGTATTGTATAATCTGCAAAACGTTCGTAATCACCGTTAAGAAGTTCTATGAAAGATATAGGGATTCTTGTTATTGGCGGTGTGATCACTTGTAAGGGTGCTATGGGTCTAGGATATATACCGAAAAAAGCTTTGTTTCTTTCTGTTTTATCGCCCATTAATAAATCAGCAGTATCCTGTAGCCAATCCCAAGGCGGTGGCAAGGCTGTATCAAAAAGTGAAAACATGAAAACCGAACCTAAAGCCATTGTAAACATGTCTATTAGAAACAGGTCTTTAAATCTTTCATATGAATCTGTTCCTTTCTTAAAGCCGTAATACTTGGCTTGTTTATAAAATTCTGCTCTAGTGCGAACTGATTGAAAAGCAAAAAGTTTAAATCTTGTTAAGACCTTACCTGTAGCTGTTCTCATAAAAGCTGGGCGAAAAGCACTGTGATATAAGAACTGTGTTGTTTCAATGCCTTTCATCCCCATTTCAAATAGATAAGGGTCACCCATATTGATATCTTTGGCATATAACCCATAGCGTTCTCGGGTTTTTAATGCATGAGTAACGAAGGCATCAATTCTATTGATCCTTTCAGATTTCTGCATTAACCACCCACCTAGCTGCAGTGTTTTGTCCGTTATACCGTATCTACGTGCTAGTTCTAATATGGATTCGTTTCTCGCTTCAGGATTTGTCTTTATTAGTTTAGTTAATTGAGATATAAACAGTTTACCGTTCTTACCAGCTTTGCTCAACGAATCTTGAAATTCAGGGTTATATTCAAGTTCGTTCTGAATAAACGTATCAATGATTCCTTTTTCTACTAGCCACTTATGCAGGTCTTTACGATTTTTAACATTAGTACCATCTTTGAATTGAATAGCATAGCTACCATCTGGATTTATAAGAAGTTTCTCTGTCACATGCTTATTGCTTTTGCTTTGTAAAAAATTCTTTAAACCACCTGATGCAATACTCATTGTAGCACCACCAAATATATTAGCAGTAAAAGTCCCAGTATTGGCTAGTAAAGTTAAAAGCTCATAACGTGCTTCTATTCTAGCCATATCGTGGACTTTACGCTGTAAAAATTCTCTCTGTGGATTAGTAAGATTTCCCTCGCTGTCAGTATAAGTCCCGTCTTCATTTTTGGGCATATTCTTAAAAAAGAGAGGAGTGCTTAAACCTCGTTTTTCAAAGCTCTTAATATAACGTTCCAAAGCTTTAACCATCTGTCTATCACTAGTATGATAATACATCGATTTTTTAAGCTTTAACGGGTCTCCTGCTTCTATAGAGTCGAGTATTCTTTGATTAAATGTTGAAGGCTGTCCCAGCATATCTTTTAAGTATAGGTTCAAATAATCTGCCCAAACCTCTGTTTGATTTTTGTAAATAGTTTTGTCGGGATTGTATAGAGCATTTTGTTTTTTAGTAAAATTACCAAAAGCATTCTTTTCAAGCATTTTATCAATACGCATATTGCCCTGTATTGCTACAAGGTTACGATAATAAGACCTGACAATCATTTTTTTGTAATCATCAAAAACAGTTTCACGTTTATCATAGCCAACTAAATCTTCATGGAATCTTTTCATGGCTATGTCTGGACGTTCACCACCTACTTCATTTTGTAATGCATCTACTTCATAATTAGCTGATTCACGGTTAGAACTTTCACGATAAAACTGCCAGTATATGCGTACGTCTTGAGCTTCTTTCTGTGCTTGTTTTTCTGAAGTATTGGGACGAGCAATAGCATCATTGTATGCTTGAGTAGCCTTTGCTTCAACATATACTTCAAATTCACGCATAGCACCTTTATTATAGCCTACATTGATATGTGGCATATATTCTTCAATATTTTTCCACTTTCCTATAAGCCTTTCTCTTGTAATACCATTGTCTTTTCTATACTTTTCTCTGAATGATTTCTTTTTAGCATTGCTCCAGTTTTCTTTTCCCATTTCATAAGTCAATGTTAGTTCCATTTTTCTTTCCATATTGTAACGAAGCAAAGCTTCTAAACCAACTTTGGGTGATGGGTCTTTAAAACTACCAGTAGTAAGTATATGTTTTAAAAATGGATTAAGGTTTACTTTTCCATTAGGATCAATCTTGAACCATTTGTCCATCATTTTTTTGTCAGTGTAAAGCCATTCTTTACCAACTTGTTTAAAAAAGTCGCTTATTTGTTTATTGGCTGTTTCAACTAATTCTTCTCCAGTTATGGACTTTTCATTATATGTAAATTTCTTTAATTTCCATAATTCCATTTCATTGGTCAATGCTTTACCTTCACGTTGGGCGAAAGAAATGTTCATTATCATCTGAATATCTTCTTTTGTTTGATCTTTACGCCAATCAAAGCGTTCCATATTGTCTTCCAGAACACGTTCTATTTCTGATACTGTTTCTCGTTCTACTTTTCTAAAATATTCTCGTATAGCACCAATAGGAGACATAACTTTGTTCAATTGTTTTCTAACTACACCTTTTGATGTTAACACTGGTGTTAATATACCTTCAAATGTTTGAGAGTCGTATTTTAACATCTCTCTGTCGACACTTCTCGGATCCATATACCAGTATTTAGCTAAAAATTCTGAAGATTTCTTCTTATAAGCATCATCGAAATATCTATTCAAGGCTCTAACGTCTTCCATCGTCATTGTACTGGCATCCCTGACAACACGATCTTGAATACTGGTAAAATCTCCAAACATCTGATTAAAATTATCATGCCAAGGTTTACTTTTCTGTAAGTTCTCTTTCAGTTTAGTAATTTCATCTAGATGTTCTTTGGAAAGAGCAAGTCTTTCTAGTTCAACTTTCTTCTTTTTTAATGGAACATCAGATGGAAGTATAGCGTCTATAAGTTTAGACTTTTCATTTGAAGTCATGTCATCTATATGCTCTTTGCCTGTTATCTTTTTAGATAACTTCATAAAAGCAACATCTTTATCCCATTTCATTCCAATGCTTTCTGCTGCTTTATGCACATCTTCTGATGTTACTATATCAGATTTTTTCAATAAGATTTCAGTAATCAAACGTGCTTTTTCTGTTGGCAATATTGCTTCTGTATAATTAGTAGGCTCTGCAAACTTAAATTCTTTTCCAGTTTTAATTGATTCAACGGAGCGTTGATAAACATTTTCAATACCAGCAAAGTAATTTTTAAGACTACTATTATAAATAGCATCGCTAGAATATGCAGCTTTGCTGAAATTTGAATCAAAATATGTTTTTTTGGTTATCTTATTTACATTTTTGCTTAATAAAAGCGGAGAAAGTAAAGTATAATCTATAGCTCTTGCAATAATAGTGCCGTCATAGCCATTTAAAGCACCTTCAAATATTATATTGCTTTTCATATCGCTTATTTTGGCATCAAAGTCTGAATAATCCATTGGAGCTCTGCTCTCATTGTTAGAAAGACCATGTGCTTCTGTTTTAGCTTCCAATGCACGATATATGGCAGATGACATTAAGATTCGAGCTTCTTTTTCACCTACTTGATTGACAAGCTTGTTAGTTTGTTCAACAAGAAGTTCGTAAGTAGTCATCTTGGCTAGTTCTTTACCAACTATTTCAGCAGTAGTATTAAGTACATGATTATCATATTTACTTGGAATATATTGATTTCTCTTCAATGTAAATATGCTCATTATATAACCATCGGCTTCTTTGCTTATGTCTTTGAATATAGAATCAATAATTTGACTTCCCGTAGAAGCTTTACGTCCAGTCATTCCATATTTGAATGAAGCAGTAACATGTCTTCCGCTAGGATCATACTCTAAAAATTCTTTAGGAATTAATGTATCAGTTGTAATTCCTTTTTCAGCCATGTCTTTACCTATTAAACCAAAAACACTGCTGGGATTATCGTACTGATTTTTTCTAATTAAATCCTGTGTTGATTCCCAATCGGGCTTAACACGTTCGCCTGTTTTTGGTTCTACTATTTTACCATGAGGTTTGACAGAATTTAATATAGTCCTATATCCACCAAGCGATGATTTAGAAAGATCGGCTAAAGTAATATTTCTAGGTGTTTCTCCATTGATAGATATTTTCCCTTCCAGCAATGCGTCAAACAGCATTTTAGGATGTTCAGTAAATTGTTTCATGTAGGGATTGGACGAAGCATCTGCTGATGAATTGACAATCATGGTTCCTAAATCCCTGAAACGCTGTTGATCTTCTGGAGTGTTTTTAAGCTTAACATAGCCTTTATAATGCTTGGTATGTTTCCTTCCGTATTTATCTTTAGTTGTTACTTTATAATCTAAATCTATCTGTCCTCCGTTTTTAAATACAATATCTCCCCATTCTTGGATAACCATTTTAGCAGATAAGCCGAAACCTAGACCTCCTTGACCTTCTGTTGATTTTTGAGCAACTATAAAGCGTTCCTTGGGATCGTATTTTGTTAAAATATGTTTTTTATCTTTACCGTATCCCATTTCACTCTGGAGCTTTTCTATATGTTTATCGTTCCAATGTTTACGTTCATCAGAGTGTCTTTTAAATTCTTTACGTATGCGACTGTCTATATTCTGGAAGATAAATATGGAGTCAGAGTCTTTATCTGCTCCACCTAAATATCGATTATCTTTATCTGCTGTTATTGCACCTGCACCCCTTTGATCGGTAAATCCTTTAAATAGCAGTACACGTGTTCCGCTAACCGAATCAGCAGGTACACGAATAACTGATAGCTCTAAAGCGTCTGTGTATTCTGATATGTCTTTACCTGCCTTTAAGTCTTTTTGATATAATTCCCATAGTTTTTCTAAAGTGATTGTTTTATCTCTAAAAAAGACTGGCATTTTTTTGTGAGCATTGTCTAAATATATTTCACCTTCATTGACCAGATTAAGTTTTATCATATCTGGTGTATATGATTTAAGCCATGCCTTACTAGACCATTCCCACGTAGGATTAATGTATCTTGTTAGAATATATTTTCTTATTGCTCCATTATTAGATCGGCTCAAGAACTTTAAGAATACATTAGGAGCAAATTTTCCATCTGCAAAACGGGCTAGTTCTTTGTTCCTACTGTGAAATTCTTTATATATTTCTTCGCCAAAGTATTCTTCTACTGAATCAAGCTCTCCTTCAATATCTAGCTTTTGAATCTTCTTGCGAATAGCTTCTGCTGATTTAACATATTCTGGATTAGTTAGTATTTCATATATAAACTCAACTGGTAGTTCATCCAGCTTGTATTGATTGATCCCTTTAAGCGTTTCTTTATCGTTTAATTCTTTGTTGGCAAACTCTCTACCTTCCATGCTACCCATAATTGATTCTTGGGTAATGGTTTGAAAATAGATTTTAGGTATTTCGCCATTTTGTAAAACTGATAATTGTCCTCCCATCTGCATAGGTATTTTTATATTACCTATTTGCTTATAGGGGTTTTCATAGGTAGAAGTATTTATACGAAGAGAACTGATTGCCATTTCGTTAATATCTACTTCTCCTTCATATTTGTTATTCTTCCACTCCACTTTGTTTATTGGAATATCGCCACTGCGTTTAGCAGAACTCTTAAATATTATAAAATCAAGACCATTATCTATCATGAAGTCTTGCCATGCATTAGAAGCTCTTTGACCTGCTGCTTTTACAAATAAAAGACCATTCTTATCTTTGTGCATAATTGCAGGTTTGTAATGACCTATGTCTTTAGCAAATCCCATTGCGTCTCTACCAGCATCAAATACGCTATGTTCTATCATTATGCCACCATCTGTATCAGATATACCAGTGGTATTAATATCTTCTATAATAGAATATCGTAACCTTGGTTTGCCATATGAGTCTGGGTGTTGCGCTACTCCTGTGTCTAACATCCCCTGCATACGTTTATTATAATCAGCAGCGTCTTTTCCGTATGATGGCTTGGTAAGATTATGGATTTTTGATAGGTCTTTACTTCCTAGTTGATATAACCCATTATGAATGGCATCGTATAACACATTGCTAACCCATTTTTCACCAAAGTGTTTATCGTTACCACTATTTTCTAGCTGACGTAAGTATTCAGTTTGTATTTCATCTTTAGATATTCTTCCTTTAGATAATGCATCTATAACATCGCCTACAGAGTGCCCATCTGTATTTACCCTAGCAATGATAAGCTGTTTCTTGTCTTTATTGCCTGAAAATATATATTTACCGTCAAGATATAGCATGTCTTCCAGTTCTTTACGCATTGCTGGAGTAATATTAGAAACAACTTTGTTTTTCTCTATATGAAATTCATTAGGTTTCTGTATATGAATATTACCTTCGCTATCTTTAAAGCGTATCCAATCCATTATCTCAAATGAGCCACCCTTAAGCGTAAACAATGGGTCCAATGCTTCTATAGGCAAATCGAAATAATATTTACCAAGCCTTTTCCCGTCTAATGTATCATTCTTTTCAATAGTAAGACCTTCTACAAAGTCTCCGACTACTACTTCTTTTTTAGATTTCATCGACTGATGAAAACGTTTTCTTAATGTGCTTTCATTCTTTTTTACTATGTCATTGGGGATATCGCTGTCATATATATCTTTTATAAAAGCCTCTACGTTTGGTGTACGGTTTCCCCGATGTTCTTGTAAATGAGTTTCAATTTTGTCGGCAATATCCATAACGTGCTTATAGCCAGAACCGACAGGCATACTGTCAAATATAGTCCTAGACAGATTAACCACACTAGGGTCATATATATAAGCTGGATCATTGTAATCCACTTTGTCGTCTGTATCATAAGCATCCTTATTCGCTGATTCAAATTTTAGGCTCTCTCTATCTTTTACATATTCATTATAAGCAAGTATCCTGAACTCTTTCTCGATATCCTTTTGAGTTAGTTCGTAACCTTTCTTGTCTCCATGCCTAGCTTCAGCTTGGTTGTATGCTAGTATTTTCATAATATCAGAGTCTCTCCACTGGTTAAGCCAGTTTTGAGAACTTTCGTTAGCAGTGTTAATAAGATAGTCTTGTACCTTTTTGCTATACTTATGATAATCTTTATGTTTTGCTGGATTTAGTATATGCTCTGGGCTGTTTGAATACATAGTATTAGTGATAAATTTACCAGCTTCTTGCTCAAACGCAGGTCTGGAGTTGTATCCAAAGAATCCACCTAGTAAATACTCGTATATTTGGGCTTCTATGGGGTCTTTACGCAATGTTGAGGGTAACCCTAGCATAGCTGATCCTACGCCCATTTTGAGTATGTTTTCGGCTTTTTTAACTTGAGCAGGATTACCGTTCTTAAATATTTTTCCAAGCCTAACGAAATTACCTAGTCCACCAAAAGCACCACCTGCAACAGCACCGTAGGTAAATGTATTCATATATGAATCAGGACCACGCCAGACTCCCGATACTAAAGATGCTGTTCCAAGCCCCACTGCCTCTTCTATTATTTGCCTAGATGCAGAACCACGTTTAAAAAATCTTAATGACTCAAGCTTTGATTTGGCTAATCCTTTGTCTAACAAGCCTTTGGCATGTCTTCTCCCTATCATTGGTAGAGACATCTCTCCGACTTTATGTATTTTGGGGATAATACCTTTGGCTATTTTTTCACCAACAGTCTTAGCTCCTATCTTGATAAGACCTTTGGAGAATAACGATACGGGAGCGGCTAGTATACTGGGAGCAAATCCTGCTAGATGCCCCATACTGTGAGCTATTGATTCATAAGTAGTCCTAGGGGGAGCACCCATAGGAATGGTAGTAAAGCCTTCACCAAATCCAGATGTTAGCTGTTTTGCTATCCTCCGAATATTTACTTTCTGTTCGAGAGGTTTAAATCTTATACCAAGGGAGTTTGCTTCTTCGGATAGATTTTCTAACTGTTCTTCGTTAAATAGATCAGGTCTTGCCCTATAAAGATTAATGAGTTTACTAACCTCATAGTTGCGTAAAGCCATGATTATGTGCGACGAATACGCTGAGGCAGACTATTTATTAATCGTTGTATTTGATTGATAACATTCATACGGGCTCTTTCAGAAAGCCGCTTGGTTGTTAATATTTCTTTCAGCTTAATAATTTTCATACGTATTGTATTTGCGGAAAATGTACCAATATTTCCTACTGTTTGTGCGGCTCTGCTTCCCATTTGACCAGCTCTGCTACCTGCGGCTCTTCCTGCAAGACCGCCCGTTCTTGATTTAAGTCCTTCTCTTCCTGCTGTGTATCCAGCCTTACCTTTTCCCATTAGTCCTTTAAAAGCTGCTCCTCCTGCACCAATAGCTTTAGCTCCTAATGCAACAGGTGGAATAAGACCTAGTAACGTTCCTGCACCACCAGCAAGTTCTTCACCGAATGATTCCCCAAAAATATCTTCACCAGCAGTTTTTGGTCTTAATCTGTTTGGTATCATTCCAAGCAATGCTACATCTGCTGCATCGAAAGCAAACTTTTTGAGTGCTTTTGATTCGGGTTTAAATTTGATTCCAAAATAAGATGCTATCTCAGCTACCTTATTACCCTGTTCGTCGGTAAACTTTTTTGGATCTTTATTATATTTTTTTACTAGCTGTTGAGCTACTTCGTAAGGGTTCATTTTATTCCTCGTATAGTAAATCGTTTCTGTTTAAAGCTGAACCTTGGCTGTTGATATAGTTTGACAATTGACCTATCATTTGATCAGTGTCACCTGTACCATAATAGTCGTTCAAAACTTTGTCTGCTTTTGCTTGTAATTCATCGCTCCATGATGATGGGTCTTGTTTATATGTCTCTGCATCACGGAATCCTGTTGTTGTAAATTGTGGTCTTTCACCCATTAGCATATTTACATAGTTGTCTTCACCGCTGAAACCATCTTTACGAAAGGGGTCACCTACTCTTTCTGTTCCAAATAACCCAGTTAAGTTTGGAATCAATGTACCATGAAATGCTAGTTGATGATACCAAGGCATATTATGATAGTCTTTCCGTAAATTTTCTTCTTTTTTGTTCCAATCAAGTTTAGTCCGTGTAATATGCTTACGCATTCTTCCTATTGCAGCATCATGTTTTTTGAACTGCTGTCTTTCCTTTTCTAATATTTCGTTTTGAGCTTGTTGCGCTAGAAGTCCTTGTGTTTGCACATCTGTTTGTTTAGTTGATGAAGTAACTAAAGGAATATTCTCGCTAGTTAGGTCTTTCTGTACTCTTTCATGTGCAATTTGTGATTGTGTTCTAGGAGATTGCTCCTGAATAAAATATCTAGACCCACGTTGAGCATGTTCTATTTCACCTTCATATTCATAACCTTCAACGTCGGTTTCAACGTATTTTTCTCCGTCCCATTCAAACTCAACTTTTGTATTAATCCATGTCATTGTTTTATCCTTTCAAATTGGACATCTATTTTATTGTAATTTACCAGCAAGTATCCGTCGGGTCCGATCAATGAAGCTTCTGGAACTTCTTGAGCAATCACACCTCTATATCTACCATCGCCATATGATTTATTTTTGTAGTCAAATTCGTATATATTGATACCTGAGTTTGATTTATCAACTAGTTCAATATTTTCTTTAAGGGCATAGTCACTGCCCGTAGGAGGAGTTGGGTTTAAAAAATTAAACCCTCCCTGTTGTTGATTTCCAAATCCACCATATTGATTGGCAAATTGATCATATGTACCTGTGCCTAGATTAAATCCTCCACCGCCACCGCCAACGGGTGCAGGTGTACCTCCACCTCCACTTAATCCTAGATAATCACCAACTCCAGACAAAGCACCTCCAGAACCTAATAATCCTGAAAATCCAGTACCTGCTAGTCCAGCAGGACCAAGTAATAAGTTACTACCCATGCCCATCATATTATCAAAGAATTGTCCTTGTGCGGCTTTATTTTCATATTCCTGTTTATAGTCCATTGACTTTGTAAATTGATCCCCAATCATTCCTTGACGATTAAATCCCATTGAGTTTTGTATATCCTGACCTCTCATTCCCATAAGTGCTTTAGCCATATTGTTTTGTGCTTGGTTTTGTTGTTGCATAGAATTTGCCGCACCAATAGAAGCCGATCCTCCAGTAGCAGATTGCATTCCTAACATAGTGTTCATACTTGGAGTAGCATCCATCATATTCATTCTTAATAATTTCTGTGCTAATGGATCACCGCTTTTATATAATTCTTCTGCGGTGTTATAGGCAAAATCAGTTCCTCCCTGACCAGTTGATGACTGTAGATTAAAATCTTGATTGATTGGATCAAGCCCCATCCATGATTTTAGTTGATCAAATATCATTTATTTCTCCTTTAATAATTGTTCATTAATTGTATCTATAATTTCATTTATTTTGGCTGCTATAGTTGCAAGATCGTCAGTAGAAGTGTTACTTACAGAAGTATCAAGAATATTACC
>Ga0098047_10000509_pt1 | contig 15592 bp, 20 predicted proteins | sample 12_taG_FD_92585 | JGI IMG/M metagenome (GOLD analysis project Ga0098047, IMG submission 92585) | Marine viral communities from the Subarctic Pacific Ocean - 12_ETSP_OMZ_AT15267 metaG | ecosystem: Environmental > Aquatic > Marine > Oceanic | place: Subarctic Pacific Ocean | collected 2015-01-16 | reverse complement strand
GGGAGTCGGGCCTTCTTTTGAGGAGGTTGGTTTCGATGTCTGCTCGTCCGCCACGAAATACTCAATCAGGATCTTTGCCAGCGTTCGCGTGGGTGTTTTGTCGCCTCGGCGCCGTTGATCGCCGACGACTTTTCCGATCAGTTCGGCGTCGGTCAGGGCGAGTGTGGAGGGCGTGGTGGGCATAAGTTGTTCCTAGGAATGTCCTAGATGATACTTATGTCATCGTCCACCGCAAGCGGGTTCGTTGATTTTTATAGGAAAAATATAGGCGATAGCTACCTAATTAATAGGTAACGCATTGTTAAGATGGGTGTTATGGAAGAAAAAAAACAGTGGAACATCATGGTTTACACCAGCGTTGTGCGGGCCATGGATGAACTGATTGAGCAGAGTTTCCGGGGTGGCAAGGGCCGCACCGCATCGGCGGCGCTGTTGATGTTTTTGACCGCCGACCCGGCAGAGCGTCAGCGGTTCGTGGACGTGATCAGTTTGGCCGAGGGTCGTGGAATTGACGGTACGGTGCTGGATGCGGCCAAAGCCGCGCTGGCCTCGGCCGAGCCGGTCAAATTGGGGGGCGAGGCCCGCCCCGCCAGCGGCGGCCGGAAAAAGGCTAAACGATCGCGGACTCGGTGATCCGTTCGATTTCGGCGAGAGCGCGGGCGGTTTGGGCCGCCGTGGCGCGGGCCCAAACGGTAACCGCGCGGGCATCGTGGTCGATCACGGCAACGCAGGGGTCGCCGTTGCCGTCGATCGGCGCACGGGTGGACAGAATGATTGGCAGATAATCGCCATGGATCAGTGCAAACAAGGGGGTGCCTCCAAAAACAGCCGGGGCCGGCGGGGCCGGTACGGGCCGCGGTTTATATTACCATCTTTGCCCCCAGCGTGGCCCAGCGATTCCCCTACCCGTTGCCTTTGGCCTGTTCCAGTCGCCACTGTTCCACATACTGGTGCAGCGTGATGACGCCGTTTTTCAGGTCATCCATGACCAGACACTGTTTGTCGTTCATGCGGGTTGATTCTTTGGAGGTTTCGTCGATTTTGTTGGCCAGTTTTTCCGTCGCGGTGGCCAATTGCGCGATGGCGGATCCGAGGGCGTTGTTGGTGTTTTCCACATGGGCGCTGTGTTCTTTCAAATCACGGATCCCGTTGACCACATCCGTGTTGATGGATTCGATCCGGTTTGCGGTTTCATTCATCGCCGACACCTTGTCCTCGATTCGTTTCAGCGAGGGCTGAACGATGTACTTGTGCATAACCCAAATGGAAACGACGAACGGCCCCACAATCGATCCTGCATTCGTGGCAAGGTCGGACACATCAACGGCCAGAAAACTCACTTGTGTTCACCGTATTTCGTTTTGGTTTTTGACGATGTTCGACAGGGCCCGCCATTGTTTCGACGTGCACCAGAACCAGATGAATCGGGAGGCATGGCGGGATCCTTTCGTTGTAACGGTGTCGCATGATGTCGCGGTCTGCAACACCGTGTCGCATCGTGTCGCATCGTGTTAAGGCCCGGCCGCGTCGAGCAGCGCGGACGTGAGCGTTTTGGCGATTTCGGCGTATTGTTTGGCCAACTCGGCCCGGGCCGACAGGATGTCGGCCTGTTGATCGTCGGCGGTGTAACCGCTGACCTCGATTTCGACGCCATCGGGCGTTTTGATTGTGAACCCTTCGACGCCGACATCGGACGCGGGGATGATCACTTTGGCCCGGACGATGGTGCCGTCGGGCGTGATTTTTTCAAAGTCGTAGGACCGCGTGGCCACGCAGCTGGTCAGCAGGGCGACGACGGCAAGGATGATGGTTCGTTTCATGGCGCGGGGTTTCCTTCCAAGGCGGTTGTCACTGACATGACGCTGTCAGTGGTAACCGGGGGCGGGTGTTGGTGGGCGGCCCATTTGCCCGCCGGGCAGGCTTCGGACGCGACGGCGGTTTTGGCTCGCAGGATGCAATCGCACCGATCACAAAAACACTTGCGAGCCGGTACGGCGGGACAGGGGACGGCGTGTTCGCAAACGCGGCACAACATGCGGCGGGCTTCGATGACATTGGCGACCGGGCGATCGATGTGGGTCACCGCTTTGGTGACGCCCGCGGCGCCTTTCGCTATTTTTCCGCAGCAACCCATTAGATCCCCTCGATTGGACAACGGGTAACTTTGAACGATCCGCCGTGGCCGTAGACGATGCCGATGTCATTGTGGGGGACTGCGTATTCGGGAAAATCCGCGCCGTAGGGCCATACACCAACGCAGGGATAGATCGTGCTGAGGTCGAACGTGGCGCCAAGGTCAGAAGATGCGAACTGGTTGTTAAAGGTGATTTCATCGACGCAGTTTTCGATGGATTGCTCGTCGTAAAACGCCAGCCACGGATAGGCGTATTCGGGTGAGCAATAGTTTTTTGGTGTACCGATGATGAACAGGCGAGCAAGGTTCTCGTTGAACTCAAGGATGATTCGGTTTAACCCCACCGCGCCCGACAGTCCTGATGTGTCTAGCGGATCGCCGTCACACGTTACGCCCGGTTCAAAAAAACCACCAACCGCCTCGCCCGGGCCATACTCCCCAAGAAAGTAATAAGCGAATCTATTTGGAAACGCCTCCTCGACCAAATACACGCAGGGACTTGGGCACAGTTGGGTTTCGCCTTCGCTACCAACGCCCCAGCCAGCGTGTTGCGTCAGTTCGCGCGTAACAAACGATCCCTGATCGGGATCAAGTGCGGTCCATGCTGGCGGGCCGGTGTGACTGCCCTGTGATCCGTTGCTGCACGGTTGCGGCGGGTTTGTCCATGGTCGGGTGTTTTCCCATGCGTTTTTGAAATAGCTTTCGCCATACCAGCCAGTGCCGCCCGCTGCGGCGTCGTCACCGGGGCACCAGTGACAGTCGTCGTCCCATGTGATGTTCGTCAGGCGATTGATCTGCCACGCGATCGGCGTCCATGATTCAAGGTCGGTGCAATGAACGCAGGGAACGCCCAGGCAGTCCTCATCCTCATCACACCCGCGCACGCCGCCAGCGGATCGCTGGAACACGCCGCCAGATGACCGGCACTGACGCGAGACAGTCATCAGGTGTCGTCCTTGGCGAAAGCATGAGAGCCAGACAGCAGCAACCACAAACACGGGTCGCCGTTCGGGTCATCAACGCCCGTTCCGCCCGAAACTCGCATCGGCCAGATTTCCTGATCGATTCCAACGGTTCTGGTTATCTTCCAGGTCTCATCATCCTTGTCGCTGAATGCAGCGGTGAGGGTTTGAGCATCAACGCGGGTTAGTGATGTGAGAGTGGGGGCTGAGATTTGCCAATCAGCCAGGTCATCGCGCAGGTCGGGGGGCAGGGCTACATAGTGGGTTTCTGTTCCCTCGGTCGTGCCATCCCACAGAACGCAGGCCCAGTAATTGGCGGCGATGGTTTTGACCCGCATCCGGGTGGGTCGGTGCGACTTCAACCGGCCACGCCTGCGATTGTGGCCGCCGATGTAAAGGGCCTCGTTGTCATCGTGAACGCCCGGGCCGGTGACCGGCCGCAACGCTCGCGCGAGCGCCTTGCGCACCTTCGCCAGTTGCGAGGGCTTGACCATCAACGGGACCATGTCGTTTTCGGCCATCGATCAAATTCCCAAGGCGTTGAAGTCGGCGGTTGGAATCAGGTTCCACTGGGTAATCACATCAGGATCACCAGCGGCGGCGCGTTTGCCGTCCGCCTTCAACCGAACGGGGCTGGTGATCTCGTCCCCGTTGGCGTCCAGAATCGCATTGGGCGGGCCGCCGTTGTCGTCGGTTTCTTCCAGTCCGCGTTCAACGATTGCAGTAACCCAACCGGGGATCGTTGTGGATCCCGCGAGAAAACTGTCTTTGTATTGGAACTTCGCCGAAAATTTCACTGTATTGTCGTCCTGTTGAATCGGTCGCAGGGAGTGACACAGGACCTCTTTGATTTCGGCCCCATGCCATGCGGTGGAGTTGGTTCGCCCTCGGTACTGTCTGGACTTCACAGCGCCAGCAAAGATGTTGGTGTCGGTGACAATCCATTCCACAACCAGAAACTCGGTCGGCCGCGGTGCTTGCAGCGGTGGGTCGTAAGGCACCCCCGCCTTGTTCACGATCGGATTGCCGGCGGCATCGTGATCGACGGGCAGTTGTTCAAACCCATCCTCGATCCTGTAGACCGGATCACCATCGGGTTCGGGTTCTTCTGATCCTCCACCCGTGTTAGGGGCGTATGCGACCCTGGCCACATACAGTCCGGTGGTGCCGGTCGTCTTGGCCGCGACGTTGGGGCTTTTGGGTGCGATCTCAATCGTCTGACAGACCGACGCGCTGATGGTGTTGCCGTAGGCGTCCGTTAGGGCGACGTTGCGTTGAATGGATTTCTCGGACAACAACAGGGCCTCGGCCTGAATCTCGGATATGGCGAGGATCTCAAAAGCGCGGGTGATGCTCTTGCCGTTCTCGTCGATGACGAGGGGCGAGGATGGTGCAATTTCGGTAACGGCCATGGATCATCCCTATGCGAAAACCGGCAGGCCGACAGATGACCGGGAGACCTCGGCGATTCTGCGCAGGTAGTCGGTTTGTTTGGTGAGTTCGGTGTTGGCTTTTTCGGTGTTCTTGGTCGTCTTGGCTGCCGGTTCTTCGCCAGCGCGGAATCGGGACGCGAGGCCGGTAAACCCGGCGGACAACGACAGGGCCTCGAGCGGACTGCGGGACGCCTTTTTCACTTCATCGGGGGCGAACAGGTCGCCGACGCCGGCGAGACTGGTGCGGGCGGCTTTGCGTTCGGCATCGGTGCCGCTGTCAAAGAGGCCGCCCGGCGGTTTTTCTTTGACACCCTGAATATCCTTGATACGGTTGGCCCGGGCGGCGGCATCTTTGGCGAGTTTGCCCTGTGCGGTGGCGATCTGCGCCCCCAATGCTTTCGCCGCGTCTGACTCTTTAAGTTCTTTGGCCACGAACGGAATCTCGGCAGGTCGGCCCTTTTTGAGTTCTTCCATGGGCTTCTTGATGGCGACCGCCAGCAAACCCTCGGCCCTGCGTTTTTCGTTTTTTGTACCGAACAGAAAAGCGTCCATGATTTCCGGGTCCAGCATGGCACCCAGCTTGATCATCATGGCCTTGGTTTCAAACAGAATATTTTCAAAAGCGGTCACGAAAAAGTGACCGATCCGACCACCCAGATTCTCAAAGACGTTAAAGACCTTGTCTTTCAAATCCACGAAGTATTTTGCGGCGGTCAATGCGCCGATTTCAGCGTGACTGGCGAAGTTATTAAAGAACTCGACGAGCGTGGTGGCAAAATCGCCAACCCATCGAATCCCGTCCATGACCCAACTGGAAATCGATTGTCCCGTTCCCTGTAGCGCGTTGGTGATGGCCCCGATGGTTGATTCGATCACAGGCAGCATTTCTGCGGTCATGCCAGCCACGCCATCGGCAAAGGTTTGCACCATTGGAGCGACCGCTACCGCAACGCGGCGACCGATGCCGGTGAACGCCGCCTGCATGCGCGTGACGGCGTCGTTTGCCTCTTCGACTTTGGCCGCGTCAACGCGGGAAAACGACAGGCCCAGCTTGTTGGCTTCGCTGGACATTTTGTTCAGCCCGTCGCGGCCAAGCGACAGCGTATTGACGAGGCCCTGATTGGCGCGGCTGAAAATATTTGCGGTGGCGGCGGCTTTTTGGGCTTGGGTTGGCAGTTTCGATATCGCCTCTGCAATTCGTTTAAATTGTTCGTCTGGCGACAGGTTGATCAGGTCGGCGGCGCTTAGCCCGAGTTCGTCCAGGGCTTTGACGGCGGCCCCGCTACCGCGTCCCGCTTCGCCGAGGCGTTTTTGCATCACGTCAAGGGCGGCGCTCATTTTGACCCCACCGGCCCCAGTGATATCGGCGGCGTGTTGGAGACCAGCGAGGGCTTCGGTACTGATTCCCGTTCTATCCGACAGTTTGGCCATGGCGTCAATAGACTCAAACGCCCGGGCCGTCAGCAGGGCCAACCCCGCACCGGCGGCCGTCACGCCAACAGCGCCCACGGTTGCCAGTTTGGATGCAAAACCAGCGAGCGATCCGCCCAAGCGTCCCATCATGCCTTTGGTGCGATCGCGGGCCTGCAGGATCAGATTGATTCGTTTTTCAACCATCTAATACACCAAGTCTCTGTTTCCACGCATCCTGTTCCGTCCAAATCTGATCACAGGCGTCGGCGATCGAAAGTGTTTGATCCATGTATCCGCCCGCCTCGGGGGCGATACCTTTCTTCCACATTCCGGCGATTCGAACGGCCTCGATCGTGTCATAATCCAAACACCGATACGGACATTCCGTGATCAGGTGGACGCCGCGGCCGCTGCATTCGTCGCAACCGTTTCCTCCGCATTCTGGACAGACGATTTCGAGGGGGTCGCCGTTGCTTGGGGCGTCCCTGCATTCAACGCCGGGGGTGCATTGCTCGCAGTTCGCGCCGTACTGGAGCGCGACTGCGATACGGACTTTTTTCTTTCTTCCGCCGTGGCCATGTTTTCCATGGGCAGGCGTTGGACCAACTCAAGCAGGTCGGTATCGGACAGAATCCGATCAAGGTCTGCCGGATCAAACGGCAACGGCTTGCCCTGTTCGTCGGTCTGGTTATCCCAACCAACAACTTGATCCTTGAGAAAACCGATGATGTCATCCATCAGCGCATCGAGTTCCGACGCCGTGGTCTTGTTCGATAATTCACCGATGCGGCCAGCGAGTTGTGCGATGGCGCGGGAGTGGCGACGTTTCAGGATTCTAAAAGTCAGCGAGGGCGCATCACTTTTTGGATCGTTTGCCTTTGCGTTTTCGCTTTGGTGTTCCATCAGTGTCAGCGTCAGCGTTGCTTTTCCGTTCGGGTTGATCATCGGTCTGGGTTCCTTCTGTTGTGGCCGCCGGAGCAACGGGCGCCGCGGCCGGGGGTGCCGGGGGTGCGGACTTGATGCCCGCGGATTCGAGATATTTGGTCCGCTGTTCGGCGGTGAGTTGTTCCCAAACGGACAGGATGTCGGAGTCCGGTGCGCCGTGGTATCCGCCGCGGTTGCCACAGACGGCGGCGCGGATGGATGCGGTGTCGAGGTTGATCAGGTTGGGGCGTTTGGCGGTCATGGGTGTCGGTCCTTCTGTTGGGTCACGGTTATGGCTGGGACTTACGCTGATTCGGTGAATGTGACCTGATCGTCGCCGGCGCTGACGTGCAGGTCCATTTCGATCGGGTCGGCGAGTTTGCTGTTGCGGTCGCCATCATCGACGTCGGTGCGTTGGGCTTTGGGCGAGGCGATGGTCAGTGTGTTGGATGACGCGTCGGTCAGGACGATCGACAGGGCCTCGGCCGTGCCCGCGAGCAGTTTGCCGTAGGTGTCGTATTGGGCCACGGTGCGGGCTTCGGGTGCGATCGACAGTGTCGGGACGACGTCGCCGACGATGAAATATCCGAGTCCGGTGGCCTTGGTCAGATCCTCGCGCGGCTGCACGTCGGCGTTCATGGCCAGCGTGAAACCGTCCATGGGCGGGATGGCCGCGGCCGCAAAGGTGAAGGTCATACCCTGCGCCCGGTAGCCCTTGGTCAGTGTCGGGGTAGTGGCGGGCATGGCCTCGTCATCGGGCGTTTCAAAGATGCCGGAAAACTCCCACGAGCAAAAGACGCGCTGGGCCGACCCGGCGGCTTCGAGTGTGAAGGTGCCATTTGCGCCGTAGAGGATCTTGCGGCGGCCGCCTTCCCACAGTTCAAAGGTCAGGGTTTTCTGGGCGTTCAGATCGGTGGTCGGCGTGGCGGTATCGATGCCGCCGCTGCCGGTGGCAACGGAAAACCCGCACCCCTGAATCAGGGTCATGAACTGATCGTCGTGCACCATTTCAGTCCTGAACGTCAGGGATCCTTTTTGGAGTCCTTTGGTTCGGGGCAGTGTGCCACCGGTCAACAGGTTGGGGGCGCGTTCGCCATCGTCAAAGATGCCATCGGGTTTCATCTTCGCGTCGTAGACGATTGTGGAGGCCATGGCGGCGGCCATAGCTTGCTTGGTTCCCTTGGTAGTTTCGACGGCGGCCCCGAGAACCTTTCTGCGGGCGGCGAGGGATGGATTGGTAGGCATGGTTCAGTCCTTTGGGGTTAGTCGGTCTGTTCAGTGACACCGGGGCCGGCGTCGGGGTTTTGGGTGTATTCGTCGTATTCAATTTCAAACACGACGGGGACGACTATTTCCGATTGATGCTCGGTCAACGCGAGGCGGTCGAGGCCCACATATCGGGTCCAGTTGGCGAGCGGTTCGGATGTGGCGACCTCGATCAGCGTGGGGTCGGCGAGGATGGCTGTTTTGATGTTTCGCACCCAGCGGCTGATCACGAACGCGGTGGTTTCTTCGGTGCCGTCCTGCGGTTGGGCGACGAACAACTCGGCCACCATGGTCATTTGAATGGTGGTGATATCGTCGGGGCCATGGCCGCCGGGCTGGGCATCTTCGTCATCGGCAATCAGGACGACGTCGAGGTGGCCCGTGGCGTTGCCGAACTCCGAAAACCGCGACACGGTGCCGACGCCAGTGATCGCGCCGACGAGTGCGAGGACTCGCCGTTCGATGCGTTCGCGGACTGACAGGGTTTCGGGCATCTAGGACGTTTTCCGTTTCAGCAGTCGATCGACCTGACTGCCGAGGTTCTGGTCGAGGAGGTTGGTGGCGTCGGATCGCATGAGTCCGGCGACGGCGGGTTGTTTGGCGGCGACGTGGGGGACCGAGGGGCCGAAGCGTTCGACGATCGGCAGGCGGTTTTTGCCCTTGCGTTTGAAAACGCCCTGATATCCCGAATCGAGGCGCGGGATAAACCCGCTGGTGATCGTTTTGCGCGATCCGCCGCGGTCGATTTTGTAGGAAACCCCGGCCTTGGTTTGCCGGGCGGCGAAGCGGCCCAATGGGATCCGGCGTCCGGTGACCTCGACCACGCCGCCGGTGATCAGTGACCCGGCGCGTTCAAACTTTTGGCGGATGGGTCGTTTGCGCGCGCCGCGTTTGTACAGGTCGCGCTGTTTGATGTTCAGGTCTTTGGCAACGGCCTTGACTATGCGTGATCGGGCGGTGTCGGTGGTGCGACGAACAGCGGTGGAAATCGCGCGGGGCAGTCCGTTGCGAATGTTGGCCAGTTCGCGCCGTGCCCGCCGCAGGCTGGTCGGTTCAATGGATACGTCCATGGTCATCACGCCACCCCCAGCAACCATTGGCCCTCGTCGAATCGCTCGACGATTTCGCGGACGGTTTTAGTAACGGTCGCGGCGGTGTTTTCGAACCACGCCCCGGGGACGGTGACGGCGTCGGCGTTTTTGGTGACATCGGCGACATCGCGTTTGGCGACGGCGAGGATGGTGTTGTGATGCAGCGACCGGCGCCGGTCGGTTTGACGCGGTGTCAATTCGCCCATGGTCGGGATCGCGTTGATCGTGTTGGTGATGGTGACCGTGGGGGCGCTGGTGTAACCTGATCCCGCCGCGGTGATCGTGATGGCATCGATTGCGCCGGTGGCGTCGGTCGTCGCGGTAGCAGCGGCGCCCGTGCCACCACCACCGCTAAAGGCCACGATGGGGGTATTGACGTAGGCGAGGCCCGCGGTGTCGATGGTGACGGACGCCACGGCGCCCGATGACAGGACGGCGGTAAACGTGCCCGCAGTGAAACCCGACGGGGTGTAGGTGATCGACACGCCGGTGCGGTCAATCATGGCCTTGGCGGCATTTTTAACTGGGGTGGTCAGAACGCTCATACATGCGCTCCTGACTCGACCGGTTGAAGTCGGTTCACCTTGACGCCTTCGCCCTTGAGCGATGCGACCATCTTGTCCCAGAGCATGATTTCATTGCGCCAGCGGTTGGGTTTTCGGTGGGGGCAGGTTTCGCCCAGGTGGTTTGTTCCGCCGACCATGTCCACGCCAAACGCGTCGATCGTGGTGGCCTCGAGGTGAAAGGCCAGCGCGAGGGCTGCGGTTGCGGTGTGGAATCCGATATCGACGCTCTTGATGTTCGGAACGGCTTTCATGTCATCGCAGGACCAGCGACGAGGGAATGGGTGGGTTGAGTGTCCGGCGAGTTTGGACAGGAAACCCTGTGTGCCGTAGATCGATGGGGTGCCGATGGGTCCGCCCTGCTGATCCAAGACGCGGCGATAGACGTGCCAGTCAATCACGGCCCACCAGTCGCAGGCGTAATCGCTGACCGTGTCGTTGACCCCGATCACCCGGTCGTAACTGGTTGACATATCGTCAGACCAACTACGACCGAGCGAGGGGCCGCAACTGAGCAGGGCAACGCGCAACTTTCACCTTATCCCGTCAGCTTGACGTTGACCGTGGTGGTGGCAGCGGCTTTGGCTTCGGCGGCATAGCCGATCGGGCCGACGTTGGACGATGCGACGTTGGTCAGTTCCGATTCGGACGTGTCCCAGTACAGGTCGTCGCCCTGCACGAAGGCATTGGCCGAGCCGGTGCCGTTGAGGGCCGCGACCGAGTGGACGCCTTCGACTTCGACCTCGCCCGTGCCGCTGGCGGCGATGTCAGCGACGACGATGGCGATTTTTGAATCGAACGCGACGACATCGCCGGATGATGCCCCGCCGGTGCCGGCGGTGTAGGGGAGGCGTTTACCTCGGTACTTAAACGTGGTCATGGGTTGCTCCTTTTTTGAGCGTGAGCGTTAGCAGAGCGTCGCGGCCACGTTGGCGACGACTTTTCTGAATTTCTGAAACGGCCCGGGCCCGGCCGTTAGCTGGACCGTTCGGGCAAATAAGGCAGGGGGCCGTTGTGCGCTGGTCACGGCCCCCCACCCGAAGGAACGGGAAACAAGGTTTTTACGCACCGGCGTTGCGGTACAAACCGCGGTAGTCGATCGCCTTGGCGGCGACGACGTGGCGGACCTTGAACTTCATATCGTCGGTGTCGAAATCCGTTTCCTGCATCAGGACGGGTTCCGGTTCGTCCTCGAGGAACGCGACCTCGACGGTGTCGATTTGGCCATCGCGGTAATCGGCAGCCAGATACCACTTGGTGGCGCTGTCCGCCTGCAATCGTGCCGACGGGATGACTTCCAGCGAGTTCAGATACGGGTTCGATGCGCTGTTCGACTTGGCCGGATCGACGGTCGAGGTGATCAACTGATCCGCGATCGCCTTTTTGCTCGAGGGGACGAGCAGGCATTTCGGGACGATTTCCAATTCGGCCGCGTCCTTGGGGCCCTTTTGGACGAACATGGCATTGAAACCCACCGCCAGCGAGGCGACCGACAGGGCGGTGCCCGATGTCGTGTCGTTGGCGTCGGTGGTGTTGAACAAAGCCCGCGACGTGTTGTCGAGGTTGGCGTTGGCGGTGATGATCGCATAGGCGACGTCGTCCTCTTTGCGCGTGCAGGCGTTGGCTTGCAGTTGCGGGATGCGACCGAACGCGTCGAGGTCATCGTTGATCAGGGCTTTGCGGGTCAGCTTGATTCCGCCCGTGTACTCGGCTAACGCGTAAGTTTCCTTACCGTCCGACAGGGTCACATAGTTGACCTCGCCGCCCTCGCCGCGTGACGCGAGGCTGGGGGCTTCGCTCAGCGACGTGCGGTTGATGTTCTTGAAATCGGGTGCCGTGGTGCGGCGTGCCCACTTGTCCCATGAACGCTGGCCGTCGCGGTAGGCCGACAGAAGCGTTTTGTCTTGAACATCGGCGAGGATGTTGTCGAAATCGCTGGACGACTGGGCCAGTTCAAACGCGCGGGGATACTTGCGTCGGAACGTGCGGGGACCCATCAGATCGACGACGGCCGATCGGGACAGGCTAAACGCGTTTTGAACGCCGAGGGCCTGCAAGTGATGGCGGGACATATCGACGATTGACAACGACTTGAACTCGCCCGCTCGTTCGTGCGGGTTTTCGATGCTGACCTGACCGGCGCGAAGGACGATCGCGTCGACGATCGCGGGTCCGATGCTGGACAGGTTCAGGTTCGCGCCGCCAGTGACATTGGGGATGGCGGGGCTGTTGCTGCGCTTGGCTTCGAGCGCGGCGGTTTTCGCGTCGGCGACCGTCTTGGTCGGGTCGGCGATCATCTTCATGGCCCAGTCGTTACCGAGGCCGGACAACTCGGCGAGTTGCTGGATTTCGGTGATGCGGGTCTGGGCATCCTTGGCCGCCTTGTCCGCGGCGTCGGCCGCGAGTTGGACGGGATCGACCGCCGGGTCGGATGGTGGATCTGCCGGGGCGGGTGCCGCTGGCGGATCGGTACTGAGTTGGACCGCTGGTTCGGCGGCCGGTTCGGGTGCCTTGGGTGTAGGCATAACGGGCTCCTTTGCTGGAGTTGGGGGTGTTACCGTGGCCGCCGAGGCCCCGGTGTTGAGTTGTTTGAGGTCGTCCGCCCACTTTTCGAGTAGTTCCGGGGTGATGCCGGTGCGGATGGGTTCAGGTAATCGTGACAGCAGACCGTCGGTGTTGGCGGCAGGATCGCCGACAACATCGGCGGCCATGACATCCTTGACGCGGCCGAATCGGACGACGTGGTTGCCGTCGTCGGTTTCGCGGGATTCGGGGCGGGGTTCGGCGACGACCTGTTCCTCGAACTGATCGGGATCGAACCCGATCGACAGTCCGACGAGGTCGGGATCATCTTCCGCGATGGCCATCAGGTAAGACCGCAAGTCGCCTTGAGGTGAATGGGCGGCGAAGCGGCCGAGGTGAAGGTCACCGCGGACCTTGTCGCCTTCGACGTGTGCGTTTTTGACGCGGCCGAGTGTGACCTCGATGCCGTCTTTGCCACCGCATTCGGTCAGGCCGGGGTGGGTCAGGCGTGACTTGACGCCTTTGGGTTGTGCGTTGATTTTTTGCGCGACCTGAGCCAGCATCACATCGTCGACCTCGAACCCGTGGCCGAGGGCCGGGCCCTTTTGGATGATCGACACGTTGCGGATGACGTGGTTGTCGTGGTCGAGGTCGAGTGTTTCATCACGAAACGCGTTGGCATGTCGCAGGCTGATCATGGGCATGGGTCAGTCCTTTTCCGGGATCGCAAACGCCGGGTCGTCCTTTTCGCTCAAGGCGTAGGCGAACAACCCGCGTTCGGCGGGGTCGGTGACGCCGGCGGCGAGGTCATCGGTTTGGGTTTGGGTTTCGGGGTCGTCCGGTGAGCGGGATTCGGCCGAGGGGCGGGATTCGGACGGGTCCACCGGGGCGGTGCGCCCTTCCATCCAAGGGAGGATGATTTCGAGTTCATCGGCGACGCCTTGTTCGGTGGCGCGTTGTCGCAGGATTTCCCGCCAGTCGGTTCCGCGTTCGTTGCCGAGTTCGCGCAGGTTGGTCAGACCCAATTGGAGCATGAGTTTGGCCGCGGCGGCCTGTTTGGCCGGGTCGACCCAGTCCCAGCCATCAGGTTTCCATTCGCATTCGCAGAACGCATCGAACTCGGTAAAAAACGAGGTCGGTACGGCGATCAGATCCTGCAAGGCCGCCATGGTGACGAACTCGCGCCAGACGACGATGCAGAGCCGGTCGATCATGAAATCCTGACGCCATGACCACGACCGGCGATCTTCGAGCAGTGATTGACGTTGCGAGGAATAGGTGCCGCCAGTGAAATCGCGGGCGAGTTGTTCATAAGACACGTCACCGCCGGCGGCGATCGCTCGCAATTGGGCTTTGGTGTAGTCCTCGTATGGACCCGACGGCCGCTGCGGGTTAAACGCTTTGACCTCTTCGCCATCGCCGCCCTCGAAAACCATGCCGGGCTGTACGTCAAATTCGCGGTTTCCGTCGGCGTCCTGATAGTCATCGCCTTCGGTGCCGTCGAGGCCGGGCGGGCCGTCGTTGGGATCGATGGGGCCGGACGGTCGGTTGATGATCAGGCCGATGGACGCGCACATCTGCGCGGCCCAGCGTTCGGCGGTGTCGTAATCATCCAGATCGCGCAGGCGCCGCATGACCGGGGCCATGGCGGGGACGCCGCGGGTTTGGCCGGGTCGTTCCTGGTGGAATAAGTCGATCACGCGGTCAGCATCGACGGGGGTGGATCGGTTTCGGCCGCGGCGGTAGATGTAGTCGGATGTCGAGGGCGTCAACCAGTAGCGGACGGGGCGGCCCATGGTGTCGACCTCGACGCCGCCGCGGACCTCGTTGCCGGTGTCGCTGTTTTTGAGCATCGTCATGTCGAGGCGGTCGGCGTCGACGAGCTGGAGGCGAATATCAGGAACGCCGGGGCCGTTGGCGGTATCGGTGTCGATGATGATCAGGAATTGCCCGGCCTCGAACATTTCGCCCTCGGCCATGCGCTGGATGTCGTAGAAGGTTTTCTTGCCCTCGGTATCGCAATAGCGCGGCGTCTTGGCCCACTTGTTCCACAGTCGCAGGATTTGTTCGTTGAAACGCTGGCGGTCGTTGCCGTTGGAAAAACGGGCGGCGGGGGCGGGCGTGATGCCTTTGCCGACGACGTTGCGGATCCGCGACTGTTTCATCGATCGGGCGTGGGGGTTGTCGCGGCACATTTGCCGGGACCGGGCGATCAGCGTGGGCAGGTCGGGCAGGATGGCGTCGTCGGCGAGTTTGGTGGGCGCTTTCCAGTCGCGTGTGGCGCGGTTCTTTTCGGCGCCGCCATAGGTGGCGAGTTTCTTGCGGCGGCGCTTGATGGCGGCGGTGGCAAGTTTGGCGCGTTCAGCATTGAGCCGGGCGAGTTCGAGGTCGCGGCGGGCATTGGCGGCGGCGAGTTGGTCGGCGACAGATCGGGCCATCAGGTGGGCCTCCGTCGAACGCCGAGCGACCAATTGGATCGCCCGGCCTTTTGGGCGGTTTTGCCTTCGAGCCAGTCGATCAGTTCTCGCAGTTTGTCGAGGTTGAGCCAGTTGTATTGCTGACCGTTGACGGTGTAGGACTGGACGCGGCCCTCGATGATGTCATTGAGGGCGGCCTTGGCCTCGGTCAACATGGCGGCATATGTAGCCATATTGGGAAATTACCCAGCAAAAATGACCGCGGGGGGTGGTGTTTACAGTCGCTGTAAAAAAGGATGTAGAATCAGGGCGAAGGAGGCAGATATGAACACTTTTGGCCCGTTTGTAGAGGCGTTGGGCAAATTCGCGGTGTTGATCGGCGCGGTGCTGGCGTTGTTTTGGTTGTTTGGCGCGTTCGATTGAGGATCTTGATGATCACCCGATCGGTTCCGTCGACTTGAATCGCCAGTCGCACGAGAGGCACTTGTGATATCTGACCGGCCGCTGGGTGCTGGTGACTCGCGTCTCACCAGATCCGCATTTCGGACAGTTGCAGGTCCTCGACCAGTCAACGCCGCGAGGCGGGTCTGGTTTTTCGGACTTTTTCGGCGGGGTTTGGGTCATCATGGGGGTTTCCTTCATTTTTTCAGCCATCCCGCCGGGGTTTGGGGGTTGAGCTTGGCGCGGACTTTTCGGCGTTTCTTCTTGCGCGGGGCCGCGGGGCGGGCGGTGATGTCGATGCCGCACTGGGCCGCCGCGAGGCAACAGCCGACAGTCGAGTCGAGCCAGTGGTTTGCCTTGCTTATTCGTTTGAACCGGCGGCGGATCCCTTTGCCTCGGATGAACTCCTCCTCCTCGACTTCGGC
>Ga0098047_10000508_pt1 | contig 15628 bp, 5 predicted proteins | sample 12_taG_FD_92585 | JGI IMG/M metagenome (GOLD analysis project Ga0098047, IMG submission 92585) | Marine viral communities from the Subarctic Pacific Ocean - 12_ETSP_OMZ_AT15267 metaG | ecosystem: Environmental > Aquatic > Marine > Oceanic | place: Subarctic Pacific Ocean | collected 2015-01-16 | reverse complement strand
TTCAACCTTGACAGCTTTTTTAGAAACAACAGTTCTTATACTACTTCTTTTTATGTCATAAGCAATTGACAAGGACGGCCCGGTCGCTAGATCAACAGGCGGCTTCTTTTTTAGAAGGGAGTCCGAATAAGAAGTTTGCTCTCTAAAATCGTGTGTAATACGAATTGGCAATCCCACCGTAGTAACAGCCCTTGATACTATGTTTGTACTGCGGTGTCCCCTGTCGGTACCAATTTTTAATTTAATGTCCTCGATGATGTTTTTTAAACACTCGTTCACAGTTTCTTTAGTTTGTTCGTTCAAAATAAAATTTGTTTTTAAAGCTTTGTTCAAATAAGAAGATCCCATGGGGAGTTCTCCATTATAAAATTGTATAGACTTCAAAATATAATTATTTAATAGCTCTATAATATTAACTTTAATATCCGCACGGGTATTAAAAATCTTATTTAAAAGCGAAATCATACCATCTGTTTTTTCTACAAACCTCTTTGCTAGAACCACTGAGTAATCCACAAGGAGCATATTCAACGAATAATCACAATTTCTATGAACTGGAATTTCTGTCTGTGTGCTAAAATATTCAACCCCATCTTCCACATTTTTTATAGTTTCTAGTTGAAGTGGGAGCCTTTCTATTTCAGAATATTTAGAATAATTGCTTACGATGTTAGTGGAGGCGCGTCTTCGATTAAGGCGCGAAACTGTTTTTTGGTGCAGGTATGTGTTTAAAACAAAGTTTTTATAATATTTTTTCTCATAAGAACCCGGAAATTTTATTATTTGAGCCAACTCTTCTTGTAGATTGACTCCGCACAACAAAGCAGCTTTGCCCTTCTCAGTATAAGAGTGATAAAGAGGAGAAAAGTTCGAAATTTCTATATTTTTTGGTTTAAACGGCTCATCTCGGCGGTCAGTCCTTGTAACAAGGCGCGGTGGTTCTTCAACAGGGGATGTAGAGTCTATAGTGGGATATGTATAATTTTCCTGAAAAAATGGTTTTATATAAAAAACACAATAATTGTTTTTAGAAACTAACCCCAAAAGTATCTTTTTGTTTGTCATGTCTCCTATGTTGTGAAAAGAAAGAGACACTTCCCTATCAGTGACTTGTTGAATTGTTATATTGCTCCGCGCAGAATTAAAACCCTTTGAAGCAATCGTTAAAGCGCCATAAAAATCTGTATTTTTAAAATGGTCTTTGAAGTGGGCAACATTATTTATTGCAAAGTATTTCCTTTCTGCTGCTGTGTCTATAAGAGAATATACCATTTGAGGAGAAGAGGAACCCAGCAACACACTGTTTAAAGCTAATTTAATCTCTAAAGAACTTTCCGTGCGCACCACATTGCTAATTTTAAAATCGTATAAATCGTTTCCTTCATAAAATACAATATTGTTTTCAAACGCAGGCTCTGGAATGGACGCGGCGCTGGATAGCACTTCTAATTTTAATTCATTGGACTCGTCCATTCTCAGAACAGAAGCAATTTCGTCTTCTAAAAAATTATTATAACGACTTAGAAAAAACGATATAATATAGCCATTAATTTTATTTAAAGTTTCTTGTGTGAGATTACCACTCCCGGCCAAAACACTTCCCCCGGGGGGTAAAATCTCATATATAAAAAAATTAATTCCTAAAAGATTTTTGTATGGCTGTTCGGCGCCGGAAGAGCGGCGGGTTGTAAGAAAGTATGTTTTATCATTAGCCTCATCACTAACCACTTGCAATAAACTATTTTTTTCTCTTATTTCGTCAACAACGCTATCATAAAAAATAGAAGAGTCGGGGAAAATTATAGATGTTTCTTCCTGTACGCTCTTTTTGCGGCTCAGTGGCTGCAGCCAATTGGGCTCATTCGGCGTTGGGTACGAAGTCCAATTGCGTGGGTCGTGCTTATCATGGGTATAACCAGCCATTTTGGCGCCATTATCATGAATATGATACCACCCTTCAAAATCAGTACCATCAGCTTCGCGAACCAATGTGCCTGCGCGTGCATAAATGCCCTCATCGGCAATTGTGGATGACCCCTCTGAAAATTCTAAGACGGGGGCGCCGCTATTTATAAAGATCTTGCTCACTGTTTCCACCCTGTCTTATTAAAATACATCACACTCACCTATAGTTGTTTTAACAAGCTGTTGTTGCTTATTAATTAAATCCACATAGTTTATTTCTAGACCTTCCGGTGTATCAAACAGTACATTAACAAAATATTCAACATATTCTTCAGTGTATCCTGAGCCATCAAAATAAAGAGGCTCCAAGTTGCTGCATGAGCCGGCTGAATTGTATATGTATTGATACACCTCTACTTCAAAATTTTCCACTTCGTCTATCTCATTTGATTCGGCGATTAAAAATAATAAATCATCAGAACTTCTATCATAATAAATATCTTTTGTAGCCGGATCAACGTAAACAGTATATTGGCAATATGCATTGAATTGGGGTATTTTTTCTCCGTGATAATCTGCCAAATTGGCAATATTCTTTTCTAAAGGGACAAAACTAGCGCTTCCGGCCGTCGTGCCATTTAAAGCCGACACCATCCATGCCGGCTTGTTTTGTGAGAAAGGATCCGATTCTCCTAGCTCATAAAAAAACGGCTCTTTAGAGATCTCAAATGGTGTTAGCTTTGTAATTGGTCCCTGCCATGCAGATTGATTTTTGGATATAAGTGTTCGGCGAATGCGATCGACTATTTCATTTTGCGGCTCATTGCTTCCAGAATCATAATATTTTTTATCATAGACAATTTCGTCATCATAAAATTCATAATAATGTGGCTTTAATTTAGAGGTCGCATACTTTTTGCGGCCCTTGGTTGTTAAAATCAAGTCAATTACTTCTTCTTTTTTGTTTAAAAAAGACATTTAACCACCCTCCTGCGGCGGGGTGCGGGGAAGTGCACAAACAATTTTAGCATTTATTGACGCATAATTGATCAGCGTAAAATAGTCATACGGCCAATTGTAATTAACACCTTCATCAGATTTTTTGTAAGGGGTGGTACCATATTTTCGATCACGATAGTTCTTAATGTTCACCTCGGCACGTTTTTTCACTTTAAAAAACATCATACGCCATTTTTCAGGAATATTTTTACCAAATATGCGCGCATCAACAGAAATTTTCTGTTTAACAAACTCAATATCCTTCTCGGGATTTACCATTTGCCAATGATTTATTAAATCGCCCGGATCAAATCTTTGTGAATATTCAAAAAATAGCGACAGTGCTGGCGTAATAGTATCTGCCACGTTTTGTATTCTTCCATTGCGCAAAGAAACGGCGCCTTTCTTGATATTTTCTCGTATATCCGCAAGGGAATCTAGTTCTGGTGGGATGCAATATTTTTCATGGAAATTAATCCAATCATCATATATGCCCCAGTTTTCATCAATTTTATTCATGTCTTGCTGAGCAGCCCACAGGTCTACTTCTTTTTTGCCAAAATATTCATACTGCCAACGGCCTTTCAATTGGCCATAAATAAGCCTTTCCAAGAGATGATCCATAGAAAGATCAAAATATTTTGTTTCTTTGCAGTCATCAATATCTATTGGAATGGCCATTATGGCCTCTTCGACGGCCGTTCCTTCAAAATCGCCAAGAGTTTTTGGCTCTTGGTGCGCCAAGCCAAATAATTCAGCCAAATTTCCCTTTGAGCCATCATCGGCTTGAACGCCATCACTCCACTCAGGACCATGAATAGAAAAAGTAATGCCCAGCGGTGGATCACTGCCCTTTGTAGTGCTTGGAGTCCCCTCTGCAAAGGGATGATTTATATAATTCATTCCAACGCATGCATGATTCCAGCTTGTGCCGCCGCCAGTTGTGCTAATTGTGCCACTAGTGTTTAAAATCGCTGAAATGTTTTCCATTTTTGGACCGACGACGACTTCTCCAGAGGGTCCGGTTTCCCAAGCAAGCCAATTTCTTAGATCGTTACCTTGATTAATGGCCGAACCAGTGCCATGTTGTGCTGCCAAGCTCAACTTATAATACTTAAAAGAGGCCTCTTTCATGACCCGGCTCCAAGTAACGCTCTCGCAGCAATTCTGAGTTGGGGTCCACGAGATATTTAAAACAGCGGCGTCCTGTTTATACATATCTGCTGGTGTGATAAAATTGGTGGCGCCCCCTTCGTAACTCCAAACGTTTACGCTATCCCAACTAGCAGTCGGCATGCCATCCCATGGCACCATATATTGGATATAAGGATATTCTCCCCACAAATCTCCAATGGTTGTATTATTAAAGCCGGCATCTCGATTAAAAACCAAATTCATTTCATATGTAACGCCGACTCCAGAAGAGGCAGTAGCCACTGGGCCATCCATTTCATGGTGCCACTCACCCGCTCTGCAACTATCAGCCGGCTTACCAACGAAATGGGCGCCTTTGATGTTATAAAACCTCTCCGATTCAATTAAAAGCTGCTGTGCTGCTCGTGAGGTGATAGTAGAATAGCGCATCGAACTGGTGCCAGCAGTCTTAGAAGCCGCCAAAGAGGCAGTACTGTTAAGACCTCGGCTGTCTTTCCAAAGTGAAGGCAAGAAGCCGTCATCCCATAAGGCGCGCTCCGACATATAAGGCAGCTTATAAGCAGCTAAAGGCGATGCTTGGGGCCCAAATGGCCCGGGCACAGATGCAGAAGACTGATTCTCGCCAATATATGGCGTTGGGCCAAGTGCGCCCTTTTGGAAAAAGATTGCTGCCATTCTAGCTAATGGCAAAAGACCAGTCATCTTGGTAAAATCAGTCCCTGATGAAGACAGGTGCGTAAAAATATTTTGATTAATCATATTGCCAACAATTGGAAGCTGATTTTGCCAATAGGCTTCTTTATATGGTCTAAACTTGACCAACGCATCGCACTCAATTTCGTATTTAACGTCCCACCCAGCAGCAAGTAACTCATTTGCCTTTTTTAGTGGTAAATCGGCTGGTGGAGAGAAAACCTGATCAGAATAAGAATAATTTGCCAACAAAGTCTCTAAAGAATCAGTCCGACCATAGACCGAAATAGATGTACCCGACGATGGCGTTAGAGCATGCTGCTGAATATAATCGTGCGAGCGATATTCAGATATAAGGGCGCGCTGTTGGGCCATTCTCTTTGTAGTCCCCCACTCCTCCTCGCTTTCAAAAGCTTTTCGCCCATTCTGATAAATATCCGATTCGGGAATAGTGGTATAGCGAATGTTGTGCCCATAAGGCCAGTTGAGATAGCCATCCTCATAAGGGACATCTGCTACACCAAGCGTAGTATAGGCCTCGTCGCTATTAAATACAACCATTTGACCATTATTTATAACAATATCAGGAGCGGTTACAGTCACTGTGTTTGTTTCAAGGGGCGACGATGAAATATTCGGAGACAACGGATTAACATCGGTTGTGTGTAACTGAAAGCCCAAATCGTTTGTTTCTAACGCAATTGCGCGGGTTGTTTTTAATGATGGCCAATTGATTAAAGTATCAATAGATTCTAATTCTTTTGATTTTTTCAAATATTGAATTTGACTTCTTGGATAGATTGTTTCTGCATAATCCCAATACAGAGGTGCTATCCGGGCGAACTCAGGCGCCGTCCTTAACATCATTTTATTAAAAACATTATCCGACAAATCATATTTAACAATGCCGCTTTCGTTTAAATCAATAAATCTGTTTGAGCTTTCATCATATATTTCAGTTTGCCCAAGGCCATAGTTCCACGTAGTTTTGAAATTTCTTCTGCCTTTGCGAAAATAAAGCACATTAGACAAACTCTTATTAAACATCATTGAATAATCATAATAAAAATATTGATCGATGTCCTCGCGATATGTTTGAATACGTGCATTGTCTAAACGCGGGAAAAAAGAATTCTCAATAAGAACTTTTCTATTTCTAAGTGGCTTCGTTTCAGCATGCCTAACTTGTCTCCAAGAAGGATAGGGCCATGGACCTGCATTGCGATTTAACAATATGGCGTTTAATACTAAATGATCTGGACATGTAACATCTGGGTTGACACTCGGAGTAAGGGTGCGAGTTGTAGAATCATACGCATCATATATAAAAGTGTTTAACCCAACAAAATCAGGCTTTATATTTCCAAACGGAACACTTGTTGCTAAATTATTTTCGCCTTCTTCGATTAATTTAATTTCATTATCGCGGTAAGGAGTAAAAAGCCACTCTTCGTCCATCAAATCCGGTATTTCTGCAGAATACAGCGCTGGTACCATTAAAGCACCGTTTGGGCCTTTCCGGATCTTACACCCCTTTTCCACCCACCTAGTGGTTAAACTATTTTGAAGTCCCCACTGGTGGAAACCATTATCGTATCTAATGCGCAATGAGCCGGTGTGTATTTTATCTCTTTGGTAATAAGCGCGGGCGGCATATTTATGGGTTGTTGCAGAGCCCGGACCAAATAAGGAATTAGAATCGCCCGCGCCCAACTGCCCGTGACTAGCAAATTCGCGATGAAGTGCTCTTTTTAAAACCAAATTTGAATAAATAAGGGTGTTTTCTGGTGAAAACTGATTGGTGAGATCATATCGATGTCTAAAAAATCCACCGGTTCTATTGATTACGTTTAATGTGTTTCGTGGGCTGCTAGAAGTCGCTAGATCGACCAACGAACGATCGGGAATTCCTTGGCCAGTGTGTGGGTTTTCTATATTATTATCCACACTAAATGTAAAATTAAAACCCCCCTTTTGAATAAGGGTTGCTGGACTATAATTATCATGGCCCCACCACAAATATCTAGCGGGGTCTCCATCCCAATTTCCGGCATGGGTGTTATCAGCTAGCCTATATTTCATATTTATAGAAGTGTGCCGTTCTCTCACAAGATTGGTTGCACGGTTATTAGCATCAAAAATAAGGACGCTTAAACCATCTCCAAGAATTTGAGGGTTGGTATAAAATATTTGAGGGTCATCGCCCGGGACAGAAACATTAAAACTAATATTATAATCTTCTTTTCTTAAATTATTTTGAGTTTCTAAAGGTTGTTTGGGGATGGCTTCAATAAACGGACTCTGCAGCATGTTTGTTCTTCTGTTCGTAACAATAAAAAAGTCTACGCCCGATCCCTTGGGGGCAATAGATGCCGGAACGGAAGAAACACCTTCCATAAATTTAACCGGCGAATACCTAGAGCCTTTTGTGCCCAAAGCAATTGTAGGATCTCTAACAAAAGAATCTGATTGAAATTCTCTGAGGCCATAACGTGGAATATCATCTTTTATGATACGCGTGATCGGCCTTAAGGCAAACCGTATCCCGTCTGTAGATGTATCCGAATGTCGATTGGTGATATTTCCCACTTTAAATGTTTGTTGCCGAGAACTTACACCGTCCTCTTCGTTAGTGCCGACTATTCCCCTTATACTATAAGAAAGCGCTCTATTTCTAGCAAATTCAAATTTTCTATTAAGGTTAAGTTGCGCTCGATTTGTATCAACGCCGACAACTCCAACCAATTCGGGCGCCCGATCTACTTCCTGCAATCCTACCTGATTTGCATTTCCGCGTGTACCATCAGCAGGAGTGTTTGTTATTTCTGCCCACCCTTGATATCCTCTATAAGCCTCTTCTCGTCCGCGGGACTTAATAAAGCTGCTTCCAACAGTATCGTGCTGTTGTGTGATGGATAAAACCCGAGCCGGATTCATAATTGGAGTGCCCATTGCACGCTCTTGAACATTAAAAATGTTTTCTGAAAAAACATTACGCCCCTGACTAGAATAAAAAGGAGGTATTATTTGATCAACGTCTACATTCAAAGGATCAAAAGCATATGTCGCATTTTCTTCTGGGCCCTGAAGATGAGTTCCAGCAGTTGACCCCGCGACCATTGCTTCTGCAGTGTTCTTATAATTTTGCCATAAGAAATTAAGTTTATGTATATATTTGTTCCTTTCCAGTGTGTGGTTTTCAACAATAGTTCGAACTTGGTCTGCCGCTCCTGCCGATGCCGGAATTAAATTAGCCAAAACAGAGTCGAGCGCGTTGTCTAAAAATTTATATAATGAAACAAACTTATCCAAAAGGGCAACGTCATCAATTTTATTAAACAGCAGGCGCCTTAAATAATCCAGATTCTTATAAGTTGTACGGTATTTGTTTGCGGGCTCTCCTATTAAATTATTAAACGCTATAACTGAATCAAAATAATGAAGCAGGTTTCTAGAAATCACCTCATACATGCTGGCCTCAACAGCAAAAAAATGCTTGGAAGGCTGCGCATAACGCTGTTTTGTTGTGTCGTCTCTGCTTAGCACTTGTACTTGATCTTCGCTGTACAACGAATCGGGCCTCTGAATTCGATTGGTCGGCAAAAATCCTAACTGCCGAGCGTCTTCACTAGCCGCAAATGCGCGGCCTTCACCAAGATAATTGCGGCCTGCAACATTTCCATAATTGTCTAATGGGTATTTTAAAACATCTGCCGTCGAACCAGAAGTAGAGTCCAAAACATTTTGGACAATTCCGGCGGCGCTGGCAGTCGTTATAGTACTAAATTCCCAGTTAAGGGCCAGCGTGTCAGCTTGAGGAATATAAGTTGTTGAAACTATAGGTGTTGACGCTGCCGGTGGTCGTGGATTAAGTTCGTTGACAAACGCATTGCGATAAGGGTAGTTTCTACCAAAATTCCGTGGATCTCTAGCGTGGTATTTAATTTGCTCATTGCCCACATAATCGTTCCATACCATAAACCTAGAAAAACGAATATCTGTTTGTGTTAAAACGGCGCCGGTTACATTAGTTCGATGTGCGCCAATATAAAATCTTTTATTAGAGTCGGTCAAAAATTGAGAAGCGGAAGCAACAGTCCATGTGGGAGTTGAAGCGGTGACTTCAAATTCTTCTAAAACCTCCCCTAGGTGAACTTTGGCGCCATAAAATTCTAATCTAGATTCACCATAAGTCCACTGTGAGGTCGGTATTTCTTCGCCGACTGGGCGAATTCGGACTGCCAAGTTCCACCTTAAATTGTCATATATTTTATTATTGTCATTAACAAAAACAGGAGAAGCCAACGTTGGAAAAAAACCAGTAGAAGAGGTAAGAACAAATTGTTCTCCAACCCCCTCTTTAACGCTATAAACTTGAAAATCTGCATCAGTGGCTGGAATAGTGGTATCCGTGTGAGACAAACTAGAGCTATGTACACCAAACAAAGATGCCGATTCTAAAAGCAGAGTGCTCGCAAATGTTGCTATATCGGGAACTTTTGGAAAAACAATCTCGGCTTCCACAGTAAAAGGAACATTCACATTGGAAGAACTCGGGAAATAACCATATTTTCCATCAGGAGTGCTATCACAATATTGAAAAATAACTGCGTCTCTATTTTCTGAGTGTGAAATCCCTGAAAAATCAATTAAATTTTTCTTAGTATAGGTGGAGTAAGGGTTGTCTTTTATTTCATATTCTGCTAATGAACTATAAAGGTTAATTTTAAAGATTTCATCATCAGTACCAAAACACCTAAAGAGGCTCCGAAAAGAATTTTCTGTACCTTTGGATTTATAGATATATGCTAAATTATTATAAATGTTTTTATAAATTTTATTCTTTAAATCATAAAGCTTGTCAGAAAAAACTCTTTTTTCGTCTTGTTCAAAAATTGTTTGTAAAACATCTGAATTTATAAAAAGTTCCGATATATCAAAGCCCAAAGAATTTAAAAGCTTAAAGCCTATATCGGTTTGTTTGTTTCCATAAATGGAATATCTATTTTGTTTGATTTTGGTCAGTTCAGAAATCTGCGCATGCAGGGTGTCAAAATAGCTTCCCATTATTTGTAACAAGCTTTTGATCTCTAGGGCGGCCGATTCGTCATCTTCAATAATCCAACGCGGGAGCATATTATACAAATAAGCATTGTTCGTAAAATCGTAATGACTGCCTGACAATTGTAAAGCTGTCAATTTTGATGTATAATTCGGATTAGTGGAATATAAAATCGGATCCGGATTTTCTGCCTCTGCTACGCTAGAAAGCACCATAGCAGAACCAACATTGCGCATATCCAGACTTCCAGAATAGCCCGTAAAAGTACCGTTGGAATCTCTACCAGAATAATCTAATATTACAGAATCTGTTGTGTCATTTCCTGTGATGCCTTCATTAAATTTGAGATAAACGCCCAAGTCAACAGGATTGTTATCCAAACTGCTGCTAAAAAAGTATTTTGATGTGTCAGTATTCGTGCCACCAGCTATTGGCCTAAAATAATTTAAACCTATTTCTTTTGATGTTCTAGTGCTTTTCCAAAATCTAAAATCGTCTATTGAACCAGACAATTTACCGCTGCCGGCGAGGGTCTCGATCTCGCCGATGTTGATCGGGGCCCCTGGGTTTGCGCCGCCTGCGCCGGCGACGGTGCCAATCAGGCTTCCAGTTATTGAAAACACCGGCGTTCCGACACCTTCGGTGACATCATCAACACAGTTGCCATCAACAAATAATTTAAATCGATTGTTGGCGGCGTCTACATTAGACATTGCAAACGCATAATGATGCCAATTTCCATCTGCTATATCTGTTAAGCCGGTATCCAACTGAACGGTAGCTACAGAAAGTGGGACTCCAGTACTCCAATCGTTGTGTTGAACACGCATGGTTGATGTGGAGCCTTGTTCAATATAAATCCAAAATCTCTGTGTGTCTTGATCATTTCTTAAATTAAAAATTGCTTCCCATTGTGTATCTGCAAGGGGCACCCACTCATCTTTTTTCATCCAAAATTCAATAGTCACCCCATGCGAATAAAAGAATTCAAGATTGTTTTCCTGATTTTTATCCTCATTAATGACGTTCCCTTCATGCGGGCCTCCATAAAATCTAATATATTGGGGGGTGTTTGTGGTACCAAAGCTAGCGGGCGCGCCTGCAGAATCCCACGATCCAGATGGAACACCGAACTCTACAAAACCAGTTGATTTTGGATATTCTTTATTGTAAATGTATTGCTCAAAAGGAGTTAAAGCATTATAAAACTCTAACTTTTCTGCCTGTGAGCCGTCATAAGGATACTGGGTGCGGACGCGAGAAAAAGCATTGTCATAATAAGCCAGCGCGGAACCATATTTGACAAAATTTGCTGGATCTGAATAATCTAAGTCGGGAACAAAGGTGTCTTTTTCTTCAAAAAACTCCTCAACATATTTTGCAGATTCAACCTCAGAAAGAAAATCTGCTCTGGATTGTTTATTAAGGCCTTTTAGCTTAATAATATTCTGTTTTTGTTTTTCAAAATAGTTTTTAGCGCCCATTAAGAATTATTCCGTTTCGCGTTCGATCCTAAATTTAAATGTGCCCTTTTGTTCAATGTATTTATCATCGTACTTAAAGGCAAATTTTATTCCATAGGTAAAGTCGTCTTGGAGCATGCTCATGTCTAGATCAAAATAATTTCCATTTTTATCATAAGAAAGAAGTGTGTGCTCCATTGTTCCGGTACCATACGAAATAACATCCAAATTGTCTGCCAAACGCTCAATTTTAAAATATGCGTCTTCAATAATACTATTTTCAATTGCTGTTGAAGCCACAGTATAAATAGTGGGATACCAATTTTTGGGTCGTGTGTAAAGTCTGAATCGGGCTATCTCATCTTTCTGATAAGAATCGCGCAAATTAGTTATTTTTGTAAAATAGATTGGATACAAGTCTGAACAATCCCCGTCGAAACAATCAGTAACATCAATTGCGCACCCAGTTACATATTGTATTGACCCGCTGTGCCACACTGGGAAAAATGGAGTAATGGCGCTGCCCGTATAAGCAAAGCTAGCCGAATAAACCCCTGTTGACACCCATGCACCAGTGACGTTTGTATCGCCGGCGGTAGCAACACCCCCTCCTGCTGGAAGGCCCAGCGCCGATCCGCTAGGTGTTGTATTATCTGAAGAACCAGAGTAAACACTTAAAAGAATTGGCCCAGTCCCAATGCTTGGAATGTTTCGTTTTCGCCCTCTACCATAATTATAAAGATAGAGCGTGTTCAAGTTTTCATCAACGCCTCCCAAAGAACTGCTCAAACAAAAATTTGATGAGTTGTCTTTTAGTGCCGAATCCCACCTAGCTTCAAGGACCGGGCGTTTGAAGAAAAATTCACTTCCTCTTGCGAAAAACTGTTTAGTATAATATGATTTCTGTCTCGCGGCGTCGGCTGCTGAAATTCTAACTATAAACCCATTTGAGCCGCTTAAGGTGGCCTCCCCGGAGATCCAATCTTCAACCAAATTGCTTACATCTACTTCAATATCTGTCTCTCCATCCAAGCCAACAGAATAATTGTATTGGTATGTAACATCTGTAGTGATATCACCGCCAGCATTCTCCCATGGGCCTGTTGATGCCGAAACCCACGTTGAACCAAACCCACCAGAACCGGTACCGGGGTCTGTATACTCGTCCATGTCAAGGCCGTAGCCCTCATCCCAGCTTTTTGTTAAAGCTGCAATTTGGATGTTATAATCAACGGGCAAAGTCTTACCATGCGAGGCATTATAAAGCTTTAAATAAAATTCTATACTGCCGCTAGCTGGAATATCACCAGCAGCGCGTTCGGCACTAATATTACTGATATCAAAATTTATTATTGCTCTTGTTTCTTCTGATGAAATTCCTGCAGACGAGCTAGTTTGTCCGTATATCGAAAATATTTCTAAAATATCGGCGGCGCCCATATTAGAGCCAGTAGCCTTAGTGGTAAGATCTGACTTAAAAGCATTTGTAATTGTATTGTCTGCTGTGGCAAAATATCTCTTAATACCCATTATACTGCTACCCCCACAATGTCTCTATTGGGAAAACGTATTTCCAACACAGTATCTTCTGGAACATACAAGAACCTGCCGTCGCTAGAAAGATTCGCGTCCACATTATATGAAACATTGCTATATCCGGCGCCAGACCTTGTAACCATTTTAACATCTTTTGTATCAACCACCTCTGGAATATCATTTAACATTTTAAATATATCAGAAATAAAGAAGGGGCGCCCAATCATAAGTTTATCGGAGTAATTATCCATAAGTTTTTTAATTGCCTTGTTTAATACAACCGTAGTATCGGCATTAACCTGTACAATAATAGAAAATTCTATGCCCATAGTAATAATCTGAGCGTCTAGGATATCAACAGTGTCATTTATCATTCGATAATGATTTAACCACCGTTTCAAATTCTGTTTTACCATTTCCGGGGTGGACGTAAGATACCCCAAAACATTTTCAGATGCCACATATATGTTTAGATTTCTTTTAAACGAATCTTTGTCTTGCACGACATTTGCTCTTTTAATGGCTCCAAATTTTGCCGGCATTCGGTATGTCAAACTAACATAATCGTTCGCCGTGACTGCGCGATCTTGAGTTGCATAAGCATCAAGGGCCCTAGTTCTTACTTCTTCAGTGCTTAATAGGCCAACTTGGCCAGTGACCGGTGATTCATTATTGACTTCTAGGCTCGATCGCACGCTGCTTCTCACTGATGGCGGTATATCACTGTTTTTATATGCAACAATGGGGTTTGCGACGGCTGTTATAGAATTTGCTGCTACGTTGACATTATCAGCCGTATTTTTTCTATAAGAAACAATAAGATTCCCGGGAGGGGGGACAATGCCAAATTTATCAGTTTCAAGCAAAATATTTGGATCAAAAGTATCATCGCTAAAATAATTTTTACCATGCAACTTTAAAATAGCAGCAGAAGGGTCGGGGAATTCATTATTTTCTAGAGCGTCTTCTGAACCAAATCCAAATTGAAGCGTTGTCGTGCCATCAATTGCATGCTCAACCACATAACGGCGCGGTACGAAGCGTGGCCGCATAATATAAGCAGCGTCTTCAGTAGAATCTTGAGTTAAATTTTTGATTGCCTCAAAAACAATGTTTTGAGAAAGATATTTTACTTCGTAATACTCATTTCCATTGATATCCACGACCTTCATGACTTCAGTGATATCTTCTGTTTCCAATTCTATTTCTTTAAATTTCTCATACTTGGTTATCGTGACAATTTCAGTCCCATATTGACCCGATACCACACTCCCGTATGCTTTATACGCATAGGAAGTGGGTTTTTGTCCATCAGAGTCGCCAACTGTAACCTGAACGTCTTCTTTTGAAAAGTCAACGTCCTCAATCAAAATAAAATTGGCGCCGCTGTCAGATGCCATGACGCTCCCTTGCTTCAAAATTGGGAGATTGTCAGTGGTTGGCTTGCTGCCGGCAAAATCATTTTGTGCCGGCACCTCTACATAGAAGGCACAGACACCAGATGACGATGATGACCCGGGTATTTTAAAACCCATTTGTTTCGCCATGTTGACAATGTTGTCTTCTTCAATGGCAGAGTCAATAAAAGATTCGTTTGCTTGGTAATCAACATAAAAAGAGAGCATGTCGCCCACATAAGCAACCATATCAAACAACAAAGAACCAAAAGAGGCCTCATTAAAGTCTTTATAAGAATCGGGGTAATAAATTTTAGCGTAATTTATCAGATCGTTCTTAATTGTACTAAAATCACGCGAAGTTAACTTAATAGGTGGTCTTTTATCAGTTATTTGTGGCATCTTATATTGTCCCTATGTTGTTGTCCTTAATGTTTAAATCCAAAGTATCGGCCAAGCCAAGATCTGGAATAAAATATTTAATTTGTATGCGCAAGAGATTGCCAACAAACACTGCGTCAACATTCAATACTTGAATTGGTGGTAAATATTTAGCAGTTTGTCCATAAACAGCCGCATTAATATTATCAATCGTCTCATTTGTTTTATTTTCAAAAAGAAAATGGCCTAGGCCGGCTCCAAAATCAGAGTTCATCACCCTTTCGCCCGGATTTGTCAACATTAAATTTTTAAAATCTTGTTTTAGGGCCTTCAAAGGATCTGTGAACATCGAGTAAGGGCCGAATTCTTCACTATAGGCCAGTGGCAGCTTCACTCCTATCGATTTATAATTTCTTGTCTTCGCCATATTATAAATACCCTATACTAAATAGCCTTTAACAGTTTCATAAAGGATTAAATCTAAAAATCTTGTATATGTTACATAATGAGCATCTGCACTATCAACATTAATTGCTTTCTTTTTTGGTTCTGATTCTGATTCCAACTCAGGTGGAGGAGCACAATCTATATTTGTTGAGTCTATGAGGCTCTTGGGGGGGCCGCCCGCGTTCTGCTTGTATTTGATTATAGGCCCTTGGCCCTTATTGAGCGCATTGTCTTCGTTGTCGGGCTTAGGCGTAAAAGTGGTTCTTCCAAATTCATTACATTTTAAATAATCAATAAAATATTTGGCCATTTCAAGATCATCAAAGCCAGCAACAATATCTCCTTGAACATAAGACATAAAAGAAGAGTTATCTTTAAATTCGGAGGGCCGTCTGCATATGTAACATCGTTCTTCTATGGTTAAGGACTGAAGGGTTTTTTTGACTATTTTTCTTTCAGCGGCGCCGGTGACGCCATCGAACGCGTTATACATTGTGAGCAGCTTAAGACCAAGGGAGTATACCGCCAGCGCGCTGGCGTCGCAATCTTTACATGGGCCTGCGGCAAGTGCTTCAGCGCCCGGGGTCATG
>Ga0098047_10000507_pt1 | contig 15660 bp, 14 predicted proteins | sample 12_taG_FD_92585 | JGI IMG/M metagenome (GOLD analysis project Ga0098047, IMG submission 92585) | Marine viral communities from the Subarctic Pacific Ocean - 12_ETSP_OMZ_AT15267 metaG | ecosystem: Environmental > Aquatic > Marine > Oceanic | place: Subarctic Pacific Ocean | collected 2015-01-16 | reverse complement strand
TGCTAGGCAACAGGAGAGGTGGGGTACTTGGGAGGCTTGGTACGACCAACAGCCAGAAGCGGTTAGACGAGCCGCAACAGCAGGGGACATGAATTTCTTTCCCACTAAAAACGACCCCCACTCAGGAACAGAATGGAGTTCAAGGGAAGCCGCTCCATTTTATAACGAGTTCCACAAATGGTTCACTTGGAAAGTGGCACAGGAAAACGATTGGGCATTGTGGGAAGATAAAGAAGTAAGAGGGGCTGAGTTTACTCAGATAGACTCTACTGGTAATAAAGAAGATTCAGGTGGCGATTGGATGCGTATGGGTACGCACGACAATAACCCAGACCACGACCAAGCATACCTAAGCCTTCCTTTTGGTCTTGAGAATGCTACTGATATAAGGACAGGAAACATAGACAGACCTGCTAATGCTGATGACATAGGCTTAGAGGGCGGCTATGGTTCGTATGACCAACTACCTAACCAACCTGATAACCCAGATAAGACTTCTTCAGCAACACGACAGGCGTTTTGGAATAATCCTGTTATGAAGGTTATACAGACCTTTGCGCCTCCACCCATAAAACTTGCACTGGCGGTACTTAAGGAGACTTCAAACCAAGATGTATCTCCTATGGAATGGGCAGGTGCGGCACTGGGTGCTTTGGAGGTAGGAGGATGGGTAGACCCTACTGCCGCCACAACAGCAGAAGCAGGTACAGGAATAGGCAGTATGTCCTATGAACAGACCGAACAACTGTTAAATGCCGCCGCTTCTGATGATGTAGAAGATTTTGTAATAAACCAGTTTGAGGCTGAGTTGACCGACATAGCAATGGATGGTTTAGAAGCAGTAGGGATTGATGCAGAAACTTTCGGTACTGATGACGCTACAATGCGGGATAACGTAGGGGGCATTGTTACTGATTGGGCATCAGAAGGTAGCCTTGAAGATGCAGTTGTTAAGAACGTAGGCGAGGATGCTGTACAAGTGGTAGCCGATGCTCTGCCTGAGATAGACCTTGGTATAGATATTGATACGCCAGAGTGGGTGGAAGGTATAGGCGATGCAGTTGTAGCAGGTGCAGAAGCCTTAGCTGAATCTCCTATTGGGCAAGCAGTAGAGGCAGGTGTGGGTATAGCAGACGATGCCTTAGATGCTTTGGGTGAAACCTTTGAACCTGTAGTGGATGCCGCAGACACCGCCTTAGATGCTATTGGTAAAGTCACAGACCCCTTCACATCAACCATAGGCGATGTGGGTCAGGATATTATTGACACCACTAGCGATGTTCTCTCTGAAGCAGAGGACGTAGTTGTTGATACCGCTAAAGCCGCAGAGGATTTCGTAGAACCTGCCAAAGACTTTGTAGCTGACACCTTTGAGCCTGTAGTGGATGCCGCAGATGAGTTTATAGACAAGGTTGATAGTCCCATAGGCGATGCGCTAGGTTATGGAGAGGACTTTCTTAAGTGGTTGGCAGGAGGAGCAGTTGGAGCATTTGGAGCAGGTGACGGGATGATGCAGGTAGCTTCCGCACCTACTTCGACAGAGAAATTGTTTGACAAGGAACTATTTAAGTTTGACGATGATATAGTTAAAAGCGCTCAGCAAAAGATGCAAACACAGGACGTACAGGGTTACTATGAGTACAACCCTTTAGATGAAGCCCTTAAACAGTTTTATCAACAAGAACAAAAGCCTAGAGGTTTTGGATTAGAAGTTGAACCGTTAGGAGAATACATAACAGTACCAAGGAGTTATTCGTTCTAATGAATTACTTAAATCTTGTAAATAGCGTATTACGCAGACTAAGAGAATCAGAAGTTACTACCGTAGAGAACAGGAATGATGGTGAGGACGTAACTGGTGCAACAGACTATGGGAAGCTCATTGGTCTTTTTGTCAATGACGCTAAACGGATGGTTGAGGACTCTTGGGATTGGTCAAGTCTGAGAGAAACAATAACGGTGGAGACAGAAGCAAGCACCTATAGCTATCAGTTGACAGGAGTAGGTACAGCCTTTAAGCTCCTTGATGCTATTAATGATACGTCTAATGGTTTCTTGCGAGGAGCTAGTTCTTCTTGGATGAATGAGAAATTCCTAGTAAATGAACCACCCAGTAAATCGCCTACGCATTACAGTTGGAACGGATTTGACGCAACAAGCGGCAACGCTATTGTAGACGTATATCCTATACCCGATGGAGTATATAATTTAAAGTTTAACATGGTCAATAGAACAGGTCAGTTTCAGGATGATACAGGTCATGTATTAACTGTACCCTCTGCTCCTGTTATTGCTTATGCTGTGGCGTTGGCTTCTAGGGAAAGAGGGGAAACAGGTGGTATGTCAGCACAGGAACTATATGCTATCGCAGATGCAAGCCTAGCTGACGCAATCGCTTTGGATGCGGCTAGACACTCAACTGAAACTATTTGGTATACAGTATAATGGCTCAATTACAGAACATTACGCTCGAAGCTGTAGGTTTTGCGGGTTTAAATACCCAAGACGTTCCTCTGGCTGTCAACCCTTCCTTTGCGGCTAAGGCTGATAATTGTGTTATTGACCCAAGGGGTCGGATAGAGGCTAGGAAAGGACAAGCCCATTTAGTAGCATCATCGGGGACTGAGCCTGTCCATGCCTTGTTTAATTTCAAAGACCTGACGGGGCGCGAAGCTCTAATATCGGCACACAACAGGGTGATACAGTTTGGCGAGACAGCTTTAACAAATCTTGTGATAGGCACTGAACGATATAATGAGAACCACTGGAAGATTGTTTCCCTACAGAACCACTGTTATCTTTTCCAAGAAGGCTGTGCGCCTAGAGCAATTAAATTCGCGGGAGGGGACGGACTATCCTCAGATGGTGAGACTATAGAGGATGTCCTTACAGTGGACAAGATAATAGACTATAGTGACGCAGTAGGTGCGCCTCCTCTAGCCAATGAAGTTTTGTCAGCATACGGACGTTTGTGGGCGGCAGGTACGGGGGAAGATAAGCATACAGTGTATTGGTCAGACTTACTGAATGGTCGTGCTTGGTCAGGAGGAACTTCTGGCTATGTGGACTTGACAACTGTGTGGCCTACTGGACATGACGAGATTGTTGCTCTGGCGGCACACAACGGCTTCTTGGTTATATTCGGTAAGAAGTCTATCGTTGTGTACTCAGGGGCGGCTAGTCCCTCAAGCATGACATTATCAGATACCGTAGCAGGTGTTGGTTGTATTGCTAGAGATTCCGTACAACATACTGGTTCTGACATTATCTTCTTATCCTCTGATGGTTTGCGTACATTCGGTAGGACTATCCAAGAGAAGTCCATGCCCATAGGAAACCTGAGTAGGAACGTACACGACAAGCTACTTGCTTCCGTACAAACCAATGTTGATAACCGTATTATAAATAGTGTCTATAACCCAGAGAAAGGCGAATATATACTTTCACTCCCTGATGCAGAGATTATGTATGTGTTCAACATAGCAATGCCTCTTGAAGATGGTTCTCCTAGAGTAACGACATGGACAAACGTAAATACCTATTCAATGCACATGAAGGGAAATGATATACTATTGGGTAAGAGCAACGGAATATATAGGTATGGTGGTCACTTTGACTATACTAACGCTAGTTCTAAAAGTTGGTATGTAATGGAGTACCGAAGTAATCCGATGGACTTTGGGCATCCCTCGAACCTTAAGTTTCTTAAAAAGTTTGAGGTCACAGCAATAGGTAATCATCACGGAGATGAATCGGCAGTTTACTATTACTACGACTATCAGGAAGATGACCAGTTTCTAACACAATACGATGCACCTGCTTTACCTAGCAATGTTGCTCAGTTTCAGGTGTCTGACGCTACTTCACAGAATGAGTATGAGGATGACGGTACTGTAGGTACTACTGTATTTGAGTACGATGACGGGGTTAGTGTACATACACCTAAAATCATGGGTCAGGGTAGTGGAGAAGTAGTAACAATAGGCGTAAAAACAGCAATATACGGTGCGCCTTATTCATATCAAAGAATCGGAATACACGCCACGTTAGGGAGGCTGTTATAAAATGAGTTCATATAATATTGTAGCAAGTTGGGATGCTAAAAACGGTCTGCCGACAGGTAACGCAAGTAAACGGGTATCGGGCGCAGAGTTCCATACAGAATTTACGGCTATTGCTACAGCGGTTAATTCAAAGGCTGACAAAGATGAAGAAACTTTCACAGGCACTTGTAGTTTTTACGTTGTAAGCACCAAAGGTTTGGTATTGGAAAACCATCTGGGTACTGAAAGAGGTGCTACTATAGGCGGCACATATACAATAGCAGGGGGGACATTCTAATGAGTCAGATGCCAATGAAAAACAACCCAATGGCTCCTAATTATGACCCTTGGGCTAACCCAGACCATAAGAGGCAGTGGATGGAGGGCAAGGATGACCCCATGAGTCTTTTCTACGGGGTGGACGAATTGGGAAACAGGAATACAGGACAAGGACTACCCGCAGATACTATACCTTTCTACCCTACACCGACAGGTGCGCCTCCTCCTTTCTACCCTACACCGACAGGTAACTTACCTATAAACGGGACTGGTGGTAATAGTTTCGTAGCTAGAGAACAGGAACTAAACGCTCCTCCACAAGGAGGTACTGCTCCACAAGAAGCACAGGGAGGCGGTTTCGATTGGGGAGGTCTATTTGGTGGTCTACTTAATGCCTACGGTGGTTATGAACTAGGTCAGCAGGGTATTGAAGGTGCTGGGCAGGTAGGCGCAGAAGGACGAGCAATGTCTCAACAACTGGGAGAAGAAGCGGCTAATCGCGCTAAGTTCCAACCGTTCACCGTTACTACAGGAACGGGCAATGTCCGTACTACGCCAGAGGGCGGTATTGCTGTAGGGCTTACGCGAGGACAAGAAGATTTACGCGACCAACTCCTGTCTCAAGCACAGGGCTTGTTTGGTAAGGTAGGTGTAGACCCTGCTGTTGCACAACAAGAACTCTATGAGCAGATGAGAGCCGTACAACGCCCAGAGGAAGAACGTAAACGTCTAGCCCTAGAGGAACGTATGTTGTCTCAGGGACGTATGGGTTTGGGTTCAGCGGCCTATGGTGGGTCTAGTCCTGAACTGTTAGCACAGGCACAGGCTGAACAAGAAGCTATGGCAAGGGCTAACTTAGGTGCTAGAGAGCAAGCAATGGCAGAGCAGAAACAGTCATTGTTAGGAGCGGCAGGTTTACTAGAGGGAGGCTATCAACCACAAAGAGAAGTATTGAATGCTTTAGCTCAAGGCAATGTAACAGCAGGTTTGGCCGATATAGGCAGACGCTCTGGTGCTGATTTGTACGGTCAGATGGGAGCTAAGGGTATTGAGTCATACCTACAAGGTGCTGAGTTAGCTAATCGTTTAGAGCAACAGCAAATGAGTGGGATGATGGATGCTGTGCTAGGCACTAAGCCAACAAGCGCAGAGAAACTATTAGCCGCGAAGTTAGGTATAGACCCTGCTCTTATCAAAGAAACTGGTCTAATGTCTAGTCTAGGTTACGGTGACGCACCCACTCCCCAGTGGCTTAAAGACTTAGGTTATAAAATAGGTCTTGGGGGCGGTGATGACGACTACGACTTGGGAGGGGAAGACCCTTTCGCAGATGACTACGGGGAGTGAATAAGCATGGCTAATCGAGATATTGCAGGACTATTGACAGGAATACCTACGCAGGGAATCAGTGTTGACCCTATGGCTATGATGACTCCTGACCAACAACGTATGCAGATGGGCGCACAGGCGGCAAAGCGCATGAAAGGCGGCATTCGAGGGATGTTTCGTGGCGGTAAACCTTCGGCACAGGAACAGATAGGTGCGGCAGTCAGTCAATTAGATTTGACAACCCCAGACGGTTTGACTACGTTAGCTAAACTACAGCAGGTACAGGGGGATTTGAAAGGTGCGGCTCAGACTTTAGGGCAAGCAAAAGAACTAACCCAAAAGACTGAGCTAAGAACTTCTTTACTTCGTATTGCAGAAGCACAAGGCAATACAGAAATGATAGAGTTCTTAGAGAATAACGGTGACTTGTCGGTGGCACAGTCGGTACTCTTCCGAGCAGGTCGTGCGCCTAAGACATCTAGTTTGACTTCGGCAGAGGTAGATGAGTATGATTTGTACCTTGAAGATTATACAGAGAAAGAACTATTAGCAGTAGGTGCTAGGGAAGAAGGGAAGTTATACGGAACAAACGTAGACCCGAAAGGCGTGAAAAAGCTAATGCTACAGGCTGAGTATATTTACACAGCAGGTAAGGCGGCTACAAGAGAGGACGCTTTGCGTATGGTAATTCTAGGGGGTGCGCCTGATGAAACGCTGACACCAACACCAACTGAAGGTGGCGGTACTTCAAAAGACCCTTTCGCTAATATAAGAGGCTAGTACATGGCTAACACTACTTTACTAAAAGTACAGGATGCTGTAAATAAAGGCATCTTGTTACCTCAAGATTATCAAGACGCTATAAACAATACAGGTAACGACCCCGAAGTTGTTTCCTACTTAAACGCATTGGAAAGGAAAGATGCGAAAAAGGGCAGAGGTATTGCCGCTAAAGCATACCAAAGTCAGCAAGAAGAAAAGAAAACAAAAGAAGCAGGTTTTGGTAAACATACTCTTAGTTTAAAAGACATAATGAGTTCAGAAAACCTAAGAAGTCTGGGCGCACAATCAGGAGATAGAATCACTGCTGACGGTGAGCTTGAGCGTGTCTGGTCACAAAAGAATGATAACGTAAACTTGGGGTACAGGCTGACGGAACGAGACATTCTAAGCTCCCCTAACCTACAAAGTCTGGATGCGGAAGTAGGCGATAGGCTCGTAGACGATGAACTGAAAAGAACCAAGTATGATAAAACTTGGACTCAGTTCAAATACGGCTATGATGAGAAGCAGGGTTTTATTGCAGATATTGGCGTGTGGCTTGATACTCATTTCCCAACTGGTGAGGTTGCTGACCCTAGTTTCGATGATGACGGTAAGTACAATGCCTTGCCATACATGACTCCTGATGAACAGTATGGTGAAGGCTTTATGGATGCTTCTTACGATACACGCAGGGAAATGATTATAGCTCGTAAGGAGAGAGCTTTACAGGCAGAATACGGAGCTTACTTTGAGCCTAATGAACACTCAGGAGCAAGGGTTGCAGGGCAACTAACAGGACAACTGGCTGACCCTACAACGGCTATTCCCTTTGCGGGAGGATGGAAAACTGCGGCTTTAACAGGCAGTGCATTAGCGGGTTCTGCAACTGCGGCTGACCAATGGGCACAAACTGGCGAAGTAGACCCTGCATCCGTTGCTTTATCAGCCACTATTGGGGCTGTCATTCCCGCAGGTATTGTCAAAGGCGGTGAAAAACTAGCAACTAGGCAAGCTAATAAATTCCTAGACAAAGCACAAGCTAAGATTGACGAACACATGGCTATAGGTGGTGACTTGGAGAATATGTCCGAGACACTAAAGGGGAAAGGTATTAACCCTGCGGCTGTTGAACAAGCAACCGCTAAGACAGGTCGTAAACTAACAATACCTCTGAACCAAACACAAGGAGAGAGGGCAGTACAACATTCTATCGCTCAAGACAGTGCCGTATCTCGTTTCTACAGTAAGGGTCTTGACAAGTATTTAGGCATACTCTCTACACGTTTGGGTAATATATCTGAGGCTATTAAGTATAGAGTCCGTAAGTTTGAGTATGGGACTCACGTTAAGACAGCGGAATACTCTAAAAAAGCAGAGCCTTTCTTGCTAGGTCTGAAAGCACTTGCTCCTAAAGTAAGCCAACAAGTATCTAAACATTTATATAACGGAAACCTAAAAGCCGCTGAAGGTATAATGCGCTCTGCTGACCCGAAACTCGCTACTGAATTTGCTGACGTTATTCGCCCTATGCTTGATGAATTAGGCGATGGTCTACAGAAAGCAGGTCACGGCTTCGATAAGATTGATGACTACTTCCCACGCTTAGTTAAGGACTACGAGAAGCTCAGAAAGACTTTGGGTTTAAAAGAGCAAGGCGTTATACAAAAGCAGTTGGCGGCTTATGCTAAGAAAAAGAAAACCAAAGTAGCTAACCTAACTAATGAAGAAAGGTCACAGGTAATTGAGTTAGCACTAAGAGGCTATCGTCAGACAGTTGATGGTGCTAAGTTTAAGTTTGCTAAACAACGTGTCCTATCTACAGTAGATGATAAGATGCTAGAACACTACGCGAAACCAGAAGAATCTCTTTCTATGTACATACGTTCCGCAGTGAACGATATTGAAAGACGTAAGTTTTTTGGTAGGCAAGCAAAGGGAGATAAAGACCACGCCTCAATGGATGACATGGGCAGACTTGACCAAGACCAATCCATAGGCTCTATCGTAGATGATGCTATTGCTAGGGGCGAGATAGACGTAGCTAGAGAACAGGAACTAAAAGACCTGTTGACAGCACGTTTTGTGGGTGGTGAGAACAGCCCATCAGCACTTGCGTCTAACGTCAGAGACTTAGGCTACATGGGTACAATCGCTAACCCACTAACCGCCATGATTCAGCTTGCTGATGTTGGTATTGCGTCAGCCCTAAAGGGATTCAGACACTCCATCGCCTCACTGTTTGGCACTAAGCATATTAAAACAGTTGACTTGGGTATTGAAGATTTAGTTACTCAAGAACTAGCCAGTGGTAAGACAAGAGTGTTGGCTAGAGCTTTGAATAAACTAATGGGTGTGGTAGGCTTTAAGAAGATTGACAGATTGGGGAAGGAAACTTTCATCAACTCGGCTCTCCGAAAAGCTACCAGTATGGCTAAAAACCCTAAAGGTGAAGCGAAGCTACGCAAGGACGTTCAGAAGATATTTGGGGATGAAACGGATTCATTCATAGCTGACCTCAAAGCAGGTGACATCACAGAGAATGTTAAACTGTGGGCGTTCAACGAGCTTGCTGAGATACAGCCTATTGCCTTGAGTGAAATGCCAGAAGCGTACCTCAACGCTACCAATGGTAGACTGCTGTATATGCTAAAATCTTTCACCTTGAAACAGCTTGACATTGTACGGAAGAATGTGGTACAGGAGTGGGGTAAAGGTAACAAGGTACAAGCGTCTAAGAATGCGGCATTGCTTGCAGGTTATGTAAGTGTAGCTAACGTAGGCATTGGTTCTGTCAGAGACTTGATTAAGGGAAGGGATGTCAAAGTAGAGGACATACCTGATAAGGCACTGTGGGCGTTGCTTGGTGCTTATGGTATGAATGAATATGTGTACAGTAAATACTTCTCTCAAGGTAAGGTAGTTGAAGGGGCGATTAAGTACATCACACCCGCCACTCCAATCATTGATTCTATATTAACCTTGGGCTTTGAGATACCTAAAGATGACCCTCAGTTTGAGAAGGGGTTAAGGGCTGTACCTGCTGTTGGCGATTTGTTATATCAATGGTTAGGCGGTGGTGCTGAGAAATACAACGAGCGTCAAGAGAAGAAGCGTAAAGAAAAGAGGGGTTACTAATGGCTGTAAATAAAGAAGCTCGTAGTAAGGCGTTTGCTCAGTCTCTTGGCAACCCTCTCCAACGAAGAAAAGCAAGGAGGGGTGCATCTGTACGCGCAACACCAGAGCAACAGAGACAAGCCATGAAGGATGCGGCATACGGTATTGCTAGTCTTGCTCCAGTATCGGGGGAAATCATTTCCGCTAAAGAGGGGATACAGGATTTCCAAGAAGGTAACTATGGCATGGCGGCTTTAGGGGCTGTAGGTGCTATACCGTTTGCGGGTATTCCTTTCAGGGCGGCTAAGGGTATGTTGAAAGGTGCGGCTAAAAGCGCAGGTTCTTTAGCCAACAAGACTGCACAGAATATGCCTACACATATTGATAAGTTTTACACTAATCCTGTAATGGCGGCAAAAGGTTTTGGTCAGGAGTTCACCAAGGCTGTCCCTTCCGCTATAAAAGAGAGTATCGACCCTGCGGCTAGAGCAAAGCGTAGGGTTATGGGTTTGTCGGACAAGAAGATAGACGATTGGGTGACACCTAAAACTGGTAAGGATGCAGAGCTAACCGCCATATCTATACAACGCCAACTGCCCGATACTCAGGACACGCTTCTGGAAAAGAGCGTTGTGCATTTAAACTACTTAGATTCACGAATCCCTAGAGAGGACGCAGGGAGGCTTTCTAACGCGATTGGTGATGGGTATAGAGCTAAGGGTAGTGTTCCTGAGAACATCGTTCAGAGAGCAACCAGACACCTTACAGAAGGGGCGCACGTTACCAAGCCCAATGCCAAGTATGAGTATCAAATCAAAGACCCATCGGCAGGTGGTGACGTTGGGTACATAGAGGGAGTAGGTTCAGCAAGTACAGCCGCTCCTATTCTTAGGGCTTTACACGGCAAGGCTACGGATAGCTACCTGACCGCTGTTAATAAAATCAGAAAGGGACAGAAGGTTGACAGCCTAGCAGGGAAGGACATGGTTGAATTTATGCAGATAAGTTCGACACTTGACGGTAAGAATCTCGATGCTATCAAGAGGGCAGTAAAGGCACAGAAGCCTGACCTAGAGAACATTCAGGATAGCTACGTTATTGATTCCGTACTCAAGGGCAGACTCAAAGCCTCGGCAGGTAAGGAATCTAAAGGCACACAAGCAGTCATTCACGATGTCTTTAACCAGATGGTAGACAAAGGTAGCATCAAGATGGCAAGGGTAAGTGATGAAGCAGGGAATGCAGTCGGTGCTAACAAGTTGGCTGACATCAAAGACCCTGACGGATTCCTTGTTACGCAACAGTCCTTCTTGTCGCAACAAAAGGAACTTGGTGGCATGAATGCCTTTGTAGCCGTAGACCCCAACAACCAGAAAATGTATACCATGCTCAGTGATGGTCACGACATATTTGGTCAAGTGCCTGTAGGTGGTCATCACTTAATAACAGCAACACCTCTTATAGAATCCTCTCTAAAGACAGGGAGTAAGTATAACAATAAACAGATTCGGACAGCTAAGACACAACGGAATGTCAACAGGGCAATCAAGGCTACGGAAGAAACCACAGGGATTAAGAAGCTGAAATCTGAATCAGTCAATGCGTATACTAAGAGAGCCTTTAAGGAATCGAAACCAAAGGTTTCCTCTCAGGATATTGCAGGGGCGCAAGCGGCTAAGACTAAGTTGAAGGCTACCGCAGGGGCAGGGTTGCTCACTGGTGCGGCTACGACAAGAGCCTTAACGGATGACGAGTAAACAAGGAAGTTTATTCTCCGCATAAAACTGTCAACTTATATGTATATTCTCCGCATAAAACTGTAAACACAAAGGGGGCGCAATGCCCCCTAAGTTTACCCAATACCCTACACTAACTCACAAGCACCTCCTGTACAAGCCAATTCCTGTGAGCCTGTCGTGTTATCCTCCTTCTCAAAGTGTTCCAAGTCCTCCCATTTAATACCCTTGGGCATAGCCGCATCTAGTTCCTCAAACTTCTCAGCCGTTATATCCTCATAAGGAGCTTGCTGATATATGTGGTCGCTATAAGGTAACAAGCTAATACCGCTGACCGTATCAAAGTTACTCCAGAGCCATTGGCATACCTCAAAGAACTCATCATCGGTGTAGTACACAGTCACACTAGGCTTATGCTCACACCAATAGTCCTGATACTTCTTCCACAGTCTAAGCTGTTGCATAGCATCTACATCATTCACCTTAGTACATTCATCTGGTGCTTTGATGGGGAAGCTAAACACCTGTGAGGACTCACTATGCACATCGTTCTCTACTGGGAATCCTGCCGCTTGCATATATTGAGCAAGTGGGTCTTTCTTATCCGAACGTACTCTACGAATGTAGTAGTCAGAAAAGCGGGGATGGATGCCACTAGCACTATCAACAAGCTGAGACACAGTACCGCTTGGCTTAACACAAGTAATAGCCGCAGACTGATTAACCCCAAGTTTGTAAGACCACTTCTTATTTGTTTTGATTGCAACATCTTTCATTTCTCCTAGCCACTGTTCCAAGTCAGGTGAGTTTTTACCCAACAGGTAGTGGTCACATATTCCAGTTAAGCTGACACCCAACAGGGCTTCTTCCTCTGTGTTACGCTTCCATACGTTACGCAGGTAGCGGAAGTCCGTCAGGGTAGACTGTAGTGAGCCAATGATGGTAGCCATTTCCACCTTCTCCTTGAGCTTGGGTAAATCATCCTCCGCTCTTATCACTACTTCCGACAGGTTACAGAACTGGTTACTGCGTAGGATAATCTCAGAGCAAGGGTTAGTCCCAAACTCCTGTTCTGAATCCCTGCGTCCATTCCTAGCGGCTACCTTCTGTGCCGCAACGCGACTAAAGATACCTCGCTCACCTGCCTTACTGTCATACATGGTGTGCATTTCGGAAAGGAAGGACGTAAAATCGGGACGCTCTGTGTACGCTACGCTGTTGTTAGCAAGCCTACGTTGCCCTTCATCCATCCACCAGTTACCAGACTTAGCCTTAGCCATGCGAGGGTCAGATAGGTTTGATAGGCTAATCAGTGCAGACCTACGGACACCCCCGACCACTACGATGTCAGCAATCTTACAGCATACATCGTGGCACTCAAGGCTAGTTAGCTTACGCCCTTGTGCCTTCTGGAATGTACCTACGCAGAAGTTAAACAAATCCTCCAAAGGTTCTGAGCCACTCGCTCGACCACCAAAGGTCTTGAGCCTAGCACCTGCGGGACGTATCTTGCTCATGTCCCACTTGGGTATCTTCCCTGCATACAACATAGCGATTAGCTCACGGAATGCAGATGCCCAACCAATCTTACTGTCTGACACTACAATCTGGCTGTCTGTGGTGTGGAAAGTCTCAGCGACCACAGGGAGTTTGTTAATGTAGTTACGCTCAACACTGAACCCGACACCAGTACCGCACATCAGGACGTACATTAGCTCGTCAAAGCTACGCGGTGAATCAATGTGCAGGTAGCTACAGTTGAACCCTGCTACGTTATCCTTATCCAGAGCCTCACCTGCTGTCATTAGGCAACGCATACTAGGCATCACTTCTAGGTTGTAGATAGCGTTAAACATTCGCTTACCATCAGCCTTAGTTATCTGCTTACGGTTCAGCCAGAAGTCAACGTACCGCTGTACCGTTTCCTCCCAAGTCTCCCTACGTCCTTCTTCTGGCAACCATCGGGCGTAACGTGACTTGTGTATAAATTCTTGGTACTGGTTCATTGCTTCTCTGCCCCTTTGTTTTGCTTGTCAGCCTTCTCTAGTTCTTTGCTTAAGTCCTCTGCTTCTTCTTTCTTTCTCTTAAAGATAGCATCGTATGCGTCTGCAAAGTTGTTGTAGTTTGTAGGTCTTGTGGATGACCCCTTACCGCCGTGTGTTTGACCATGTTTCATTCTACGCTCTCCTTAATATACTCTTTATATTTTTCCTTTAACCAATCTTCATATTCAATAACGAATGTGGGGAAAGGTAATACTATAACTTTCCTATCAAGCCACTCGTCCACCTTGTCTATAAACTCCTGCCTTACAAATTCATCATAGGATGTTATTTCTGTCATGCTACTCGCTCACCCCATCCACTAACCTATCCAAGTACCACTGGCTTTTCTTCAAGTCCTGTAGCGCGTGACCCTTCCGTTCATATCTCCAAAGGTACTTCAGTGCGTTTCCCTTGAGATACCCTTTGAACGCCTCTGGTGTCATGCTCTCCTCGATGGCTTCAATGCACTCTATGCTACCGTAGTTATAATGAGGAGGTCGTTCCACCATTTCATCTACGTCCTCTTTCCTCTCCTCAACTACCATAGCCTCGTAGGACTTAATCAGCGCGGGGTGCTTCTTTCTCAGTTCATCCCAATCAGCGGGTGTTGCATCATTAATACTCATTGTAATCGTCCTCAGTAAATTTATCTCTGTGTCGAATTAGTTTATGCTCGAAAGCCTCTAGCAAATCCTCAACTGTAATCTCCAATTCCTCAAGAACCAACACAGCATCGTAGTCTCTTGCTACCGCTTCCTTTAGTTCCTCTAGTGTGTGTGACATCGTTTTTTCCCTTCAACGTATTTAACAAGTTCCTGTGCTGTGTGTAGGGTATAATGCTTTAGCCCTTCCTTCTCACACCACTGCCCCATAGTTATCTTGCCGCCCTTCCGTACCTTCTTGTGGGTGTTCGACAAGAGGAATACCAATTCCCAACCATCTACTCCTATTGTATCACGAATAGATTTATATTTCAAGGTATCCCCCACACGAAAGAAGCCCTTTACCTCCACCATAACCTTGGTATCTTCATGTACAAAGTCTGGCATATACGTCCTGTATACTGTGTAAGGTACTCCGTAGGGTTCGTAGTCAAAACCGTGACGCTTAACCTCCTTGGAGAACTCCTGTTCCAAAGCTGACCTGAACTTACCTGTGCCTCGTTTGGGCTTACGTTTCGTCAAGGTTAATCTCCTGTACTCTCGGTTCAAAGTTTACCTTTGCCAGATATTTTACACCATACGAGTAAGCAAACGCCCTTAAGTCTGGATAGCAATGCTTCTTGTACTGGCAGTAGGAACACCTTATAGCCAATTTTAAGTTGCCTGATTTTCCGTCCTCGACAACATCGGAGCAAAAGATTTCTGGCTCTGATAAACCTACTAGCTTTTTTACATGGCGTATGCGCTCCGTTATATCCCCCTTAATGTACTTGTAGATAGGGGCTTGCGTATCTTTCAGGTCGTACTTAAGTACCGCCAGATGCCCATTAGCTTTGTCCATTGCCAACCAACCAAACTCTGTCTCTCCGCAAGCGTGAGCGTAGGCTTTAATCTGGTCAACGTAACCGAACGCATCGTCCATAGCCAGTGTGCCATCCTTAAACTTCTTGAACCCATAGGAACTAGCTGACTTGACATCGACCACTAACCCATCAATCTTGCAGTCCATGTGTCCTTTGATGCCCTCTACCTCGCACACCTTCTGCTCGTCCGTTACTGAATGCCCTGCCATGCGTGTGAGGAACAACAACATTTCCTCAATCAAATGTCCATACATAAACTTGACGTATGTGTGGGGCTGTATCTTCTCTTTCTCTGTGCCGTTGACTACGTTCCATAATATTCTATCGTCCCGACCAATGTTTGACAGGCGCAGTGTTCGGCTATCTCGTACCCTCTTACGTCCGAACTCGGTACGCATCAGGGACTTCATGTTCTCGCCAAACTTCTCTATCTCCGCTTCAACATCAACGGATTCTTCTGCCTCTTTTGTCTCCATTAAGCGGTATATGTCGTTGACCAACGTGCTTATATGTTTATTCTGCGTCATATAGCTTATTCCTTTTATCAAATTTAAACTTGTGATTCTGTCTACAGTAGGTACAAGCCTTGTTATTCCTACATTGTTCTGGGTTGGAATAGCTCCTACAGTTTCCTCCTTTATTACCAAATGCCTCTTTGCTAGTGGGTCGCTGTTTGCTCCCCTTGCCACCATGAGTTGCGCTCATTTCTCTAGCTCCTTAAATGCCGTGATAACATCACTTGAGAATAGTGTTTTCAAGTTGATTAGGTACATACGGCTTGCGTTGTTATCGCCACCCGCTACAGACCTGAACTTACTATTAGG
>Ga0098047_10000504_pt1 | contig 15681 bp, 14 predicted proteins | sample 12_taG_FD_92585 | JGI IMG/M metagenome (GOLD analysis project Ga0098047, IMG submission 92585) | Marine viral communities from the Subarctic Pacific Ocean - 12_ETSP_OMZ_AT15267 metaG | ecosystem: Environmental > Aquatic > Marine > Oceanic | place: Subarctic Pacific Ocean | collected 2015-01-16 | reverse complement strand
TAGCATAAGATGACATATCTGCCCTTGGTTTAACAGAATCTGCAGAAGCGTATCCCCTATTGACCTTTGTAAAAAATGCTCGCAAATCATCCTCATCAGTAAATGGAATATCTAAATCTATATCCTCATCCTCTTCATGCCACTCATCTTCACCCGGTGAGTGAATACCAGTATTCCACCACATTGCAAATGTGGATCCGAGACCTGTTGACGCTGACGGTAATTTTCCCTGTTTCTTGCCATACCCCATTCCAGCTCGATAGTCACCCTGAGCTGAATATTGGTCATAGTACTGGTGGGTCTTTGCCACTTGGAGTTACCCAGTGCTGTCTGAATTTAAAAACGATCTTCCTGAAATATATGACCCTAGCATGCTTAGGGTTTGATTTTCAATTTCGGCTGATGTTATAGAAGGGTTGGCTGTTGCACCATACCCTGATCCAAATTCATTTCCCTCTTCCGGAAGAGTTCCAAGTGTAAAATCAAACGGCGGTTGATCAGATGCTTCAACACTTCCGACACCAGGTGACGTTAATGGAGGAACATATGGTGTGGTAGGTGCTCCCTCGCCGTCTCCAAATTTTTTACCATCTGATGTTTCTGTATTAGACTCAACATCAGGTACACCATTTGCCATAAAGTCTGTATTGAAAGTATCAAAACCTAAACCTGGACTACCTGGGACTGTTGAACCCCCTGAGTCAAAAGCAAGAGTTACATCACCGTCAAGAAGATGCTGATATGTCTCTGTTCTTTCAACAGTAGTAAGGTCTCCCGCATACATCGGAGAATCAGGAAACATTATATTCAACGTTGACTGATGTCGTGCTCCGTATGGTTTTTCAGGAGAAACCTCCTTAATTCCTTCGTCAATTATAATCTGTGTTTGAGATGCCATTTATGAACTCCTACTTATTGAATTTTCTAGTTTTAGCCTAAGCCTCTTATAAACTTCAGCCTTTTTTCTAAGTTTTCTTTCCTTAATTTCAAGCTTTTTAACATAATCAATTTTATGGACAAGATTTTTACCACCAGCCCATGCGTCATCTGTTGTCTCAGAGGAAATCAATCCTTCTTTTTCAAGCTTCTTCTTTTCTTCCTGGATGATTCTGTTTATGTTTTTAACAGTAAGTCTATTAGACATAACATTCCTCCTACAGTTAATTATATGTGATGTTAAGTTGTTATTATGAAAAAATTAAAAAATCTAAAAATTACTTTTCACTTTCATTAAAAGCTAACGCAGCCCACTTTCCTGCTGAGCCTTCAAACAAATCAGCTGGATCAGATACTGCTGCTTCTCTAGCCGCAGAATCTCCTGCCATCACTGTTTTTCCCATTCTCTCAGCTTCCATTTGCCCCATCATTGTTTTGTGACTATCTGCTAAAACTTCAGCGAGAACTGAATTATCTGTCAGGCTTAAAGCCTGTTCCATGTAATCAGGCTCTTCTATGGAGCTTTGATCGACTCTATTGTTTGCCCAAGAAACATGATCAAAAGAAGATCTTCGAGACTGGCTTCTAGTATGGTTTTCATTTATTGTTTTTTCACTATGGGTTGATAAATCACTTGCTATTCCCTCTTGAAGTATCTCAACAAGGCACTCCTTTACAATTTCTTTAAGTTCAGATTTTAACAGCTTGTTACTCATTATCCCACATTAATATTTCATTAAAAATTCTATCAATTTTATCTGAAGAGTTAAAGTGTTTATCGAGATCTCTTTTGGAAATATTTTTTCCCTCACTTAGCATAAATGCACCAGGCGTAGAGGGTTCACTAACCATATCAAAACAAATTAATTGAAAATCATCTTGGACAACTTGGTTTCCGCTTTCATTAATTGTTGAACCTACACCTCTTGATGATATTCCGAGAGTTACCCCAGACTCCACTAAGCTCTGTAAAATATTTCCCGTGGGTGTGTCAAGTAATTCTATTGTTCCAATAACGTCATCGCCTTCAAGATGAGCCTCTCGAACAATATGAGAGACGTTTTTAAGTTCAATTACAGAAGTATCAGGGTGATCGCATTCACCAAGTGCTCTATTTTCTTTAATAAACTTCTGATAATTTATCAACTCCCTTTCAAGAACTGATCTGGGATAAATTCTACCATTTTGGTTAAGTGTGTCACACCTCTGTAGAACACCTTTTAGAAAAAGCTTTCCCGAGTTTATCCTTTTAGATTCAGAAACTATATCAGGAGAGACAGACAGGGGTATCCACTCTGTTAGAAGTTTCATTGATTTTGACATTTTACTGACTCCTTTATTTCCTTGCAAAGATCAATCAGAGTTAAAAATCTTATAACTTTTTTATCGTCAAGTTCCCGATCCGACTCTAAAAGAATCTTTTCTCTTACAGCAGATATTTTTTCTGTGATAATTTTATTTGTTGATTTATTATCAAGATCAGCTAGCATAAGAAGTGATTTATTTTTAATTTCATCTAGTCCGTATCTCATTTTTTCATGCGACTTTAAATCACTTTCAAGTGAGGAAAATGCATATAAATTTAATATCTTGCGCTGGTCATTATCAAATTTTTCACTATATTTTTTATTAATTTTTTCTGACATTATTTTAACTACAAGTGCATCAACATCTGGATCTTGTTCAGACTCTAGGGAGGCGTGAGATTTTTCCTCTAACAAGTGTGAAATTACTTTGGACTCATACATAGCCATTCTCTCAATATTTGTACTACCTGTATCTCTCCAGTCATTTAATAGAACCTGTATTGTTGCAAGCATCTTATAGTCAGGGATATATCTCCTATAAAGCATAGGATCGTTTAAAGAATAATTCAATTCCCTGATTAAAGATGATTTTTCTTTTTCGAGACTTTTTATATCTGTTTTGCGAGCTGCAAATTTTGCCTCTGTTATAATTGCTGCAGCAATAGCTGTATCTGAAACCTGAGATTTTGCAAGCGCCCTAAAAAGTCTAAACTCTTTGTAAAGCGATGTATCATTTTTAAATCTTCTAGATATGATATCTAGTGTTTTTTGAGCCTCAGAAGTATTCTCACTTATGAGACACTCAGAAACTCTCCTTAAAAGAAGCTCGTATACTACCCCTACATTTCTTTTTTTATTGTGAGATTTTGGCACGAGTTACACCTCATTTTCTTCAGACAGTAAAGTCTTTTTCTTGTTAATATGTATGTTTCTCTCTAGCGATTTTAACGTAGATCTTAATCTATCTGACATTCTATTGTGTGCTTCAGTATTAGAATTTAAGTAAGAAGATATAAATGATTCATCTGATTCAAAGACAGATGGCATCTTGCTGGCATTTCTAAGCTCTCTACCTATTGCTTTTGAAGGATTTGAATCTTCATTTCTTTCTGATGCTTTTTTATATCGCTGATGCTTTGATTGATCAGTTGAAACTGAATCATCGTTATCGTCTGGTCTATGCATTGTCATTTCTAAGTGATTAGAAAATGGATTGCTTTTTCTTCTTTTTCTATTCTCAAAGCCCTTATCTTCTATTTTTTTACCTTTCTTACTCTTCTCCTCAGAGATTTGTAAACTTAATGATTTCGTTATACTATCAACTTTCTCTTGCGCCCTGATTGGTGAAGTATCGTCTGACAAGCTAAGCTTAACATAGTCAGGCTCACCGAGAATTGAACGCCCCTTTGTATCTGATGGCATTTCCGCTAGATCTGTAGTTTCAGGAGGGCCTTCTTCAGGCGGACCTTCTCCACCTAATGGCTCTGTCGGACCTGGAGTCGGTGCTCCCGGTAACCCTCCAGGAGAGAGGTCTTCATCAGCTTCACCTTCTGGGCCTGGAAGGGTAACTGATTCAATTCTAAGATCGTCAAGTTTATCAGTCTCTCTTTGAATTTTAAGATCATCTATCTGATCATCTGTCATATTGAATATTCTTTTTCTTAGCCAATCTCTGCTGACAAGACCCTCAATGTTGTTTGCTGTTGTTGCAACGTCAAATCTAGTCCTATATAGTTCTAGTTTTTGTTGCTGTGCTATTGTAGACGGATTAGAGAGATTAAGTTGAAAATCTAAGAGATCCTCTCCTTCGAAACCGTTGCAGTATAGGTGGATAATTGCTATCTTATTAAGCTCAGCAATTATAGTTCTCTGAATTCTTGCAATAGTGCGGGAAAACCTTACATCTTCCTGAGAAAGTGTTGCTTTAGCACCTAATCCTTCATCATATCCAAGATATGCTTTTGGAATCTTGAGTGCGGCAAAAAGTTTCTTTTGTATATACTCTACATCTTCTATAGCCGTTGCATTTTGTCCTCCCGCAAGTGTGTCAATTTTAGTTCCAGTCTCACTTCCTCGAACTGGTAAGTAGTAATCTTCATCAACAGAGAGCGGATTGTACCTTAAGTCAACCCTACCCGTACTTTTATCTACAACCTGGGCCTTCTTTAGTGTAGCTTGAACCTGCTCCATATAATTTGGAATATCTTCGGGTGGAACATTTCCAACATCAATATAGAATACTCTCCTCTCAGGAGATCTAACTATTCTATAGACAAGCATTGCATCTTCAACAAGTATAAGCTGTCTCCATATTCTTCGTGCTGCTTCTAAAACTGACGAGCCATAGGGTAAAAATGCATCATTTCCAAGAACACGCATGTGTGCAACTTGCCAGTTTTCCAAAATTTGGTTTCCCTGAGTGACCCATCTAAATCTAACTGCCATCGGATCTTCTGGATCATAAGCCTCTTCTCTCTCAATTTCATTTACAGGAATGGGAAAAGCACTTATAACTCCGTGTTCTGGACTAACGTCATTAAAGAGGAAAAAATCACCGTACTTACACAAGTTTCGTGCCCACGCTGTAAGATTAAACTCAACATTTAATGTATCATAAAATAGATCATTTAGAAGATTCTCTATAGTATGATTCTCAGAGTAAATATGGAGAACCTTTCCTTGCTCATCTGCTGCAACAGTCTCCTCGGAGTATATGTCTAGTGCACTTGAGATCTCTGGTGTGTATTCCATCTCACTAAAGTCACTATATCTAGCCATTCTATCGTATGTGCCATATGCGCTCATTGCACTGCTGTATACATGACTTTGATTTTTTCTAAATAATTCAAACGCAGAAGATGTCTTCATAGAAGAGTCAAGGTTTCTAACCTTTCTCTTTATAACTGGACCACTTCTAAATAGTGAAGTCAGTCTTCTAAATAGTGATGTTGCCGGTTCTTCTGCCATTGTTTCTCTTGCCTATAAGACCCACTTCCAGTCATTAAGTATCTTTATTTTATTCTTTATGTCGGAACTGTGAATACTTCTATCTTGCTTTTGTTTAGAATCTACGTTTTTATTTTCTAGCCCAGGGTTATTATGAGGCCTTCCGTCCAATATAGCATTTGGTAAATCATCGTATGTATTTCTCGTAACTGACATCGCTTTAAGCATTGCATCATTTATATCCTTGCTGTTTTTGCTATATCCTTCTGATGCATCAAACAGCCACATTCCAATTGCAAAACTCATGACAAGATCATCATTGTGACCTTTCATGCCCTGAGCCTTATTTCCAATCCACACAAAAGTTTTAAGTTCTTCATAGAATCTACTACTGTATATTTTAATCATTTTATTTCTTAATACTTCCTCAAGTTTTGTCAAAATAAGTGATCTAGTTCTCCCGCTAGTCGTAAAACCTGCTAAGTCTGTGTTAGCCTCTGGGATATAATCTCCTATGTACACAGCTTTTCTTCTCTTATAATACAGATTTTTATACTGAATCTCCTTTAGCTTTAATATGGTTGCATAGCCGTATGAGTTATTTTCTGGACAAACGAGAGCGTCATTATACATTTTTCCATACTCAGCGAGTAATTCACCTAATCTGTCTGGTGGGATTTTTCCTTTATACTCGACAACACACTCGCTTTCATTTAAATCAATAATATGAAATGTAGAGAAGTCCCTGGAATCTCCTCTTGAAACGTCAGCAGATATAATATAGCTGTGCTCAGAAAAGGGCTGTTTCCATATCCACACCCCCCTCTCAGGCCCGGTTCTTTCACTGGGTGGTCTGACTGACTGTCTAATGTACTCTATGTCGTTGCTTGATAGAAAGGTTTCTCCTGATGATGCGAAGTCACAGAGGTACTCCTGCGCAATCTGTCTATCTGATAAATTTTTAGTTGTTTCTGTAAACCACACAGCATCTCTTTCCGGATGAACATCCCATTGTAATTTTATTGATTTAAACTCATTAAGATCAGCCTGGGCATCTGTGTAAAGTTTGTGATATTGACCGCCTACACCATTCGGGGTGGAAAGCACTATAACTCGACCACCAGTTGAAATTGTTGGATACAAGCCCATCCACAGTTCATCAAAATTTCTAACAAACGCTGCCTCATCAATTATTAAAAGAGATAGTGCTTCAGACCTTCCTGCATCATCAGATGTGGGGATAGCCTTGATAGTTGATCCATTGCTAAATTGAAGAAGTTGTTTGTTATTTGTTACAAGTTCTGGTAAAATTATCCACTGAGGGAGAGAGCGTAGCATTGTCTTTACTTTTGTGATGAAGTTTTGTGCAACACTAAGCTTAGTTGCAATTACAAGAATATTTTTTTCCCTTTGAAATAGTGCCATCCAAAGTGAATAGGAAGCTACAAGTGTAGATAATCCAAGCTGTCGAGACTTTAAAATTATTGAAAATCTTTCAACTAGAAATGTATCGATACAATCATCTTGAAAATCAAAAGTGTTAAACTTTATTAGACCCCTTACAGGATGCTGAATTTTAACGTAAGCGTTAAAAAAATATGTCGGATCTTTGCCACACTTAATGATTTCATTAATTTGTTTACTTTTTGTAGGTGTGGCCATTTTTTATTCAACTTCAAAGGTTGTAAATCTCCTGTAATAAGCCGTTCTCTTTGGAGAATAAGGAGATACTGTTATAATCTCTATTGAGTCCTTTGTGTCCACCTCTTTGCACTTAAGTGGTCTTCCAGAGTCACTTTTAAACCCACCTTTAAGCTCTTTAATGTATTCCTTTATTATTCCAATTGATTCTTCTTCAAATTTTTTTGATTGATCTCGAAGATTTATATCATTCATTAAATTCACTATAGTTGTGTATGTGCATAGCATCTTATTTCCCTGGAGTGACATGTTGATAGCAGCTGTGGGGACATTTTTATTCATTCCGCCCGGGTATCCCCACGTGTTATTAGTGATTTGGCCTAAGTAGTTAATCTCTTCTGGTGTAAGCATATTGTGTAATCCTTTAGATGTAATTATTTATTTCCGATAAAATTGAATAGACACTTTTTTCAATTTCTTTTTTAAACTTATTTATGTCTTTAGTTGTAGGTCTCCATCCATTTTTCCATTTTTCTCTATTCGGTTGAAAAAATTTTAACTCACACTGTCTACATACACCTACTGATAATTTGGACTGGTGGTCTTGTGAAGTAACTGATAAATAATCACAAAGATCACAAAATAATTTTTGATTAATCTTATAAAAAACTGACATGTGAATCTTTTCCCTTTCTAGTAATATCGACAGAGTTGTCAACACAATCTTTGATTGCATCAACATGTGATATAACTATTATATTTCTGAACCACTTCTTAAGTGACTCTAGAAGTCTTGTGCAAGCCTCAATATTTGTAGCGTCTAACGATCCAAATCCCTCATCTATTATTATCATATTTGTCTTTGTCAATGAGGAAGTATTGATTAGTGCTGCCCTAATTGCAAGAGAAGAGATCATTTTTTCCATTCCCGATGCTAGCTCTATTACCCTTTTACTATCACCGTAGTCAATATAAATTTCCATTGAACTTGTAGTAGTATCTGTCTCAAGAACAATTGTAAAATCTACCACACCCTGTAATATATTTGAAATTTCTGTATTAATAATTGGAAGCTTTGACATCATTATTCTTGTTGGTATTCCTTTTTTAGATACAGCCTGCAAAAATAAATCATATATTCTCATTTGCATTTTTATCTGATCGTAATTTTCCTTATCTGCTAATAGACCTTTTGTATTAATTTTATTTTCTGCTATCTTTCCTATAATTTTAACTTTTATTTTTTCAAAACTTTCAATTTCTAATAAAATATTATCAATCTTTTCTTGTATTTGAACTGACTCATCATCTTGATTATTGTTTATCATTGCCTCCATCTTTCGAAGCATTCTTACTTCTTCATCTTCTTGATTAGATATTCTAGACATTGAATCATTCAAATTTAAGAATCTTTCTTCATTTAGTTTAATATGACTTTCTAGCTCTTTTGATTTTAAAAATAGCGCATCATATTTTCTAATTTTTTCTTCTGGATTTATTCGTTTAATAATTTCTAAGCTTTCCTGACAGCTTTCTAAATTAGAAATGGAAACTTTTATATTCTCTAATTGACTTTCTATTTTTACCTTATCATCATGCGAAGATTTAATAAATCTACAATTGGGAAAAGAAGTTCCACAAGGTACAAGATTTAACATTTCTGCAGAATCTTTTAGCCTATTAAGATCACTAAGCGACTTTTCATAATGACTCTTAAGTTCAATAATTTTTTTTTCAAGATTTATTTTTGCATCACGCTGATGCTTTAGCTCGTCAATTGATATTTCTTTACAAACTTCATTTATTCGCAATAGCTTTTCACGTTTTTGTTCTGATAGTTTCTCAATTTTACCAATAGAATCTTTTATATCAGAAAGAGTTTTTTTGATTTTAATGATCTCTCTTTTCTTTTTCTCAATTTGCGCCGGGGTATAACACTGTTCGCTTGAATATCCAAGTTTAGCTCTCTTGTCCCTAAGCATTTCCAGCATTGATCTATTCAATGATATATTTTTCTCTGATTTATCTAGATCATCTTTTAATATTTTTAATTTTTTGTTTTCGTCTGAGATCATTTCTACCCAATCCTCATTTTTAATAGATTTAGAAAGAGATCTTAGTGATGCTGAATCTTGTTTACACAAATCATTCATCTTGTCAAAAACTTCTAGATCTAGAAATTTTGTAAGAATACTCTTTCTTGAGGTGGATCCTTCATTAATAAACTGGTTCATTCCTCCTTGACTTGCAAGAGATGTCATTAAAAAATCATCTGACGTTCCTATAAGCTTTCTTAATACTTTTTCAGTTTCCCTCCTCTGTTCTTCTGTGAGATTTTCAATAATTTGACCATCCTTTGAAATTTTATTTAATTCAAGAGAGGTAGATGAATACACCTCTCCTTTTCTTGTCGTGTGTTTTACTGTTCCCCTTGAGATTCTAAAAATTTCACCATTTAATTTTATATCAACAGATCCTTTGCAGAAATTCTTCCTACTGTTTATAATATGAATATTTTTAATTGGTCCCCTATCAGTAGTGTTAAAAAGACTATACATGAGTGCACCAACTATGGAAGATTTTCCTTTTGTATTTTTTCCAAAAATACCTGTAATACCAGTATTTTTTGAGAAATCAATTTTGTTACATTCACCGTATGAAAATAAATTATCAAAATCCATTCTCTCAATTTGCCATCTTGAATTTCTCAATATTTCTTCACCAGAAGTTGCTGATGAAAAATACTTGTCTACGAGATCTTTAATATCATCTTTTTCCTCTTGTGAGATATCGTGATTTTTAAAAAATTTGTTAAATAAGTCATAATGAGTTGAAATATCTCTAAGGTTTGACTCCCTTTTCTGCAATTTTGATAAAAACGATGATGTATCAAGCTGATTTTCACTTTTAAACACAACCTCTTGCGCAAACATGCTTGCTCGTAGCCTAGATGCTAACTCTTGAGAATCAGCATGTGTTATTTGTGATTTTGATCTTACTCTAAATCTACTTCCATGCTTATGCTTAGAGGCTGCAACAAGTGTATCCTTAACATTTCCACACCAGTCTATTGTTATAAAAGGTGAGCAGTGAGGAATTTCAATAAACTTATGTGTAAAATCTTCTTTGCTTTTAATATCCCAAAATAGAAAACCTTTTCCAGTATCCTCACCATAATTCTGTTGAATGGTAGATCCACAATATGCTATTGTCTTACTAGTATTTAAAAATTGTCTTCTATGAATGTCTCCCAAGAGAGAAAAATCAAAATTTTCAAATAGATCAACAGTCACATCACCTTCTATTTCCCAGTCAACATCAGTTTTAGACCCCCATACTGCACCGTGAAATAAAGCAATATTAATATCTCCCTCTACAGGCCTGACTCGTTGCCAGCCCGTTTCGTCAAAGCATGAGAAGACGCACCAATTAATCCCTGATACACCAGTAGGATAGACGCCTGATTCCTTATATAGGTGTAGATTAGGATTATCTAGTGCTGATATAATGGGAGAAATAGCATCCTGTCTATCTTTGTTAAGCATCAAGCCATCATGATTTCCCAATATAATGTGAACAGGGCATATATCAGCCATTGATGTAAACCACCAGCTTAATCTATCAATAAGCTCAGGTGAGATACCTTGCGTTTTAGAGTGAACTATGTCACCGCCCACGTATATAACATCAGGATTCAATGATCTGCACTGATCAAAAAATAAATTAAATGAGTCTGTATATTCTTCGTGCCTAGATAGGCCGCGCCAATGAATATCGGCAATATGAATTATTTTCATGAATTATGTTTAAACACTAGTAATTAAATTATTCCATTTTTTTTACTGATGTACAACTTAATAGTTTCCTGTCTTTATCTTGTGGTCGAGATAGTCATAAACAGTCTGGATTTTTTCTGCTGCTCTCGCTATCTTACTTTGAACCCACTCTGGTAGATCATCATCATCATCTAGTATGTCGTGTAGGCTCTGTGCTTTTCTAGAGATGTGATAAAGGTGTTTCTTTGTCATCCTTCCTTCACTATCTGTAGCCTTTGTGGGACCGTAACTTAAATTTCTTCCCGTGTCTACATCACCGGGAATTTCATGAGTATCTAATACGCCAGGATGATCTCGACCCTTAAAAAGTGCATCATCTTGTAAAATACCACTTATTTCTTCATAAATTAAATCTCTCAATTCTTTTCGATTCATAATAAGACCTTTTTAACTTAATATAATTATTTCTAAAATAGAGATCCTGACTTTAATGCGTGTATTTTAAATTTTAAACTAGATTCACGAGACCAAGCTGGTGATTTACTAGCTAAGTCTAAAAATCTTTCTTTTGACATTTCTCCAACATCTTTTCCCGTTTTATTATTAAGCATTCTAACTATACACCCAAATCTGAATAATAGTTGTGCTATTTTGTGAGATTCTACTTGCATGTCTGGATCAAGCGCAATAAGAATAGGCGTTTTATTTTTTATTATTTCTGAAAATAGCTTGCTATTTTCAGAAAGCTTTGAGCCCAATAAACAAGTAGAATTTTCATTAGATTTAATTAAATCAAAAGCACCCTCTACGAGAGAAAGCTCCTGTGACCAATCAATGTTTATTTCATTGAAAATTATCTCAGTTTTCTTTGCAATAGCATTAACGTACCTGGGAAATCCCTTAATATCAATAGACCTAGAGACGAAATAATTTAATTCACCATCAATATCAAAAGATGGAATAATTACTCTTCTTTTAAAATCTTTAAATCTTGATGTTCCAATTCTAAAATACCACAAATCTCTTTCAGAAAGACCCCTAGACTTACAATAAGAAATACAGTCTCTTACATCCGGGTCTCTTCCTAAAAATGATGATAAAAGTATAAAATCATCAGGAAGTGTTACAGGTACAACAATTGATTCTGAGTCTAGCTCAGCCTTTCTTTTTTCTGGACACCCAAAATCTTGAGAAAATTTTTCCGCTAAAGATCGATTGGTGTGTTTTTTTAAAATAAAGTAAAGATTTTTACTTTTTACTCCACAAACCCAGCAATGACACATCCATGTGTCAATATTTATAGAAAATTTTCCCTTCTTCTCACCGCAGCTTGGACACTTTACTGCAACATTAGATCCCTCTCTTGAAATTTTAACAAATCCAAAAGATCTTTTTAAAAATTCAATTTTTTCTGTATTAGATCTCAATGTTATTTTCTTAAGTCTCAGGTAAATAATATTTTACTATCTTATAATTTACAAGAAATGAGACCAGCTCTTGCTATAACGTAAGCATCTACCATATCATAACCTCGAGGATCATCTATTACCTTTCCCTTTCTTGGGCCCGCCTTTAGTGTTTTAACTGGCCAGTTATACTTAACGTTACTTTTTGCCCACTCTAAAAGTTGTTCTTTAACAGGAGAGCCTCCGTCTCTTTTTCTCTTGATAGATATTTCAAGTAATTTTCTAGCAGAATTAACGTTGAAAAAAACTGGCTCCTTTGAAAATTCTTCAAAACAAATAAAAGAAACTATTCCATTAAATTTTGCAAGCGTAGAAAGTGTCTTAGCAGAAGAAAATCCTGATCTGAATGATTGAAGATTTTCCTCTATAAAAACATTCTCTATGCCATAGTTGATATGAATATTTGATATTTCATCTTTTACAATTCGTGCTTTCTTAAAGAGTGATTTTTCCTTGACTAGATCAATATATCCTATTTTAATTATTTCACCCTTAGAGTCTAAAACACACCACCCAGTGCATGATGTTGATATATCTAAGCCAAGAATACTCATCAAAAATCCATTTTAAATCTAATTACCATACTATCACCCACCCTCTTTTTAATAGGTTGAGCAAAATTAGTTCTTGCAATAACATTTAAATTTTCGTCATGTATGTTTAGTGAATCTACATAAACAAATTTTCTACCTGCGTCTGACGGGCTTTCTGAAGCTGAAAGTAACTTATATGATGGGTTGCTAGAAGAGTTAAATGCACCTGCAGACAAAGGAATATTAATAATTGATACGTGAACATTTTGCTCACCCTTGAGCTTTAGTTCAAAACACTCTTTTCCAAAAAAAGTTAATGTGGGTGATTTTACTATAGCTATTCCGTCTTTGTATAAGACATTTCCCAAATTTGACCACTCAGGGTGAGGCCCATCACTATCACACCTATACATTCCGCCCCTACCGTTATCTCTAATTGTTATATTTATTTTACCATCTGATCCTGTAAGAGAAACATCTCTTATGTAAAGAGTGTCTTCCTGTATTTGATTTCCATAATAAATGTTTGAAATATCAAAAAAACATATCTCATTAGAAGAACGATCACGTGTTCTTTGAGCAATAGTTAAAATAGGACCTGATGAACCTCCCATACTTTCAGGCGTAACACCAGCTAAAAGTGCACTTATTGAGTTTGCACTAAGATCATCTGGTAGAGTTGAAGCATCATCGTCAAGCACAGCCTCCATATCAGAAACTGTAGTTGTAGGTAATCCTGTAAATATAACTGATTCTGGAACCATATTTTCTAATGAAATTACACTAAGATCTACACCACCGTGCTTTCTCAGTCTTTCTGCTTGGCTTAAGCTTCCTGTTGCAACAATTGAGAAATTAGGATTAAATCTACCATTATCATTTGGAAGAATTGTTAAGTTTCTCTTCTTTATAGATCCGGTGCTATAACAATATTCAGTAGCTGTAATCAACTCTACAGTGGTATCAATTGTAGATGCAGTTAAGTTTAGACACCTTGGCTTATTATTAGTAACAAAATCTTTAACATGATTTTCCAAATTCATAATAAATCCACCAACACCAAATGAAAAATTCTCATTAAATGGCTTTCTAGATTTTCTATTTTCTGTCTGAAAAGGTGTAATCAGCATATCTCTTGCTGCTACATCCGGTATAAACATCGGTGGGACGTAAAAGATAAGATCAGTAAATGTCGCAGGTGAAGATGATTCAAGATATAATATATCTTCTGTAGATAAATGCTTTTTGTACATTTTCAACTCATGTACTTCGGCATTAAGCGGGTGCTGCATTACATAGTCTGGGTCTGTATTAAATCCAGGTCCGAAATCTAAAGTTGGGAAAACTCCTTCTGGTATTGTCGAATCATTAAAGAATCTCGCCTCATTGTCATCTCCTTCATAATAATTTCCAATAACCAGTGCAGCATTAGAAATATGAGAAGGTGGTAAAATAGACGAAGAAGGAATGGCAAAGCTTGTGGCTTCAGAGTCAATTGTTATACTTCCCGTTCCATTGTTATAGTTTTTCGTTCCCCACCTTATAGTGCAATGATGCCACTTGTTTCTACTTAGTGAATTATCCGGACTAAGAAACACTAAGTCTCTAGGGTATGTCGATGCTGCGCTATAATTGATTGTGCTTGGTGATATATCAGCACTATGGCTTAGTTGAAGAAGCAATCTAAATCCATCAACTAGATTGTTTTTATCCCTGCTACTTCCTGAAACTAGAGACAGCGCTATTGTTGAAGATAGATGAAGAAGTGTTCCTGCTTTAAAATCACAACCTTTGTCATTAGAATATCTTGGATTAATATAAAAATCTATTGAAAATGACCCGCTGGGCGAGTATGGCCTCGGTGAGTTCCCAATGGAAAAGTTTTGATAAATTATAGCTGAATTGTCTGGAATTCTTCTCACGTTTCCAACAGCTGGAACACCAGTTCCTTCTGGCGCAGAGAAGAAATTAAGTGTATGATAATTTGTGTATGCCATCTCACATAAATCATACATTGACTCATAAAAAGTCATAAGATTGTTTCTAATTACAGATTTCTCTATTGCAACATCGTTTAAAGAAAACGGAGGATCAAATCTTGTAATATATATTTTTTTAGTGCTAGATATGGGCTGAGGAGATTTATTAACGCCAGACATATACTGGATAATTTTTCTTCTAACATTTGTAGTCACCCCGGCTATATTTGCAGCAGACACCTCATCAACTGCTGACTTTAGCGCTAGAATATTTTCGAAATCTGTTGTATTAAATGGTTTCGAGCTTGGATCAGCACTAACATCATGAGATAATTGGTTTATAGTGCCTGGCGCTACTAGTTCTTTTATCAATGGGCTAGGGCGTGCTCTAAGCGGAACTGATCCAGATGTTCCAGGCGCAACATTTAATCTATTGATGTATATGCTTGAGCTTAAAAAATCTACTTCTGGATGAAGTGTAAGGGAAAATTTTTCAATTCTTTCTGGCGGTATTTTAACTATTGACATGACAAGACTCTAAAAGTCGAGCCTTACCCTAATCGTGAGATCTCTCTCGTCATTCTTCTCAATTGGTCGTGAAGTTTTTGCAACCGCTATTAGGTTGTCATTCTCATCGTATAGACCAACTGTTGTAATATATGAAAACGCTTTTTGGGAGGACTCTTCTCCAGTTTCAATAACTCTTATTTTATTAGTAACTGGATTCACATAAGTAGGATTAGATGAGTAGTTAAATTCATCTGCTGTAGCTCTACAGAAAACTAAAGTTGAATTAATATTAGTTAAATTTTGAAAAGTCATAGCAGTTAATGAACCTGATTGCATTCTACAAGATGCAAGGTGATCAACTATGTCATCTATTGATGCTGAAACCATGAGATCTGGAATAAACTTTGCTTGTTTATTTATTCCTTTGATAATTGTAGTTGACCCGTCTGGATTTGGAAAATATCCCCTTCCAATATTAACCCTGCCAGTTTCACCGTTGACAACTGCTGTTGTTACTCCAGATATTGAACCTGAACAGTGTTCTGACCCTGATAGAATACTAGCAAGATTAAAAACACATATACCTT
>Ga0098047_10000503_pt1 | contig 15681 bp, 17 predicted proteins | sample 12_taG_FD_92585 | JGI IMG/M metagenome (GOLD analysis project Ga0098047, IMG submission 92585) | Marine viral communities from the Subarctic Pacific Ocean - 12_ETSP_OMZ_AT15267 metaG | ecosystem: Environmental > Aquatic > Marine > Oceanic | place: Subarctic Pacific Ocean | collected 2015-01-16 | reverse complement strand
TCGTTGAAAGAGTTTATATAGAACAATCATTACAGGCTTTCCGACCTGGATTTTCATCGGCCAAAACTATTTTAACTCTCGCCAAGTTTAATGGTATTGTATCTTACATCGTTAAAAGAACTTATGATATCACGCCCGAATATATCGGCGCTTCCTCTGCTAGAAAACTTTGTGGGATTAAGGTAGAACGGGGGAAGAAAGCAAAACAAGTTGTGCTGGAACATCTGTTGGAAAATGAACCTGTTTTCAAGATAAAGTATACAAAACAGGGCAATCCAAAGCCTGGTTCATTCGACATGGCAGATGCCATCATTATTGCACGCGCAGGATTGGAGCTTTGGAAAAAGTGAACTATTTACTATTATGAAACTCTTACTAGGGATATGAAGTTGCTGATGGAAAATTGGCGTCAGTATTTGGTTGAAAGTGATCGCAAAGATCAGATGAAAAAAGAATTTATTCAGAGTCTTCAGCCGCTGACCGCCGAATTGGATCAAATAGACCTCCCGACGCGGCCCAAGAATGATCCTCTTGACCCGAATATAACCCTATGGGATCGGTTTAGAGAAGAAGTAAAACACATCTTCAGGATCGGCAAGCTTGCGCCGTGGTATTACGACCGCTACAAGCCCAGCCCAGAACAAGAAGAATGGGATAAAAAGTTTGAAGAAATAGCGACGCCGCTTCACTCCACGGCCAGTCGTTTATATAAACAAATTTATAATAAATATGTAGACAGAGAGTTTCTCAACAATCTTACTTTCGTCCATTGGGACCTTAACCCTACTCTGTATATCAACGCCGACAAAAAACACCAAACCTCAGCCGAGGGTTATCTCCCGGGACACGAACTCGAACAACATTGGGGCCGCGCCGGCATCGGAATCCGGATTAAAGGACACGTAGTTATAGGCAGCAACTACAGCTTTGGGAGTGGAGGCGGTTATGAAGCCCAGCCCGGAAAAGAGAGTTCAGGGTATGTAAAATCGATCCGCACGGGGTTCGAATTCCAGTCGAAGCACAAGATCGCTAGCGGATATGACCTCTCGGTACCAGAGAGCGCGGTTCGCGATTTTGATAATCTTGTTGTCGATGAAGATTCATTTAAAAACAAATCCAGATGGGATAAGTCTCTTACTGAATTTATTTTAGACAACTGGGAACCTCTTGCGATCGTGGTTGTCGGAGGTAGAAAAAACAGGCATTTCGATGAAGCACTCCAAGCAGCCCAGGAAAATAATCTTCCAATGATCGACGAAAACCAGAACCCAATAGAGGTGGAGAATCCAAATGAAACTCCTCCTTGAAAATTGGCGACAGTATTTGGTTGAAAGCGAAAGAGGTGAGTCCATGGTGGATGAGTATCATGCGTATTTAGAAGATATTGGAATTCGGGATCGTATTAAGAAAAATGCCGAGTCCGCAGGTCGCCAACGCGAACTGTACAAAATCATCGCTAAATCGGCCGCCCCGGGCACGGAAGTTAAGGTTTGGGAAGAACTTTGGAAATTAATTAGTGCAGGAGTCGCGGGTGGCGATAAAGAGCGATTCGGCACCTCTAATTATCCAGATGATTGGGATTCTCGAAAAAGAGAATACGTTGAACTTGAGATCGCGTCACTAAAGGAATATAACGCAATCCGCAAAATAATGAGTAAGGCATGGAAAAAAATATATAACAAGCATGTTGATCGAAATTTCCTCAAGAGCCTAACTTTGGTTCATTGGGATCCGAACCCTGCACTGTATTTAACTACGGATAGTAAGCACCAAACCTCAGCAGAAGGATATCTTCCCAACAAGCCTATTGTCCAAAAATGGGGTACCCCCGGCTCGGAGGGCAGCACCGGGATTGGTTGGAAGGGCACGGCGCCACAGAAAATTCAGGGTACTGGCATCCAAATTAAAGGGCACGTTGTCATGGCCACCAACACCATGGGGATGGGCACTGGCGGTGGATATGAGGCCGCACCGGGCCAAGAAGCATCAGGGTTTTCGAAGGATATCGATGCCCCAGAAGGCTATGAATCCGACCCCGGAACGCTTTTCAGGGGGTTTGAGCGTATGCTGGATTTTTTTGAAAAGAAAAAAACCACGAAGCGCCTCGATACAGTCGCGGACGCAGAAAGCTTCAGAGGATCTAAGAAATTTTGGGACAAGTCTATTAACGAATTTGTGGTTGACAACTGGACCCCAGTGGCGTTAGTGTCGGTTGGCGGAGTAAAAAATAAGCATTACGCGAGGATGTCTCAAGTAGCCCAGGAAAATAATCTTCCAATGATCGATGAAAACCGGAACCCAATAGAGGTGGAGAAACACGTATGAAACTATTGATTGAAAATTTTAGGAAGTTCCTAAACGAAGCTGACGAACAGCAGTTAGAGAACGAAATGGACGAGGCTTTCGCTTCCTTGATCGGAGCCTTAAAGAAAGCTGCGACAGCTTCTGAGGAAAGTGAAGAACAACTACAAGAGGTTGATCCCGTCACCGTCGGTCTCGTCGGCACCTCGCTCGTGCTCGCCGGCCCTCAAATACTTGAAATTCTTGGTGAGTGGATAAACAAACTTAGCAAGAAGATGAATTCCGAATGGGCGAATTCCGAGTGGGCGCAAGCTGATTATGAGGGAGCAGATCTTGGAAACTGGCTAATAGAAGTCTCCGAAGCTTTACATAAAAAATACACGGCCCCCATAGAGTGGATTCTTAAAAAGATTTGGCCAGATATGTCTGAGGAAAATGTTCACAAGGTTGCTGACCGCCTTTTCCATCTGATTGTTGCCGGCTTTCTTGTCGCCTCAGGCTACGGCGCTCTTAAGGCACTTAAAGCCTACCTCGTCGGCGCGGGGACTGGTTCCCTTGTGCTCGGTACGTTGGAGGCTGCTTTGACCGCAATCAAAAGCGACGAAATATGGGAATTTCTAGGAGCCGGCACCCTTTTCGCTTTCACCGGGGCTGGTGCTGTCACAGTTGGAGCACAAGCCGCGCGATAATATGAAGCTCCTCCTTGAAAATAATACTTGACAACCACACTCGCATCTAGTACACTATAAGCGTGGAAGTAAAGAAACTCAAAGTTCTAAAAGAGATCCTCGGCCATTATCGCAAGACAGGAAACGAGTATCTATTTTCTTGCCCCTTTTGCAAACATCATAAACCAAAATTCTCAATCAACTTGAACAAAGGTGCGAAGTGTTGGGTCTGCGATTGGTCGACTCCAAGCATTTTTAGAGTTATCAAGCGCTTCGGCAATTACTCTCAAATTAGCCTATGGATGAGTATGGAGGAAACGGTTGAAATAACCGATTTCTCTAAGGACATGTTTGAAAAGCCTAAATCTTTTGAAAAAGAAGAGGTAATAAAACTGCCGGAAGAGTTTATCTCCCTGGCAAACAAGACTTTGCCCCGAACCACCGCCTTCCCGCTTAGCTATTTGCGGGGGCGAGGCGTATCTAAAAGAGACGTACAGTATTGGAAAATTGGCTATTGTTCTTCTGGCGAATACTCACAGAGAATTATCATACCATCATTCAACAACGACGGGTACGTCAACTACTTTGCGGCCCGGGCCTTTGATAGGGCTTGGCCAAGGTACAAGAACCCTCCTGTCCAAAGAAACAATATGATTTTTAATGAACTGTATATTCAATGGAAGGAGCCAATTAATTTAGTTGAAGGCGCCTTTGACGCGATCAAAGCCGGCCCAAACTCCATTCCAATTCTGGGATCGACCCTGCGCGAGAATTCGAAACTGTTCCAGAAGATCATCAAACACAATACACCTGTTTACATAGCCTTGGATAAGGATGCTGAGAAGAAATCCAACAGAATCGTCAAATCGCTTATGCAACACGACATTGAAGTCTACAAGGTTCCAATTGATGATCAGGATGTAGGAGACATGTCCCGCCAGGAGTTTCTAGAAAGAAGGGGCGACGCAGTTGGCACCGACCAAGATAATTTTGTACTACGCCAGGCTTGGACGTTTTAGTTAAAAAGGGAGGCCATTTTTGGTAAAATACAATAAACCAAGGAAAAACTTATGAAGAAATACACAATACTTTTACTTGCTCTCGCGACATGCGGCCCCGGAAGGCAGGGTCCCGACCCGGTTGACCCAAGCACGTTGCCGAGTACCAATGTCTACGATCCAGAAGCCTTCCAACTTGACACGGATTCTGCCGATGTGCCGTCTCAATGCCCTCGACCAAACTATTCGACCGGCCTGAATGTCGGAGATACTTTCCCATCCGTCCAGTTCCCTAACGTTGATTGGGAGCCCGTCAACATAAAGGATCTTTGTGGCAGCGGAGCCATTCTTGTTGTCGCTGCAACTGAGTGGTGTGGTGCCTGTATCGTTGAATTTGATTATCTTGCTGAGGTTGCTACGGATTGGAGGGAGCGAGGCGTTGAGATTTATTATACGCTGTTTGAAGACAGGGCTGGCCAGCCGGCAGGCCCCCGCACCCTGATGGCCTTTGAATCATATATGTTGGATGTGTATGGGACTGTGCCGTTTAGGGTTTTGGCCGACCCCGCAGCGAGCCTCCCTCGTTCGCTGAACGAGGCGGTCTCACTTCCCGTGGCTTGGGGCCTGGATGAGCAAATGGTTGTAAGAAATTTTTCTGAGGGAACCAACGGCCCCATGGTATCTGACTGGGTTGAGGACATCCTCGCCAACCCCGCCGCATCACCAATTTTTTAAAAGGACAAATAATGATTAAGGTAGCGCATCTTGCTGATACGCATATTAGAAATCTCAAATTTCATAAAGAGTATCGCGAAGTATTTCGCCAACTTTATGAGCATTTACGAGAAGAAAAGGTTGATTGCATCGTCCATTGCGGAGACATCGCACACACCAAGACACAGATTTCTCCCGAGTTTGTGGAGATGTGTACTGATTTTTTCAGGAACTTAGCGGACATCGCGCCGACTTATGTAATCCTCGGTAATCACGATGGAAATCTCAAGAATAGTAGCCGCCAGGACGCCCTGACACCCATCGCAGAGGCATTGGCACACCCGAGCCTTCATTTGCTTAAAGAGTCGGGAGAGACGAAGCTAGACGACATAACGCTAAATGTTTTGTCTGTTTTTGATCGCGACAATTGGGTAAAGCCAACTGACGAAGACACCGTCAACATTGCCCTCTACCACGGCTCCATTTCCAAGTGCCAGACCGATCTTGGCTGGACGATGGATCACGGCGAGGACAACGTAAACATCTTTGATGACTTTGACTATGCTATGCTTGGTGACATCCATAAGCGTCAAAGTCTTGACGCCGATGAGAGAATCCGGTATTGTGGTTCAACTGTGCAACAGAACCACGGGGAGACGAACGACAAGGGATTGTTACTATGGGAGATTGAAAGTAAAGATGACTTTACTGTTCGACATGTTGAGCTTAAAAACCCAAAGCCTTTCCTTACTATTGAATTGACGCCAAGGGGTAAGATTCCACGAGGCACAAGACTGCAAGAGGGTGCTCGTCTGCGCCTTGTCTCCAACAACAACTTGCCTCTAGAAGCTATCAGAAAGGCTGCGGCCATCGCCAAGAAACGATTCAAGCCTGAGTCAGTGACGTTCCTTAATCGTGCCGCAGGTCAGCGCGGCACTGTGGAGGACATTACGAACTCCATTTTCAAAGAAGATCTTCGAGATCCGGCCGTCCAGAAGGAGTTGATTGACGAGTATCTGAAGGACTATCAGGCCGAAGATGAGGTTCTCCAGCGAGTTCAGGATCTTAACTTGAAGTACAATACCGTCATTGAAAAAGACGAAGAAGTAGCAAGAAACGTCAATTGGAAACTACTTTCATTAGAGTGGGATAACCTGTTCAATTATGGAGAGGGTAACAAGATTGAGTTTGATAGCCTTAACGGTGTTGTTGGCATTCTCGGTAAAAACTTCTCAGGAAAATCAAGTATTGTTGACAGCCTTCTTTTTACTCTGTTCAATTCCACTTCTAAGAATTCAAGAAAGAACCTCAATATCATCAATCAGAACAAGGACGCCGCCGTCGGCCGGGCCGAAATTCTTGTTAATGGCAAAATATATTCGATTGAGAGAACAGTTGAAAAGTATACGAAAAAACTCAAAGGAGAGGAAACCTTAGAGGCAAAAACTGATCTTGATTTTAAGTTCGTTGATGTCACTGGGGACGTTGTTGGCAAGAACGGTTTAAGCCGGAACGACACTGACAAGAACATCCGGAAGGTTTTTGGAACTCTTGAGGATTTTCTTTTAACTTCTATGGCCAGCCAACACGGCGCTCTTTCGTTCATCAGTGAGGGCTCAACACGTCGAAAGGAGATCTTGGCTAAGTTCCTTGACCTTGAACTTTTTGAGAAGAAGTTTAAGATCGCAAAAGAGGAGGCGTCTGATCTTCGCGGCGCCCTCAAGAGGGTTGAGGATAGAGACTTCGAGACAGAACTGGCGGAAGCGCAAGAACAGCTTGAAGCGAATGAATTGATAGCTACGGATAAGAAGAAGGAATGTTATAACCGCACATTAGAGTTGGAGATCCAGAAGGGCGAACTTGATGCGCTTAGTCTTAAACTACAGTCTGTACCTGCCGAGATTATTGACATCAACAGCACTCTTTCGTCCTTGAGCGAGAAGACTGAATCAATCCAATCACTTGACAAAGAGAACGAGCAGATTAAGATTGAGTGCGATGAAAAACGCGCTCTGTATGGAAAGATCACAGCCTTTATGGAGACTTTCAACATTGAATCTTATCGCAAGAAAGAAGAAGAAATAGCAGAACTAAATGAGTCGATTGACAAAATCCAGGGCCAGATTGATTCGGTGAAAACTCAAAAGGACGCCCATCAAAAAAAGGTAAGCCTCTTGTTGGAGGTACCTTGTGGTGAAGAATTTTCTCATTGTAAGTTTATCAAGGATGCTTATTTTTCCAAGAAGCAAATCCCAGTCATTCTTGAAGAGCTTGAAAATTATAACTCTCGCTATCTTGCGCTCAACAATGATCTTCAAATGTATGATGCTCCGAAGGTCTACGAATATATTGAGAAGTATAACCAAGTGGTCGAAAAGAGGGATACGACAGCAAATCAAATTGCTCAGTGCGAACTAAAAGTCCAGAAGAATAACAACAAGACAATGGTTCTTGAAAACGAGATAAAAGAACTTAACGATAAGAAAGAATTATACGAGAACAACAAAGAGGCTATTGAGAATTGCTCTGTTCTTTTGGAAGATAAGAAGGAAATTCAAAAGCGGATTAAGAAATGTGAAAAGCAGTTCTCCACGTGCGAGAGCGCACTACAAGATTTACTGATTTCTCACGGAGGTTTTGTAGAGAGGGTGGAGAACATCAGAAAGCAGCAGGTTGATTTACAGATGCTTCGTGAAGAATATGAGGCGTTTGACTTGTTTATGCGGTGTATGCACCCAAATGGAATCTCTTACGACGTGATCAAGAAGCGCCTTCCTATCATCAACGATGAGGTTGCCAAGGTCCTTGCGAATGTGGTAGATTTTGAAGTGTTTTTTGAGGAAGAAGGCAATCGCTTGAATATTCAAATCAAGCACCCCAAGCACGATCCGCGACCCTTGGAAATGGGCTCGGGAGCAGAAAAGTCTATTGCTGCGATGGCTATTCGTCTTGCTCTTTTGAGTGTCTCCACGCTCCCAAAGCCCAACTTTTTCATCCTCGACGAGCCAGGAACTTCGTTGGATGAGGAAAATATGGATGGCTTTGTTAAGATTCTTGATTTAACCAAATCCTATTTTGATAAAGTATTCTTGATCTCGCACCTAGATTCTTTGAAGGATTGCGTTGATACACAACTAGTTATTGAAGAGAAGAATGATTACGCTTACATAAGGGTTTAACCATGGCAAAAGAAACATACACAATCGAGAGAGTTGACAACGGCTGGAAGACACAGTATGTCACATCGAAAGGTATTGAACGTAATGAAGTTTATGAGGACGGAGATTTTTTCAACGATCGCGGAATGCAGGTTAAAGAAAGTTTACACATAGTACTATATAATGTGTTTCAAGACTATATGGACGATAATGCGAACGGCGGCCTCGCCGTAGATCTTGTCGAGCCAGCACCAGAAGAAGAGGGAAGTAAGAATGAAACACAAGAAGATGGAAGTGACAACGCCGAGTCAGCAACGTAAGGTTGCGAATGACGCAAGAAAGGTGATTTTAAAGTGGGTAGAATCCCAGGCCGCGGCCCAAGTGTATAAAAGCAAAAAGAGTGATTAGTGCCTATATACGAATTTAAGTGTAAAAAATGCAATAACTCAATTGAGTTGATACAAAAATACGATGAAAAAGCTCCCACCTGCGATAAATGCGGTGAGATTTTATCTAGAGCAGTTTCTAGGAACTCTTTCCGACTAAAAGGAGGTGGCTGGCACGAGGATGGATATTCCAAAGGAGAATAAAATGACAGTACAAGATGAGAGAGGAAAGTTCGATAGAATTGTGGAGAGGTTCACGAGCCGCAAGCTGCTTGTGTGGGCCGTCTGCACTGGGCTTTTGTTAACAGGGAATGTGAGCGGAAGCGTCTGGGAAACCATTTCGATCGCTTATGTCGGCACACAGGCGTTTGTCGACGCCGCAGTTGCGTGGAAGCACGGTAATTGAGCTTTCTGGCCGTAAAACATACGGCTCAAAAAGTGTGGGTATGGTGTAAAAATCATACTGGTGTGTTGTTGGCAGCAACTTGGGCTCTCGTCCTGCTCTTCGTGCTCCGTCGCGATGATAGTGCGGCCCGCGAAGTGTTGGAAATACGCAAAGAATCTCATAAAAAAGAAATGAAGGCCATTGAAAAGGCTCACGCAGAAGAGGCGAAGATCAGGGAAGAAAACTTAGAAACTTTCCACAAAACCATTTCCAAGATTGAGGAAGAATACGAGAAGGAAAATCGTGTTCTCACGAGAGATAAGAAAAAAAGAGTCAAAAAGCTTGTAGAAGATTTTCACGACAACCCGGAAGAATTGACCGAGATTGTCAGTATAATGTTCGGGATACCTAATGAAGATAAGAATAGCGATTAGCATACTTGCGTTTTTGCCCTCCGCAGCCCTCGCCGCTCCGAAGGTTAAAACCCTTCAAGAGGGCGAAAAAGCACCATTTGCCGGCACTTTGATGAATCAGTACGCAGTTTCCCAGATTATAACCGAAACCGAGACCGCCCGAGACGAATGTAGGCTTCGTGAGACTTTCGTACAAGATCGTGAAAAAGCGAAGTGCGATCTCATAGTGTCAAATGTCCAGGCGTCGTTGGACGCTTTGACAGGAAAGCACCAATCAATAATGGATATCAAAAATAATGAAATTGAGAGACTTAACAAGATTGCTCTTGACCGTCCAAACCGATATAATCATTGGTGGTTTGCTGGTGGTGTTGTTGCTGGTATTGCTACCTCAATCGCGATATTCTACGCAGCGGTCGAGGTCTCCGGAGTAAAATGAAGAAGAAAGACTGGGACTACATTGCCAAGCTAGAGAAAGCAATCTCCAAGCGATATGGGTCCGCGACCGTCCGAAATCCCAGGAGTACGTGGGATGACAAGAAAGAGGAAGATTATTTAATTCAGATCAAGGAATTTGATAAGAAAGAATTAAAGACACAGGAACAGTCGGAGAAGATCGAACTGAACGGGACTTACATCTCAAAGAGGTTTATTAATCGCACAAGGGAGTACGCCTGTCCAGTTTGCCTTACGTACTCAACAAAGTTAAAAGACGATATGTATATGTCAAAATTTGAATGTTGTCACCATTGTTATGTTCAGTGGGTTGAAGGCCGCGAAGAGAGATGGAAAACTGGCTGGCGCCCATTGCAGACAAAAAGTGATTTTTGACGTCTTTTAAACTACTTAATAAGGAACTGTGTTTTTAATGGAGATGAGAACAAATGCCAACACCCCTAGAAATCATTAGAGGAGTCGCACAAGCCGCGGCCAACGCCTATGATGGCGCACTAACAGAGGACGGAGAGCCCCTGGAGATCGGCCTCTCGCGTGAGGAAGGTCACTTAGTTAAGGATTCACGCCTGATCGACGGCTTCAAGATTAAGTTCCACGGCCCCATCCTCAGGGTTAACTATCAAAGCGATGTTAAGTTGAAGGATGTTTATGGCAATGGCTTCGAGTCTGACGTTCTCGGCGCACTCAACAACGCGGCCAACTTCATTAAGAAAGAATACAAGAGAGTGACAGGTGATACACTAACACTCACAAAGCTTGAAGAGCATGATGTGTTCGTTCAAGAGACTTCTAGAGTTCGCTGCTTCGTTAACGCACACTGTGACTATAAGGTCGGTGGCCTCGACGGCGTTGTCGAGGTTGCGGAACCTAGTGAGGACAATGTTGACAGCGCCATCAAGAGTTGGCTCGGTATGAATGGCAACTTAAAGCGCGCCACCGGGACGGGGATGTATGGAAACACAACCCACCCCTCTTCCAAGAAGGCGAAGAATGTCAGCGGTAAGAGGGACTTGGAACCGAAATAGAATAATGCATGGCCTATCAACTCACCAAAAAACAGATGATGAAGGAGATAGTGAGATGCGGCAAGGATCCTGATTATTTTATTAACTCCTTCATAGCAATTTCCCACCCAATAAGGGGAACGATACCCTTTAATACATTTGACTATCAAACAGGCCTTTTAGAATCTTACCAGGATTATCGTTTTAACGTTATCCTGAAAGCTCGCCAAATTGGTATTTCTGAAATCACCGCCGCATACGTCGTGTGGATGATGCTTTTTCACAAAGATAAGAACATTCTTGTTATGGCGACCAAGTTTGCGACAGCAGCAAACTTGGTTAAGAAAGTCAAAAGAATGATTAAAGGCCTCCCGCAGTGGGTGCAAATTGCGTCGATCTCCGTTGATAACCGAACTTCGTTTGAACTCTCGAACGGTTCGCAGATCAAGGCATCCTCAACTAGCGTCGACGCCGGCCGCTCAGAGGCTCTTTCATTGTTGGTTATAGACGAGGCCGCACACGTTGACAATCTAGATGAGATTTGGACAGCGCTGTACCCCACGCTCTCTACCGGCGGCCGTTGCATCGCCCTTTCAACTCCGAATGGTGTTGGGAACTGGTTTCACAAGACCTACGTCGCCGCAGAGCAACAAGATAACGATTTTCACCCAACGCGACTCGCCTGGGCAGTTCATCCCGAGAGGGATGAAGCATGGTTTGCGAAAGAGACAAGAAACATGTCTCGCCGTCAGATCGCGCAAGAGTTAGAGTGTGAGTTCAATAGCTCCGGCGATACAGTCATCCATCCAGACGACTTAAAACATATAGAGACCGGTCTATATGAACCAAAATATAAGACTGGCTTTGATCGAAATCTTTGGATTTGGGAAGAATACCAGCCGGCAGCTTCGTATCTTCTCGCTGCTGACGTAGCCCGCGGAGATGGAAACGACAGTTCAACGTTTCATATTTTCAAACTAGAAACCATGGAACAGGTAGCGGAGTATCAGGGAAAAGTCACACCAGACCTTTTTGCGAATCTGTTGGCTACAACTGGAAGAGAATATGGTGACTGTATGATTGCAGTTGAAAATGCCGGCGTCGGATACGAGGTGTTAAACAAGTTGATTGATTCCGAGTATTCAAACGTTTATTTCTCTATAAAGTCGACACACGAGTATGTTGATCAGGTTGCGGCCGAGGGGATCAATAGCGCAGTCCCAGGGTTTACGACTTCCAGAAACACCCGTCCGCTCATCATCGCAAAGATGGAAGAATATATAAGGAACAAACTAATTAATATCAAATCTGTAAGGCTTTATAACGAGTTGAAGACTTTCATCTGGCACAACGGAAGACCACAGGCCATGAGGACGTACAACGATGACCTAGTTATGGCCATGGGTGCTAACTGTTGGATTAAAGATACTGCTTTAAATGTTAACCAAAGAGAGTTAGAATATAAGAAAGCTTTTCTAGAGTTTGGTGGAATGATGAGGTCTAACATTAAGTTGGACACGACAATTCCGGGGATGAGAGGTTATGACCCTTACGAGGACAATGAAAACAAACGAAAGGCAAAAAAGCAAAACAACGAGCTAGCGTGGCTTTATAAAGGATAAAGATGGCAGAAGGTAATAATAGTAGAAATTCAGACTCACCCCTCTTTCGTAGGTTAACTAGGCTATTTTCAGGCCCTATTGTTAACTATCGCTCGCAGCAGCCCCGCCGCGAAAGACGGCGCCAAATGGACAAGTACGCCAAGGACTTTGTCTCGGCCAGCGGCCAACAGTTTAAGAAAGTTGAATACAATCCTTTTTCTGGCCTTTCCGCCAACGTTATGGCCGCCACCGATCGCGTCCGACGCTATGCCGACTTTGATCAAATGGAATACATGCCAGAGTTGGCATCTGCTCTCGACATCTACGCAGATGAAATGACAACTTCCAATCATTTCAATAAGTTGCTGAGAATTAATTGCCCAAACGAAGAGATTAAAAACGTCTTAACCTCCCTTTACTACAACATCCTAAACCTAGAGTTTAATTTGTTTGGGTGGGGCCGAACAATGTGTAAGTATGGGGATTTTTATCTATATTTGGATATTGACGAGAAGCAGGGAATAACAAATGCAATTGGCCTCCCGGGCAACGAGATCGAAAGGCTTGAAGGTCAAGATCCAAACAACCCGAATTACGTTCAGTACCAGTGGAACTCTGCCGGAATGACTCTTGAAAATTGGCAAGTAGCGCATTTCCGTATTTTGGGTAACGATAAGTTTGCCCCATATGGCACATCCGTCTTGGACCCAGCCCGCCGAATTCACCGACAACTGATTCTACTTGAGGACGCGATGATGGCTTATCGCGTTGTTCGCTCGCCCGAGCGCCGTGTTTTTTACATCGATGTAGGAAATGTCCCAGCCCAAGAGATGGAGCAGTACATGCAGCGAGTTATGACGCAGATGAAGCGCAACCAGATCATTGATCCCGACACCGGCCGCGTTGATCTTCGTTATAACCCTATGAGCATTGAGGAAGACTATTACATCCCCGTCCGTGCCGGCCAGTCCTCAAAAATTGAGTCGCTTCCTGGCGGAACTTACACTGGCGACATAGATGATGTCAAGTACTTGAGAGACAAGATGTTCTCAGCGATCAAGATCCCTTCCTCATATCTTTCTAGCGAAGGCGCCGAGGAAGACAAAACAACTCTCGCCCAGAAGGACATTCGTTTTGCTCGTACAATTCAGAGATTACAACGCGCTATTGTAACCGAGCTGGAAAAGGTGGGTATTATTCACTTATACACCTTGGGTTACCGCGGCGACGACCTCGTATCTTTCAAGGTTGCGCTAAATAACCCCTCCAAGTTGGCTGAGCTACAAGAGTTAGAGCATCTGCGTTCCCGATTTGACGTCGCCGGCGCCGCCGTCGACGGTTACTTCAGCCGCCGCTGGATCGCCAACAACATCTTCAACATCTCCGACGAAGAGTTCTACAAGAACCAGATTGAGATGTTCTATGATCGCAAACATGATGCCCAACTTGAAGCAGTTGTGGAGGAGACTGTTGATGAGGCCGGCTTAGGCGGCGGCGGCGACCTCGGCGGCGAATTGGGCGGCGAGGACTTGGGTGCAGCAGACCTCGATCTTGAGGGAGGAGAGGAGGAACTACCGGATGCCGACGAAGCAGCTGCTGGTGAACCCGCGCCAGAAGATGATTCCGCCCTCCTCGCAGCCCCAGCTAAGAGGAACGTTTACGGGACAACAACTCACAAGACCTCCCCCGGTGCCAAGGGCAAGTACACAAAAGTGGAGAAGCACGACAGGCGCAAGTCCTCGGGCCCTCGCCGGCGCGCAATGGATGCAAAGAGCAATAATGAGAAACGTGGAAGATCAAAAAGGTCTGTTTTCCCCGGACTTGTTACGTTGCCCCAGCTTAATGAAGGAGACGACACTACTTATAATGGTGAGGAGAAAAAGCTTTTCGAAGCCCACCAGGAAATTAAAAATCTAATAGAAGGAATGGAGAATCTGAAAGATGAAACAAAAGCATAATAAGAAAAGAAATACCGCTTTTCTTTACGAAGCGCTCACGCGCGAGTTGACCATCTCTATTTTAGAGAACAACCCCGAGCGCCAAAAGAAAACAACCTCTATACTGAAAGAATTTTTCAAAAAGGACGAGGCGCTATCTGTCGAGCTTGGCCTCTATCAGAATTTGACCGATGTTGATTCGCTTTCTGCCCATACGGCCGACAAGCTTATACAAGAAACACGCTTCTTGCATTCAAGGCTGAATAAGAAGCAGGTTTTCAACGAGCAAACACGCTTGATTAGCAAGATCAACAAGGAATTGTCCAAAGACATTTTTTCTTATTTTGTGCCAAATTATAAGAGTCTGGCCACAATTTATCAAATCTTCAATTCTCCCTTAGGTTCGAAGGAGCGCGTTTTATTGGAAGAGGGTCTGTTAAACGCAATCACAAAAGAGAAGGCGGAGGTTGAAGGAGAGAAGAATCAACCAATCGACAACGTTGTATACAAGGCTTTTGTTAAGAAGTTTAACGAAGAATACGACACAAAACTTTCCGATGAGCAACGCAATCTGCTGGAAAGATACATTTTCTCCTTCGCGGATAATGGGTTGGAGTTCAAAATCTTTTTGAACGAGGAACTAAGCCGGCTCAAAGGCGAGGTGAAAACTTCGCGCACAACCCCAGAGATGGTCGAAGATTCGGAGATGATAGCCAAGACAGACAAGGTCTTGGAAATTCTCGAAGAGTACAAGACCAGGGATGTCGCTAGCACACAAGACCTCATGAAGATTTTAAAGATTCAGGAACTTGTGAGAGAGATACAGGAATAATGACTATTACCATGCGAGTGGGCGACAGCCCTGATGCCAACGCCGGCCAAGAGGAGCGACCTGTCCGCGAAAAGAAGCTGAAGCCTCAAGCAACGGTTGAGTTGAGAATGAGAAAAACTCTGGATGGAGACTTAATTATCTACGATCACGAGGATCTTGACATCGTCGTATCGCCCGCAAACTCCAAGGTAATGACTTTCCCCAAAGTCAACACGGATGAGGGAAGTTATCACTCCCAAATGCGCCTGTTCGACTTCTTGAAAGAGAAGGGCACGATTCTTCGCGATTCGGTACAGGGAGGCAACGTTTATAACGCTGTGGAGGCAAAGATAATGGAGGCGGTGGAACCCGGTGTTGACGCCATTCAAGTGGTTATTCTAACCATCTCAGAGTTCTTGGACCTTGAGCGCCCCTACTTTGCTAGAAAGGAAGAGTACGAGAAGATGCAAGACGATAGGCTTACCGAACCTACGGATGAGGATTCTACCCGCCTAGGCGAAGTGCCCCAAGCAGACCAGAAGGGTGGCATTTATCCGGGCTTATACTTCCAGCCGTTCTTATCGACGTATAATTACTTCTATTAAAATGGATTTAATATATTTTATACTTTGCGCCTACGGCCTCACTAGCATTTTAGCCTTTTCAAAAATACTCAACCCAATCCGCCCAAATCATTATTTTTTTAAGTGCCCACAGTGTGTGGGGTTTTGGGTTGGAGCATTTCTTTTTAGCATAAACGGATATACAGAACTATTTACTTTCGAGCATAATATCAGCAATTTACTGCTATTGAGTTGCCTGGGTTCTGGCACTTCATACGTCCTAGCG
>Ga0098047_10000501_pt1 | contig 15695 bp, 27 predicted proteins | sample 12_taG_FD_92585 | JGI IMG/M metagenome (GOLD analysis project Ga0098047, IMG submission 92585) | Marine viral communities from the Subarctic Pacific Ocean - 12_ETSP_OMZ_AT15267 metaG | ecosystem: Environmental > Aquatic > Marine > Oceanic | place: Subarctic Pacific Ocean | collected 2015-01-16 | reverse complement strand
TCATCAAAGTCATAATCTCTGTCAGCACCGCTGCTGCGTTCATCCAAACCCAGGGAGTCACTAAACTTATCCCACGTGTCCATGCCAGGTTCGGTTCGTATGGTGGGATCCTCATCCCAAACCAAGCGAGCCACGGCACCCACACTATGAGTCCCACCAGCACTTCTCTTTATGATATTTTTAAACATGGGAGAAGTGACCACCTTTTCTGCTGTTGGAAGCGCAAAAACCCGATAGACATCTAGATCGCCGATGACCTTTGGTTGCCCGATCATGGTTCTGATGTTAAGTCTGCTGACCGGAACCCTTATTAAGGCGGGATCAATTAGATGGGTTATAACATTGGCTCCCTCTGAAATTTCAAACCTTGCCATCATCTTTCCAGCATTTGCTCCGGTGCCAGGAACTAGCCCTTTGAAGCTATTAGGTCCGATAGGCAAGTTCTTACCGGTAACTGGAATTCTTCTCACATTTTTAAGAACCGTCTCAAGCATACTTTTTGACCTACGGAATATACCATTCGATAAAGCTCGAATCCACCCAGTGGAGGCCCTTGCTAGACCCCCTGCAGCTTGTGTCCCTGACGAAGCGCGCGTAACGTCGATGACATCATCTCCCACCTTGCTCTTTAAGATATCATCGATCATGGTCTTTAATGAATTCCACGGTCCCCTAGCAGCCTCAACTACACTCCCAAGACCTTCTGCAAGCTTGGGGTGTCTCTCGAGAAATCCTGTAAGCAATCCGGTCCATCCCGCTGATGGTTGAACGGGACCAATTCCTGAACCAGGCCGATGTAGAGCAGAAGGACCCTTAGCTCTAAGCCAGTCATCAAGGGCAGCAAAACCATCATCGACCTTGTCAACAGCTTGCCTGACCTTTGAGCTGTGCTTTGATACAAAGGTTGCAAGGGCTCGCGGTGTGCCCATAGTAGTACGACCAGCTGCCCATGCACCACGACCAACACCAGCAACAGCACGACCCGCTCTCGTCATCTTTATGATATTTGATATTATTTTAGAAGCTGTTCCAATGAAAGGAATAATTCCTATGAGACTTAATACAGTAAAGAGAGCATCCCAGGGATCACCGCTATCCTGCCACCTGTTAAAATAATATATAGTTCCAGCCACATTGATGGGAGTTCCAATGACTGGGATCATGCCTCCGATACCGAAGAAAAGATCAGCTCCAGCCTGCATCCAGTCTCGCCAACCTTCGTCTAACCTCCCCTCTCTTATAAGCTGTTTCTCTAGCTGATATATCTCGACTGACTCTTGAAGAAGAAGATTATAACATTCATCATCTTCCAGCATCAACGATTCTAACTCTAAGAGAGCCTTTTGCATCTCCTCCTCAAGGGTCACATCATTTAGTACCTCCTGGAGGAGGATCATTCTTAGCTGATCTCTTTCAATCTGCACAGATATCTCCTAAAAACTCTTATTCATAACTATCTAGAAGGGATGATAAGTTAAAATGTTAAGTTACTCAACAAGCTCAATGATGATTTTCTTATTACCTTTTGGAATGTCATTGAAATCCTTGACACAGGCGAGGGAACAATAGGCTTCTACTGAGCCATCAGTTAGCTCGTTGTTAAAGTAGTAGGTCCACTTCGGATCCCTCACTCGATAGAGCCTGGCTTTTGGTCTTTTACAGCAGGTACAGGTCAATCAACAACTTCGGCCTCTTCCTCAGCGGCGAGGCTGTAAGGAATATCAAAGCCCATCTTGACACTGAGGATTGTCTGGATCACGCGTTGCACGTCAGGATCATCTGGATACTTATCTGCTAACACTGTGAGAGAGTCAGCTATGACTGACCCCTTGGTGGGACGTCCAGAGGGTCCGGCCGGTTCTACATCAACCATGAGATCGACTAGCGCATCCTTTAGCTGTCGCTGGAGCTGGATGTTGGGAGATCGAGTGCCCTCATACCCTAGCTCCTCCGCGGTCTCCCCGGAAATTTTGGGACGAAGTGTTCCTTTGTGAGGAACTCCCGTAAAAGGTGCTGTAAATTCACCCTCAGGCTCACCTGGTCTGTCACCAACCGCGGTAAACTCTCCCTCTAGGGACTCAGGATCCCAGGCAGTAATCCTGGCCTCCTTCTCCTCTAGCCGGTTCATCTCCTCGCTGATTATTCTTCTAAGATTGTTTAGTGTTATCTTCATTTGTCATTTCCTTTTTATCCATACGTCGCTAAGTCGTAAGACTGTATCCACTTACCCATGGCCTTAGCAACATCTTCCTCAGAATAGCCTGTTCTCTCTCCGCTGCTAAGAGCATCACCCACCGCATCTACAATGTGATTTAACGATAGGTGTTTCGTGAATCTATCAGATGTAAACACGTTGATGAGCTCCTCCTCAAGATTCGCCCACGCCTCACCTTCAACATCATATGCTGGGTCAGAGAGATCGACATCCTCAACCTCCTCTGTCTCTTCTTCTTCAACCTCAACTGAGGTAACCTCTTCGGCCTCTAAGAGGTTCTGAACCTCTTTACTTATTAGCCTTCTAAGTTGATTATGAGTGACCTTCATCGCTATTCCTCTTGAGCAACATCTATAACTATCCCGCGGAGTCCAAAATTATCTCTTAACGCCGACAAAGTATGTTGCACCATCTCTCTCATAGGACCCTTTAATATCATACTGGTCATTACCTAGCTTCTGATCTAAGGTTCTCCTGGCTGTTCTTGGATCCCCGTGGAGCACCTTGGCGTGGACAACCTTCCCTTTCTCTTCGGGATATTGAGATTCTAGATTTTCGGAATCTTCTGTCTCTTTGTCCTTCTTTCCAAAGAGACCCTCGTATAGCTGCATGCCAGATGTCTTCTTGAGGGTGTCGACTTCCCTCCACCACCTGCCACCCTCTCCACGCGCGCCAAAGAAGTCGCCAACTGTGAGCTCACTGTTCTCTCTCTTTACTATCAGGTCTTGAAGACTGTCAATGAGTCCGCGCCACTGACTGATCTCTTCCCGGAGATCTATTTCGGCTATGACAGCAGCATCGTAGTCCTTCCGCCAGCCTCTCTCTGCTCGCATATCTTTTCTTTCATCACGATCGTAACTACGTATAGCTCGACGGCCGGATCGACTGTCGAAGTCCTCGGTGAGCAGGGAATCCTTGATGAGTTGTCTTAGCTGTCTATGAGTTATCTTCACCTCATCTATAACTATCTTTTCTCACTAGAAAAATTTTATGATAAAATCACAGCTTTCTCACAAAAAAAAGGAGCCTGATCAAACGACCAGACCCCCACGTGGAAAAAATCCAGTATTTTTAGAGCTAGAGGCTCGGACCTTCGCTAAGGTTCTCGTTAAGGAAACTCTGAAGGGCTTGTGCCTCCTTGACCGTCATGGTAAGCGACATGGTGTTGCTAGAGTAACGACCCACATCACCCTGTGCACTAATCGTGAGGGTGTTAGAACCAGCCTTCTTGGCGGTGGGGTTGCGATTGATTCCGAAGCTAAAGCGCTTCGTGGACTTTGACTTGATGTATGACATGCTATATTCTCCTATGTGTTTAGCATTATTGATCCGCAGACCAATTTGGAAATAATATCACACCCGTACAAAGTTTATCAAAAAACTTGAAAAAAAATTTGGCCTTTCACACGGAGAAAAATTTTAACTCCAGTTACAGCGGAGAGCAGTCTCTCGACCTAGTCACCAAAGTTCAAAATCACTTTGTCTCCTAGATCTCGACCCTAAATCGCGGGATGGGGAGATATCTCTATTACAGCATCTCAAGAGGGAACTCCCTCCCCTCTCCATCTTGGGCCAAAAGGTCGCTATACGTGACAATACGTGTGCGCCCGCCCGTAGACACTGTCTCATTTCTCTTACCCCCAGGCTCACGACCTATCACGGTGATGGTCCCGACGCTGGAGGGTCCCAGCGGCTGCCAGACATTTCCCAAAGGCACGTCCTTAAGCTTCCATCGATCAGACATATTTTGCGTATCAACAATTCCATAGGTCGTGGTGGGACCTGTCTGAACTCGTATCTGGATCTTGTAGCGAGAGTGTCCCTCTCCTTGCTCTTCAGGCTCAGGTTCAGTCTCAACTCTCGGGAGGTGGGTATCACTCTCATCAGCTAGAGCATTAGCTAAGCCACTGTCAATCATCCATTCCTCAAGAATCCCACTCATAAACTCATTATCAGGCAATGCTATCACATCAATAAATCTATCATCAATGTCGTTGTTCTCAGCGTAGTTATCATAGATCTCAGATAGGTGATCTATGCTTATCCCATCGTGACCAAATTCCGCAGTGGCCTCCTCAAGATGGTCTAGAAAGTCAGGATCGTTGATCTTCATTGAGAGCGGGAGATGCTCCTCGGCATAATACTCCTCAGAGCCCCGCATCACCCTCTCGATAGGAATTAGCACTAAGTGCTCCTCGTATATCTCAAGATCCCTTAGGCTACTCATAAGAGTCTCCTCATCCATAGCTAAGCTTTGCTCTCTAAGCACGGCCGTTTTACGCGTAATAGCATTAATCACCCCTTGTGACAGTCGCAATGCATCGCGTAAGATAGCCGTGAGCTGAGAGGAGGCCTCGACGAGGTCACGCATCTCTGATAGGATAAGGAGTCGAAGGGTATTACGAGAGAGCCGCATCAAGATTATCCCTTTAGTCGGAATCTTCTGGGTATCTAAGGGAGGGAGCCCCACCTTTCGCTCGGGAGTAGGTTACGGCAAGGGCCGCACGACGCTTCCAGGGTTTTCCAGTCTTGTAGGCCTTGTCAACACATGACTGGTTAACGCCCTCGAAACCCTGCTCCTCACACCAGTTTTTAAAAACCCCTTTGCGACCGGATTTCTCGGTGTCCTCTGCTGCATCCTGCATGAACTCCTCTTTCTCAATGAGAAGTGACTGTAGCTCCTCCTTAATGAGGTGCCTGAGGTGACTGCGCGAGATCTTTGCACGTTTTCTGCTAACACCCTCTTCTTTAACACTAGAGGGACCTGAAAGCTTGTCCGCCCTTATCTTAGCAAGCATGGCCTTGATCTCTGGAATTGAGAGCGCATGATCGTCATTGGTGTCAGGGTCGTCGTCGTACTCCCCGGCCTCTTGGCTTTTTGCAATGATCTCAAGATATTTATCAAACTCTTCCTCAGACATGTCGGGTTGAGCTAGCTGTGGGTCAGTCGAAGACATAGCCTCACGTATGATATCTCTGAGATGGTTACGAGTGATTTTCACCTCCTTTACTCTCTCCTTTTGCTTAGCACACATGCCGCTTGGGCTGTAATTGACACCTATTTTTGCATCAACCTTACACATGCCACTTGGGCTCCAGGTAACACCCAACTCACCACCAGAGGACGGTGCTTCTTTCGGGCACTGTGCCAACACTGTGCCGTCGTTGTCCGCCTCGTTGGAGCATGGAACCAGCTCATCAGTTGTTTCCGCTAATAGGTCTCTTAATTGTCTGCGAGTGATTTTCATTTTTTCTCCAGAGGGTCTTCTATAACTATTTGGAATCGTGGCAAAATTTTCTCCGGAAGTACTAGATGTGTCCGCGACTCTCAAGCCAGCGTTTTTGCACATCCAGAAAGCCAGCCTCATCCTCAACGTACCCCAGACTATCTAGCTTGTCTGCGATAATGTTTCGTGCTCTATGTGGACTAGCCTTGACCTTCTGGCTAAGAATCTGGATAGCTCTTAGGGTTTCCTCATCGGGTTCATCAAACCAGTCGCCAGGTTCCATCTCCTTTTTCCAGGCGTACGCACTTACAAGCCAGGTGTTCCAGCCCATCTCTTCCCAATGCACCCTAGCCGGCAACAGAGGTTTCACTTTTGTCTCATCATCCTGCCTGTGTTCGACGACTAGCTTCAGAATTATCTCACTTAGTTTTTTTCTGGTGATTTGCATGTATATAACTATTTCAAAAAGTTTCCAAAATTTTCTCCGGAATTTTTTGGGTAAAAATGAGCTTTTCCCTTTTCAATTAGATCTCGGACTGCACATTACCACGTGTTACGTGTGAAGAGATAGGGCCTAATAATTTGACAGGTAGAAGTTAACTCTCCTGATTCGTAGCAGGGACTAAAAAGGTGGTAAAAGTCTCCAAAAATTAATAATTTGCCTTAGTCGGCTCCAGGGGGGCCTGCCCTGGGCTGAGCCTGCAGGGCCAGGGGTAGGGGCCCGGCCCCGAGGGCGCCCTCCAGGGTCAGAGACTGCTTTTGGTAGGGCCCCCTCCAGCCCTAAAAACAGCACTCGAGAGCCCCAGCCAGTGGCCTCTGGTGAATCACAGAGGGGCCCCAGGGTACAGGGGACAGCCCACATGGGTGTCAGGTTAGGCACGCACGCAGGGTGTCTCCTGCTGGGTCCCTCCTAGTCTCTGATCATTGACAGCGGCAGGGCCACCAGGGCCAATCCCCAGTAGCTCATCAGCGCACACGCTCCAAGCGTCTCTAGCATAGCCTCCTCCCTCTCCCCTACGCGGGGACGTAAGCGGGCATCCTACTGTGTCCTGGGGGTCTGTTAATCTTCTTTTTATCAGCGGGCGAATGCGGTGAAGGCCCGGGATCCACTCAGGATGCACCGGGCCTTCGATGTAGGGGAGGTCGCGCCTAGCTGGCGTCGGCCTCCGGAGCCTCATCCGGAGCCTCATCCGGAGCCTCATCCGCGTCCAAGACGGGGAGGAGAGCTGTCAGCGGGAAGAGCGCCTTACACTGGCGGGCGATCGCGATGCGAGCTCCACGGGTGAAGTACAGGTCGTTCGAGACCTTACGAGCGCCACGGACGTCCTCCGCGATGCCGAGGCCGACGACCTCTGGCATACGGGCCTTATTCCCGTTCCAGTTGACTTTGAAGCGTTCCGGATATCGCATATCCAGGTTGTTCGTAGCGATGAAGTCGAAGCTCACGCCATCCGCGTTGGTGCAGATGCCGGAGACGACCACAGTGCAGAGTCCGGATTTCGGGTGGGGAGCTTGACGCTCGGTATCAGTGATTTCGAATTCGTAGCGGGAGCTAGCGACTGTCATGATTGGCCTCCTTGGTATTGGCCGGTGGCGGGATCCATCCCCGCCAGTGATTATATTATACCACAGCTTTGTTCATTATGCACGCGGTTCCTGGCTGGAGGTAACAAAACCCCAGTTGGTTCGACGCAGCCAGCGCATGGCTCGCTCGAAGTTCTCGAGCGTGGCGGGAACAACGAGGAACTCACCGGTTGGGTCGTCCTCGTGACACAGATCTCTAAACACATCGATGGTGAGAGGATCCCTATGGAGATTGGAGAGAAGCTCAATCGTGCCTCGACGCAGCTCAGTCATTCGACCACAGCTGTCGTCCATCGACAGGCTTACTGTCCTCTCTCCGTTCTCGAAGCACATGCAGACGCAGGAGCCGTTGTGGACAACGATGGGTGGGTGTGCGAAGATCGCCATCTACTCTTCCTCTCTGGAGACGCGGCCGCGACCACGCTTCTTGTTCTCTTGCTTCTTCTTGTCGGGGATGACACTGCTTAGACCGCGCCAGCGGCACTGCTCACCGCCCTCCTCGAAGAAGCGTTTCCGATCGAGGCCCCGTGCAGCCTTGAGCTGCTTCATGAGCATCTTTTGACGACGGTCCGCCGCTCTGCTTCCATTTTTGTTGCTGGCCACTGGTGCCTCCTTGATGAGATATTATACCACAATTGTACTCGACTTGCACGCGCGTTAATCCAACCAGACCCTCAACTTATCGGGCGCTATGCGCTTGACGTCATCTAGCGCTAGACGAAACCTGATGACGCGGGCCTCACTTGGGCTCAGGATCGCCAGCGCTCGACGGATGTGCTTGGCGTTCTGCTCATCCAGCACCCGATCACCCTCCGGCGCTGCCACTGTGTCGATCATCCGTCGACCGGACTCTCCGCGCTGCTCGTCTAACGAGATGTCGTGACCCCGTTGCTTTAGCGCCCGCTGAATCTTCTGTCGAACCCACCAGGTGGCGTACGTCGAGAACTTAAATCCCCGCTCGGGGTCGAAGCGCTCAGCAGCGATCATCAGACCGATGTTGCCTTCCTGAACGAGATCGTCGTAGGGCACACCAGTCCAGAGATACTTCTTCGCCATCCAGTGAACGAGTCCCTGGTTTGAGGTTACCAGGTCGATTTTATTCAAAGGTTTCGCTCCAGCTTGGGGTTACCGGTCCACCTTTCATATTCATTATACCACAACATGTGGTCGATTGGAAGGTAAAAGATGTAAAATGTGTGTTAGACTGATTCAGTCTGTTGTTTGTGCTGATCGTAAATCCGATCCCAAAGCTTTTGCATCTCTGATGGCTGGTGCTCATCGTAGCCGTCGCAGTCGCCCATGTCGATGCTCTGCTGAATGGTGTAGGCTGTATCTTCGAGTGCTACCATCATCAGCGCTAGCTCTCTGTCTGTGAACTCCATGAGCTCTCCTTGGAAAATGGGAAAGGAGGAAGAGGTGGCATCCAGTACATTACGGTACGACACACGACGTGCTAACAGAACTTTAGTCGATTGTTGTGTCTCAGTGGCGGACTTGACGAGCTGTTAGACTGGCCATCGTCCGGTTCTTCGTTTACGTTGTCTGCCGATCCCACCGGCTCCGACGGCCGCTAAGTCGCCGGCTTCCTCCTTATACCCATATTATACCACAGCTTGATTCGATTTGCATGGGCTAATAGCGTCGACCCCATATTGGGTGGCCGCGGTCGACCCACTCGCATGCGCACCACGTAAGACCGAAGCCTACCCAGAATGATAGAACATATATCATGCTACCACCCAGTGACCAAAGGAGCTGGGTACAGCGTGACTGACCTTCAGCTTAGCCTCCCAGACGTTGCGAGCCTTGACGGTTCGCTTTCCTCTCCGCGTGCCCCTCTTGGTCGACCTCTCAAAGTGTACAATAAACGTCTCCATCACCATGCCCACCTCAGCTCGACGTACCATCCGCCAGGCAGGTCGAAACGTAGTGTGTGAATGTAGGTTCGTGCTTTCATCGGGATTCCGCCCGGGTGACCTTGAAGATTCTCATATCCGACATCACTTCACCTCCACTGCCTGACCCACACTCTCGAGTCCGGACACGTCTCCCCACTCCCGCCACACCAGCTGCCTGGCCTCAGCGGCGTCGTAGGCGAAGACCCTCACCATTGCCTCACTCTTCGTCGCGGGGCAGCGGGCATCCAACCGGTCATCGGCGTAGGACCACCAGGCCACTGGGACCAGGTAGTTATTGCGGACGGTGCCGAGCTTTCGCATCTCAGCAGACCTCGCCGTGGAAGGGGAAAAACGACAGCTATAGATTTGGGGTTGTGCCACTGTGGGCCTCCTTGGTTGGTACAGATATTATACCACAGCCGCGTTCGATTTGCATGCTACCCAGCGTGGTAGGATGCCAGAATCACCTTGACACCATCGAAGAACTTCTGGGGTGAGGATCCGATCTCCTCCACCACCAGGGCATCGATGTCGGTGGACCAGCTGTGGTACTCGTCATTCTCTTCCTCGACCTTACCGGTCTCACAGTCGATCCAGTGCCACTGGCCAGTCTCAGCACGCCACACCCTGGTCTCATTCCGCGGGTGGGTTCGACGCGCCTTTGCCTTGTGGCTGGTGATGCAGACGAAGCTGCTATACTCGTCGTATTTAATCTTGTCGCCCTCTGGGCGAGAGACCTTGAATATCTTCACTATCAACTATCCTTGGAAAATGGGGGATGGGACCTAGCCTTTCGGCTCCAGACGGCCGCTTTTGGCGGCGCGAGCAGTGTCCCTGCCTTGATGGTTATCTGTTCTGCTCTGCGACCTGTTCAGCAACCGCAAGCGCGCTGCGCCCCTCGCCTTCCCAGGTCAGTTCCAGCCAGCCAGACTCCAGCGCCTCGGTCAGTAGCTCGGCTCCGGTGATCGAGGTCTGGCCAAGTTCTTCGGCGCAGGTGATGAGGGCTTCAAGTAGTTGTTGGCGTGTCATGTTTTATCTCCTTACCCTTATATTGTACCACAGTTGCGTTCGATTTGCATGTGGGACTATGCGCTGATCCCGTTTGCGGCCAGCAGATCACCGAGGAGAGCCAGCTGTGCATTGATCAGACGCAGCTCCTGCAGTGCCTCGGCCCGAACATCTCGAGGAAGCTCTCGATCCTGGATGCCAAGCTTGCACTCCTCACTGCGAATCAGCATCTGCTGAAGGTCTAGGGTTACCGCGAAGCCAGCAGCAACGCTGGAGGCTCTGAACTGTGTGAGCTCAAGTGGGGTGGGTTCCATGTTTTCTTCCTTGTACTACCATTATACCACAGCTGCACTCGATTTGCATGCTGCTTACTTCGCGGTGATGAACACCGCGTGGCATGCTGAGAGGACGTTGCTTAGTCCCGGGATGATGAGTGCGAATATGAACCACGCCATCGCCCAACGGAATCTACCGTTGAAGAGCTGTCCAAGTCCCGGGATGATGAATGAGGCTACAGCTGACGCAAGAATCTTCATCGCCGTCGCCCTCGACCTCGAGACGGACTGTTCCGTCTCACCGCATCTTCAACACCCCACAGTGACCACACGATCAGCGCTAATAGGATCAATTCCATGTTACCACTCCGGGTTGTCAATTGGGCACGGCCCAGTGAATGATTCGGGGTACCTGTTCATTGTCTGCACCGCGCTCTTGTAGCGTCTGTCGAAACAGGGTGGGCACCGGTCAAAGGACTTTAAGTCCCGTCGGTCTGGTGTGGTGGTTGCTTGGACCTCTGGTCCCGTTGTCCCGCAGTCAATGCAGGTCCTGTCTTCGCTGTCAGCCATGTGGCTTTCTCCTTGGTTGGTATGTATATTATACCACAGCTGCACTCGATTTGCATGCCTGTTCTTCGAGCTCATCCAGAGTTGCAACAGCATCCTTCAGCATCTCGCTAAGCACGGTTGCACCCTTCCAATCCGTCCGGATCGTCATCGAATTTGCCAGCTCCACGATCACCGCGCCCAGGGTGTCGACGTAGACACTTACCTCCAGCGCTCGATCAGGTGAGCTCTCGTTCTCGATGATGTCATCAATGATGTGAATCTTCTGATATTCGGACATTCTATTGCCTCCTTGGCGTGGATATATTATACCACACCGGCACTCGATTTACACGCAGCAGCGGCGGTCCTGGTGGACCGCCACCACGTTCAGGTAACTCCTTAGCTGGCCTGACTCAGCATGTTGACGAGGTCATCCTTGCGGACACCGCGCTTGTGGTAACCTCGGAGGCCAGCCTCCTTACAGCGGGAACGAAGCTCCTTGACGCTGAGAGCCGTGAGGTCCTCAGTGAGCTGGATCTCTCCGATCCGCACCTTCTTCAGGTAGCGGGCCAGCGAGATACGATCGCCACGGCTGAAGCCGGAGTCCCGCATCCGGAGGTGTCCGACGGTGCCTTCGGCATCCGTCTCCTGCACCTTGAAGATGGGTTGACCCTGGTACTGGATGGTCCGCGCCAGGAAGGTGCGGTCGTTGAGGGTACCAGTCGCCTCATACTTGTTGTCTCCGAGGGAGAGGAAGGTCGTAACCTTGATTGTTCTTGCCATGTTTATTGCTCCTTAGTAGCTTTTGTTTTGGTTGGCTAGGATATTATACCTTAACTGCACTCGATTTGCATGGGTTGCGTTCAAGATAATCTGCGTTGATCCATATCGTGGTGTCAGGGAAGACGACCCGCGCCCACTCCTGCTCGATGCAGTTTCCGTTTCCGTACATGTCCCGCGGATAGCGGTGCTCGACCTCAGTAACGATGCCGAAGATCCCAACGATACCGAGGAGCTGTTCCTCCACGAGCTCCTCAGTGGGGGCCTCCCACTCGAATCGATGTCGCACGAGATCGCCCTCCGTAAGAACGAACGGATTCCTGTTCAATCTGTCCCCTCTCGGATCTCAGCCACGAGCTCCACCATCTCACCGGTCGCCAGCTCTGATTCCACCTTCTCCTTGTGCCCCTCACCGAACTTCTCCAGCCGAGCTGCCTTGCTGGCCCGAGCGATTGCGATCCGATCTCCTCGACCGAATCCACTCTCCGCGAGAACCAGATTGAATCCGCCCTCGAGCACTTTGAAGATGGGCTCCCCACCATACTGGATGGTGACGGCCTCGAAGTCGCGACCGTCAATGGTTCCATTCGCGCGGAAGACCGCGTTGCCTTTCTTGTCTGTTCCTGAAACGATGACCTCAGTCACCTCTATCTGTTTCGCCATGCCATTCTCCTTGTCCTTGATGTTGGCCTAGTTATTGTACCACAGTGCTGGTCAGATTGCACGGGCGCTGGACTCATCATAGATCCACAACACCCTGGATGACCTCGTCATCGTCGGCAGTCTCGTACCAGAAATCTGAAGGGGAGCACCCGATGTCGCGAGCGCGCTGCTCGATGCTAGCGCCCGATAGGACGTTGATAGCATCTATGATGGGTTCCAGCTCTCCCATCTCGGCCACAAGCACCTGTAGCTCCTCAGCTGTGCATCCATAGACCATGCTAGAGTCAAGCTTGTAGTTCTCCACAAGCACGTATTTTCTTACCTGTAACACCGTGTCCTCCTTGACCCCTTATTATACCACAGCTGCGGTCATTTTACATGGGTGGTGGGTCGTCCGGGGATCGAACCCGGTACCTGCGGATTAAAAGTCCGATGCTCTACCGATTGAGCTAACGACCCGTGATGTCAGCTGAAGGGTGGGTTCAGCCTTCCGATCGCGTATCCCGCGCCCATGATTCCCACGGCAGCCATCGCCTCGTACGCTGCGCTCTCTGACGTCATCAGGAATGCAACAGCGAGCACTAGGGCACCCATCGAAACTAACTGTAAGATTGGTTCATTCATATTCTCTCCATGTGGCACGCCCTGCAGGACTCGAACCTGCGACCCACGGCTTAGAAGGCCGTTGCTCTATCCAGCTGAGCTAAGGGCGCATATCTCTCCTATCTTTGGCGCTTCGACGCATCATGATCACCGCGAATAGGGTGGCGACGCACAGTGAGGTCCCGACTGAGACCGCGAACCTACACGCTCTGCGCACCTGCTTCCTCACGCTAGCTCCTCCAGCTTAAAGCTCCACTGCGTCTCGCTCTTGTTCCAGATCTCGACCCGCTCCTGGACGTCATCCATCTGCTTGCCGTATCTCTGAGTCTCTCGATCACGCAGTCCTACCAGCTCTGGACGCTTTCTATCTGTCGCCTCGTTGATGCGCAGGTCGATGCCGATCAGGCGTCCGTGCTGCTCGTTCAGGATCCGATCGCGCTCAAGCCCAAGCTTGGTGAGCATCGCGACATTTCTATTCTCTGCCTCGCCCCACAGGACGTGACACTTCTCCATCGCTCGGGCCTTGTGCATTCGACTCTTCATGCGCGACCCAGGTGCAGGGGGATGGAAGTCATCAACAGTCAGGTTCTCGAACAGCAGGACGCAGAAGCGGTCGAACTCCGGGGTGGCTAAGACGTAGAGGTGGTCGACCTCACCCTTTCGTTGAAGGGTCGCGTAGTCTGTCTGTAGCTGCCAGCTCCCGCCCGATCCCGACGTCAGCTTGCACTCCAGCTCTCGACCCAGCTCTCCAATCGTGATGTCTGGCTGCCCAGACTTTCCATCGCGCTCGACGTCGTGGAACCTCTCGCCCAACACCTTCGCGAAGAACCTCTCCTGAGCGCTCGAGATTAGTGAGTTACGCCGACCCAGGTCCTCTCGAAGATCGAGTCCCCAGTTAGAGTACAGCTGTTTGAGGTCTCCCTCGAATGACTTCATTTGCGACAGCGCAGTCGCTGTCATCTCTCTGTCTAGATAGGATAGGTTCATATCTCTCTCTCCAATGTTCATAAGTGTTAAAATCAGGTAAATCCATGCCGCTGCCAACTAAGCTCCCTTGCTACCGCGCCTTTGCCCCTTATTGTACCACAGGTGGCTTCCGGTTGCATGCGATGTTCCCCTTAGCTAGCTGGCGTCCTGTCGACCTCCTCTTGATCTGCTCTTGTCTCGACGTCGTCTCTCCTTCGAGTTCACCTTCGACCTCTCTCCTTTCTCCCTGGTCGACCCCTTTCGTTCACTCACTCTCTCACTCGATGATCGATCTCTCGCCTCACGCCTTTTCTCGATCTCGAGCTTGAGACTCTGTCTCTCTCTCGTAGCTCCCTCACCCTCGCCTAAGCGCTGGTCAAGGAGCTCGAGCTGTTGCTCTGGGGTGCGCTTGTCGCGCAGCTCCTTCAACGCCTCGGCTCTGGTCCGCCTGTCGGCCCGTGCCACGTGTCCTCGCCTCATCCCTGTCGCTCCCTGCAGCTCATTCCATACTCTAATACTACCCAACGACTCTCATTTGTACAAGCGAAAGGCCAAAAGAGGGTATGAGCGGGGGCTAAGTACCATCTACTCTGTCTTCCTCGTCGACTCAGTGTTGCGGTACCGGGACCCGGAATTGACACCTTGTCACAGCGTTGACACCCTGTCATTGGGGATGACACCTTGTCCGGGGGGTTGACCACCTGTCTCAGATCGTGACAGTGTGTCACTGCGTCTCGCACCGCATTATCACCAGCGCTAGATGGTGGCGCTCGATGCACACGTATACGCGGGCGCTAGATGACGAGCGCTGACATCCGTAGATTTCCTGAGCTGGGCTCCCCGTGCACGTACGCGCGCGGGCGCTCGATGGCGGGTGCTGAGGTCCTCTCCTATCTCTCACTCACCCTCCCTCGGCTTGTTACCATACGATACCAGCCTGGGCGATCTGCTCTCTCCCTGAGGAGGTTAATGATGTTCCCCTCCATAGGTTCCAGCAGCTCGCGGTGGTAGCTGTCGTACCCTCCTGTCTTCGATCTCAACATTGCGTCTGCTGGGATGCTAAGCGTATCCGCCTCGAAGTATTCCACCTCTAGGCGCTCGCACTGGTCTCTATCTATGTAGACCTCTATCTCTTCCATGTTCATGTTCTCTCTCCTCCTCGGAGAATCTTGTTATAAACCGCCTGCGAGTGATATCACCAGCAGGTTGCTCGCGTCCCTATTTGTCTCCACACTTCCGTTCTCCCACAACACCGAGCATCTGCCATTTCTCTCAAGGGTGTTGTCGCGGTACGTCTTCGTCACCAGACCCGGAGATCCGCAGATCTTGCCGGTTGATCCGATCAGGTGAACCAGGTCACCAGGTTCTGGTGGTCGCCACTCCTGCTTCATCTCATCAGTCCACCAGATACGCATCACGACTCACTTGTGACCGTGCTCTGGCAGGGCTCCAAGCCCTCGAAGGGTTAGGAAGTACCTGAACTGTCCATCAATCTTACGACGATAGAACCAGCACCTTTGACAGCGTCTGTTCACAGCTCCCCGGTGGGGATTGGTTCCGCGAGGCCCATCAGCCAGAGTGCGACTGTAATATGGCGAGGTCAGGTAGGCGAACTTCCCACGACTGACCTTGCTCACATATTGCGTGCGTTTATCCAGAATCTCAACATTCCAGTAGAGTTTCGACTTCAGCATGAACTCTCGAACGTATTTCTCAGGCATCCACTGTGTATAGACCTTCTGCTCGACGTGTCCTGGACCTCGATTCCAGCTCACCTTTAGCTGCTGAATCTTCCTTCCTTCGTGAAGGTAATCGTGAATCTCACCAGATGTCGCTCCGGGATTCTCATTGAGAAAGGCTAGCATCCGTCGTGATGGAAGTCCGTATCTTGACATCCTATTCTGCCTCTGTGTCAACGAAGGGGACG
>Ga0098047_10000499_pt1 | contig 15717 bp, 3 predicted proteins | sample 12_taG_FD_92585 | JGI IMG/M metagenome (GOLD analysis project Ga0098047, IMG submission 92585) | Marine viral communities from the Subarctic Pacific Ocean - 12_ETSP_OMZ_AT15267 metaG | ecosystem: Environmental > Aquatic > Marine > Oceanic | place: Subarctic Pacific Ocean | collected 2015-01-16 | reverse complement strand
TTGATCTCGGCCCTGTCATAGGCCCCATCCTCGACTACTTTGACCTACATCCCGATGCCCCTGACCCACCCCCCGGCACGCCGCGCATCATGAACCCAGACCGGCTCAGGGAAATACGAAACGTTTTAGAAAATATGTGGTATCACATATTTCCGGTCGTGGCCCACCGGCGCGCCGACCTGAGTCCAATCCCAGAGGAGTGGTTTTACCAGGAAAGTTATGAAGTGCATGCACCTCTTGAATATCTACCCAACGCCGGCCCAAACGACCCTGTGACCGGCATGCCCATAGGCGAATTTGAGGGCTTTTCTCTTTTTACCACTAGAAATCTGGATGTTCTCTCGACCCTTCCGAATTCACTAATACGTCACATACAACGACATCATCCAGATTTTCTCAGAGACGACGCGAATCCTCGAACGCGTTCTGCCCAACAGATAATGTTTGCAAATTATCTCACTAATTCGATTTCTTCTGGTTTTAGTTTGCCGCTAGCGCGACTCAACACACAGCGGGATGCCGCAGGATTTGTTTTTGGCACCTCGGCCCGTCTTTTATATCACAACTCTGTAACAGCAATCCTCGATCAGGTTGCATCCTTGTTTGCAAGTTCGCCTTTATTTGAGACAACACATGAGGGCTTTGATATCAAGGGCCTCCTGGATATTGAATTTGATCCGAGTGTGCAATGCCCCCCCGGTTTTCGGGGGCGCGACAACATGTTGAAGATAAATTTTGAGAAAAAGGAAACAGTTAGAAGATATGAGAGTATAAAGAGACAACGAGAAAACGAACCCCCTCGCGAGGCAGGCACCCTTCCTGCTAGAAGGAAGCCGCTGCAGGAGGCGAACCTTCCATCCATTTTGCGCAGCATCGTGAGAATACATGTAGTAGAAATAGCGTTGAGAAGCATCTTTGGATTGTCTAGGTTTAAAGGAAGCAACGCTATTTTAAAAGAAGGTGCTCTACTAGAGTTTACAAAAGATTATACTGCAGAGAGCTTACGGGAGTTTATTACACGTAATACCGAAGCCTTTGCAACATTGGGCCCCTCCCCAAACCCGATGGTAAATTTTGAAAATCAACTCGTTGAATCTGGCTTGGGAACTATTGAAGAAACTATTGTTGCAGTTTCTTCTGGTGTTTTCGAAGAAATTGAAAAAATCATGAGTTCCGAGTATCCCGACGAACAAAGAGAGGATATACTTCTGACCATTGGGAATTCCATGGGGCTTGTGCCAGTTCCTGAGTCGACTTTTTTCCCAGGACGCCATGTGGCTGACGCTGAGGGTAATAATGAGAGTTTTACACCAGATCCTTTTCCAAATTTATTAGGCTCCACCGGCCGCCGGCGGATGCGCAATGAAACACAAGAGTGGGGTGCAGGAGGGCCTAACTCTCCGATGACTGATTTACAACGCCTCTTCCTGTCGGATGATGGAGGCTTTTTCCAACTAAACCCTGATTTTCAGAACTTAGAAGGTGGTTATTTTGTTTTTGAATATTTTATGGAATTCGAACCGCACCATGGTGCAGATGTACCCCATAGTGATGTGTTTTTAACATTTTTTGAAAACAAGTTGGAAAATGGTCATATAGCCCCCGCACAAGTGGAGAACTTGGAGGCCTTCAAAGAATACTTCAAGCGCGCAGTGCAATATTACGTTCAACAAGAAAAGGTGGGTGCCGTTGAGTATGATCGCGGCCCGCGGGATGATATGCTCTCAGCCCAGCACCGTCGCGAAGGTATCAACCCGGATGGAGTTTTCATAAGTCCAACCGATTCAACGATAATTCAGGATCCTGCTGAGATGGAGCGCGACTTCTTTGACTTTTCTGTTGCCATGGACCCTCCTCCTGTGTTTGTACCCCCGGATCCTCTTTCGGAACACCCTAGGGACCGCATGCGAAGGATGCTGACGTCCCCCCTCCGCGTTAATTTGCCTGGGCTTTTCTTCGGCCTGTACGGGATCAACGACCCCGACCGGGATCCCGTGGAGGGGCAGCCCATAGCGTTCGAATTCTTGCGCACCCGGCCTCCGGCTTGGACGCCCGCAGGGCAAGACCCGCAGGTCGAGAGCGGCTATTGGGAGTGGTACCATATGGATGAATTCATCGAGTCGGAACTCCGGGGCTTCGGACGACCTCTCGACCCCGACGAGGAACGCGTCCGCCGGCACAACTACTGGTGGTTCCTCATTGAATTTCTCGTCGAGAACTTCCCTGAATACGGAGAAAATTATGAAGCCCGAGTCGACGCCGTTCTAATGGCAGCTAGACACGACGCCGCCAACGCTGAATACGCCGCTCAATTTGCGGAGTGGGATGAAGCACGCCTCCGACGACAAATTTTAGATCCTGAGGATCCCGAAAACCACCCAGTTACAAGATTCAGCCTGAGAAAACTTAATCAGTATTTTAAAAGTTTGAAATACGGCGTCCGCCTGTCGTACATCATACCTGACAATGTTGACGAGATATTTCCTCCCATGTTTGGTGATGTTGGCGGCGATATGGCGGATCCCAATATCGAAGAGTTAGTGAACCAAGGCAACGCTGACTCTTTTGACGAATTGGCCGAAATTAAAAAGGCTTATAAGATAAAACTTCGCACAATCACCCCCCGTCTGGCAGGAGGCAGTGTTAGCACAATACAGACAGTGTGTACATTGCCGCTCTTCGAGGAAACTCAAGAGATCCCAATTGATAATTGGACTGTTGCTAACTTTTACGGCTCGGAGGGCCTCTTGTCTGGTATGCATTGGGGCGCCGGCACCGGTTATACGGGTTTGTCGCGACAAGAGATATTCAATCCCACAATAACGGCGTTGAGAAATAGGCTTATTCGTAACAACCCAGATTTTAAAATCTTATTTGATTTCGCGTTAGGAAGTACAAGATTAACTTCTTTGTTGGCTATTTACTGTATGCAGTCTGCCGGTTTGATGAATAAGACTTTGACAGCTTCATTTTTCAGAACAAAGCAATCTTTGATTGCTGCGATGTATGCTGCACAACCAGATCTTCCAATAGAAAACTTTTATCGCTACCAAGATCCAAATTTGACAGCCAACGGCGGGGCCCCCGGAATGCTCAAAAATCAAAATCGGTTTGCGTCTACTTCTGGCCAGAGCGGAAACGCTGCAGCCAAGACGGTACCCTTTATTGTGAAGGGGCTAGCCCAATATCAGGATCCGTCCTACGCGCTTGCTACCAAACTAGACAAGGCCGGAATTCTCCCAGGCGGCCTAGGCCCCACTGCTATTGTCGCAACCGCCCCCGCCAACATTGTGCTAGGGAGTCCAATGCCTCCTGTTACATCCTTGGGCTTAACGGCATATTCTTTGGGGAAGCTCCCGGGCGAGAATGCTTCTTACGATGAACGCACGGCTCGTTCTCAGGGAACCGGCACTCCGGAAGGTGAACAGTGTCAAGAGATTCCTCCCGAGGGGGGTGAATAATGGCTGGCATAATTGGACTTTCACCGAAGCTTCCCGTACGACGGCCAAAGAAGTCCGGTTATTTGATGAACACCATGTATACTGAGATGGTAAAGCAGAATATAAAAAATATAGTTTTAACAATTCCTGGCGAAAGAATGATGGACATTGAATTTGGAGTAGGTCTACGTAAATTCTTGTTTGAACCATTCCTAGAATCGACCTATGATGATATCGCGGGCCGAATTAACGAACAGATGGAGAAATATATGCCGTTCATAGAGGTGTTCGGGGTGGAATTTGAAACCCCAGAGGACAACGCTATGGATGAAAACTTTTTATCTGTTGTAATAAGCTACGAAATTATACCGCTAAGTGTGAGAGATCGTCTCGCCATTCGTTCCCTCCGGAGGGCCGCGGGTCTGTTTTAATTGTGTTTTTAATATTTTAACAGAGGACTAATTAATTAACAAAACAAAATTTAAATTATGGCTAAAAAGAACTTACCAATAAAATACACGAGTAGGGATTTCGCCTCAATCAAACAAGGACTTGTTGAGTACGCAAAGAGATACTACCCTGACAGTTATCGTGATTTTAGTGAAGCGGGCTTCGGCTCTCTCATGTTAGACACTGTGGCATATGTTGGGGATATTCTATCCTTTTATTTGGATTACCAGGCCAACGAATCACTTTTGAATTCTGCGGTCGAGTATGACAACGTTATCAGATTGGCTAAACAACTTGGATATAACTTTCAGCCGAATCCGACCTCTTATGGACTTGTGTCTTTGTACATTCTGGTGCCTGCCAACGCTGCTTCAAATGCGCCCGATTTAGCATACATGCCCGTGCTTAGAAAAGGTTCTTCCTTTAATGCTCAGGGTTCTGGTGTGTTCACGTTGTCCGAAGATGTGGACTTTGCAAATTCTGTTAACGAAGTGGTCGTAGCCCGCGTAAATCCCACCTCCGGAGTACCGACATATTATGCAGTAAGGGCTGTCGGGAAGGTCATGTCTGGCGAGTTAATAAGAACTTCTTTCGCGATTGGGGCACATAAAAGATTTAGGGCCCTGGATATTCCGGGCTCCAACATTGCTGAGATTGTTAGCGTATTTGATTTAGAGGGTCATGAGTATTTTGAAGTGGATTACTTATCGCAAGACGTTATATATCGAGAAATTCCAAATAGAACAACTGATACTAATGTTGTTAAAAGCATACTCAAGCCAGTCGCTGTTCCTAGACGCTTCGTGGCCAACCCTTCCCCTTCTGGCATGACAATACAATTTGGATATGGTTCAGAAAATGAAAGAAAAAACGATTCGATTGTAGAGCCATCGAGTGTAGTGCTGGAACAACATGCAAGAACGTATGTTACTGATGAAACTTTTGATCCGTCGAATCTCAATCAGACTGATAAATTTGGAATTGTACCGGCCTCTACAACTCTGTTTGTAACATCCAGACAAAATAGCACGAGAAACGTGAACGCCGCCGCCGGGGGACTTGCAACGGTTGGGACTCCCACACTCGTCTTTAACAATGTCGCGACTTTGAGCACCGCCAAGATGAACGAGGTCATCGCCTCTTTGGAAGTGAGTAATGACGAGCCAATTGTTGGCAGTATATCATATCCCTCCTCGGCAGAAATAAAAACTCGCGCCCTTGATTTTTTTGCAACACAAAATCGGATTGTTACAGAGAATGATTATGTAAGTTACATATACAACATGCCTGAAAAGTTTGGTAGTATCAAACGTGCTTCCATAGTTCAGGATTCTGATTCGTTTAAGAGAAATTTAAATTTGTACGTTGTTTCAGAGGGCACGGATGATACCCTTACAGCATCAAACGCGTTAATTAAACAAAACTTGAAGACGTGGCTGAATAAGAATAAGATGATTCACGACACGATTGATATACTTGACGGAAAAATAGTCAACATAGGGATTAATTTTGAGATTGTTATCGATAATAGTGCAAACAAGTTTGATGTCTTAGATATTGCTGTTAACAAACTTCGCGAACTATTTCAGATTCCCCCTGATATAGGAGAATCTTTCTCCATTAGCAGCGTGTATAGCACTTTAAATGAGATTCCGGGCGTAGTCGACACGGTTGATGTCACGGTTACGCTTAAGACGGGAGGCCTTTACTCGGATACGCACTATGACATACCTGGGAATTTGTCTATTGACGGGCGCCTAATAGAATTTCCGGAAGACTTTATTTGGGAAATTAAATTTCCACTTTCTGACATGAGAGGATCGACCCGGTAATGAGTATAAAGAGATATGTGGCGACTGCCGATAACACAATAACAAACGCCTTTAAAGCGAATTTAACGACAAGAGGCACCGGCTCGAATATGGGGGCTTCCGATATACTTGAGGTGTTTCACATATATGCTCAGGCAAACTCATCTTCGTCCGAAGACGAGAGAGTAATTATTCAATTTCCTATTTCCGATATCTCAACCAACAGGACCGATGGTATCATCCCCGCTAGCGGCAGCGTTGATTTTGTATTGAGGCTGTATAATGCAAAGCATTCGCAGACAGTTCCTAGAAACTTTGATTTGACAATCTCGGCTATTTCGGGAAGCAAGGACGGCTCTCCTGCCGCCATCGCGTGGCAAGAGGGCGATGGCCTCGATATGGAAGATTATACTGATTTAACTTACGATCAAACGGGTTCTAACTGGGTCGAGCGCGCCGGATCAACCGCCTGGACAACCGCCGGCGGCGACTATTATATTGATACTTCTTCATCTTTTACGGCTTCTTTTGTAACTGGAATAGAAGACCTTGAGGTAAACATCACCCCCCTAGTCGAACAATGGCTCGATAGTGCTGGTAATGTGTTGGGCTCAAAGGGAAATAACGGCGTTTTGATCAAATTACGCGGAGACGCCGAGGCTGCAGTTAAATCCTACTATACAAAGAAGTTTTTTTCAAGAACTTCTGAATTTTTCTTTAAGCGGCCGACGATTGAGGCGCGGTGGGATTCCACAAAGAGGGACGACAGAGGGAACTTCCACTTTAGCAGTTCGGTCGCTCCTGCAGACGATAATCTAAACACTCTTTATCTGTATAATGTGATTAACGGACAACTAAGAAACATTCCAGCGATTGCGACGGGAGAGTTGTGGGTTAGTTTATACTCTGGTTCTTCCGATAACACTGCTCCTTCATCATCGGAGTTGATGCTTCCTATTGGAGGGGGCGTCGCAACCGCCCTCGACACAAACATCACCGGCGGCTATGTGTCGACAGGTATATATTCTGCTTCTTTTGCCGTAACTGGTACGAGTGCCCTGACAAGGCTCTTCGATGTCTGGCATAAAGATGGAACTCAGTTTTCTACCGGGTCCTCTTATCCGAAAACCTTCGCAACTTCGAGACACAATCCAGATCCAACCTTTGTAACATCGATAACTAACTTGAAAGATGTATATTCAAGCCGGGAGTCTTCCGCAAGGATCCGACTTTTCACTCGGAAGGAAGATTGGAGCCCGACAATATACGTCGTTGCATCGAAGGCCGCAAACGGAGAAACGATAAACGATGTTTACTATAAATTGTTTAGAGTGACGGACGGCTTGGAGATCATACCTTTCGCAACTGGATCCTCGGCTCCCCAAGCGCTTGGAAATGCAGAATCTTATACGAGGTTATCATATGACGTATCCGGGAGTTACGTTGATATCGATATGGGAATACTTGAACCCGGTTACGCGTACGCTTTGCAGTTTATGCATTTTTATAATAACGGTTACAGAGAGCAACCCGAGATCTTCAAATTTAGAGTTGAGTAATGGCAGATAATATAAAAAAGTTTTTTAAAGCAAATTCGAATCAATTCTTATCGGCCACAGATTTAGATAATCTTGGCAACGCTGTCGAATCTGCGGAATATGTTGATGCTTTCACAACTGACAGATCTCGGTTCATCCCCCCCGTTGACTTCGATGATCCTGAAAACTTTGCCAAATTCGGGTCAGCCAAGGATTATTACACCAATGCGGTAACGAGAGTATATAAGACCTATCCATACGATGGCTCTGGCGCTGAAAAGCTCGAATATGCAAATAGCTCATCTTATCTTGATCGATGGATTTACAAGTCCAGGTATCCGAAGTCTACTGGTTATGTGAATTTTAATGCCGCGCCGAATAACGGTCACTCCGCCGGCCATGGTAATCCAGACATAAAGGAGTATATTCACTTTGTCGGCGGCCCCGGTACCGGATCCATCGCGTTAAGTGGGAAGCCTTTGGCTGAAACTTTCGTCGGTGCCAATGTCTACGATGCGGCCAAAAACCGTGAATCGAATCTTAAATTTGACTTTGATCAGGGGTTGTCCTTCGAGTGTTGGGCTCAGATGGGAGTGACTACTGTCCCCAACCCTTATCAAACCTTATTTCATCTTGCTAACGATATAAACGATGTCCCGGGTCATGGAAGCATCTGGATTTATCGGGCCGCCGCTGGCTTCGGCGCCGCCATTTTCCAACCCGGCGCCGCCGTCTGGACTCTTGTAGATCTGTATACAACCACGCACGGATTGGATACCTCGATTCTAACCTCTTGGAATCACTTTGCTTTTTCCTTTAAAAACGAAGGAGCGGATATAAGATACAAGGTTTACATAAATGGGAAACTTGTCAGGTCAGCGACGCAGACGCCCGTCGTAAGCCCAGCCCCAGAGACTACAGGCTCCCTCCAAGCATCTGTCGGCGCCCAATTCCAGGCGATCCGCAACGCATCCGCCACCACATGGGCCCTCAGTGGCGTAGGGTGGCAGAAAATGTCCGGTTCCGTTGATGAGGTCCGGTATTGGAAAGACGAAAGAAATGCGGAGGAGGTGGGCAAATACTGGTTTACCCAGGTTGACGGCGGCACCAATGCTGACGACGCCAACACTTCGTTGGGAGTCTATTGCAAATTCAACGAGGGGATTACTGGAAATTCAGAAATAGACTCAGTTGCTTTGGATTACTCTGGAAGAGTTACAAACGGGACCTGGACAGGGTACGACTCAACATATAGTCGGAATACTGGGTCAGCTATCGTGTCGGCCTCGGCTGCACCGTTTGAGATAGAGAACCCGATCATCTATTCTTCCCATCCGGACGTTTCCTCTTTGTTGACGGTGCTAGCAGACAGCGGATCGGCGTATGACAGGACAAACAATTCCTCCATCTATAACTCAATACCAGATTGGATTGTGTCCGAAGATGATTCTACGTTACTTAAACTGACACAAATAATGTCGAGTTATCTGGATTCGTTATATCTTCAGATAGAGCACCTGCCCAAGATGAAGGATGTCCAATATGCCCAGGGCCAAGATTTTAAACCAGTGCCATATGCTGGGAACTTGCTGGACTCCGCCGGCTTCGTTTCCCCAGAGATTTTTGTTGAAAGCAATGCTCTTGAGCAACTAGCATCCAGAACTGAGTCGCTGCTTTTTGAAGAAAAACTACACAATATTAAGAACCTAATCTATCAAAACATATACAATAACTTGGTTTACATTTACAAATCCAAGGGTACCGAAAAAGCTTTTAGAAATCTTGTTCGATGTTATGGGATTGGCGATGATTTAGTGAGATTAAATATTTATGCCGACAACGCGACGTACAATTATGAAGACAACTTTGAATCCACAACCATCAAGAAAAGAGTAATTGACTTCAATGCGACTGGGAGTTTTGATGCAACCATATATCAGCACACTTCTAGTAACGCAAATTCGGTATCCTTCATTAGTGGAGGCACTGAGTCGATTTATATCCCTAGGACGATAGAATCTAATATTTTCTTTCCAAAGAAACTTGAAATTAACCAGGAAGGATATTTCGACACCCCCTTTGTTACAGCATCTCTTTTTGGAATTCACACAGCAAGGTCCGACGAGTCGCGTATTACAACGTACGTCTACCCAGATAGAGCCAATTTTCAAGTTTTCGCGATAAGAGACCAACTTGACTCAAAATCAGTAAGATTTAAACTGTCCAGTTCGGCCGCTAGCGGCATCCCAGAGTTGACAACTTCTTTGTTCGAAGAAGTATATAATAACCAAAGTTGGAACATTTCGGTAAGAATAAAACCGGCAAAATATCCAGTTGCCGATTTTACTGCCGGCACTGGCACCTCCTCCATCGGCGAGGGTTCGGATGTTTTTGATGTAGAGTTTGCTGGATACAATAATATTCTTGATATCACTTATAACTCTTTTAAACTAACCGGCACCATGACAAATTTTGTTGGAGCCACTTACACTGGTTTGGCGAAATCTTTTCTAAGCTCTTCGCATCGAGTATATGCCGGCGCGCATCTTACGAACTTCACCGGCACCGTACAGCACCGTACGGACGTGCGTCTTGAGAACACTCGTTACTGGATGGATTATTTGCAAGAAGAAGAGCTTAAGGCTCACGCCCGCGATTCACTAAACTATGGGCGCAAGCACCCTCAACGCGATGCATATCCTCTTATTAGCTCCGTCCTGCGAATTCGCGTCCCCCAAAAGGACACGTTGGCTCTAAACTGGGATTACCAGGAAGTAACGTCTTCGGATTCTGTTGGGAAATTCTTGGTAGCGGATTTCTCATCAGGCTCTTTAAACTACATAAATCAGAAATATGGGTTCTTGGGCAACATACTGGAAGCGGCTCACCCTGGTTTTGGTTATAATTTCGTCGCCTCGAATAAAAAAGTCGTAGATATTGAATATCGAATTACGGCAAAACAGAGCCTTCCTGAAAATGTGAATAGTTCTGACATGGTTCAGATATTAGACAACGATGACGTGACGTTCACCAGAGAGACACGCCCAATAAGACACTTCTTTGCCTTCGAAAAGAGCATGTATGATACTATCTCGCATGAGATGCTCGACATGTTTTCCACCGTGAAAGCTTTCAGCAATCTGGTGGGCAATCCAGTAAATCGCTATAGGGATCGTTACAAAGATTTGACAAAGCTTCGAAGTTTGTTTTTTGAAAGGATCGGAAATACACCAAGTTTAGAAAAGTATGTTGAATTTTATAAGTGGATAGACTCATCTCTTGGCTTGATGTTGAATCAACTAGTTCCGGCATCTGCTGATTTCGCCGACAATGTTCGTAATCTTGTTGAAAGCCATGTGTTGGAGAGAAGTAAGTATAAAACAAAGTTTCCAACGTTGGAACGTAACATAAATGAAATCGAGAGCGCTATCGACGGAGTCGGCGACGCAATTGCTGACGCTTTCGGGGGCTTTCTTAGTCCCCTCCCCGCCGGCGCCGATGACGAAAGGCCTGAGAATATTCATTGTCCATTTTGGGGCAGAACCGCCAATGTCCCGGGCCTCACCGGTGATGCATCTCGCCAAGGCATAGTTAACGCCAAGATTCAAAAGATAACTAGACAAGACGGATCTCCGGTTAAATTCGGAGCAAAAATTGGAAACGTTATTCATGGCGGTATAAATTTTTCAACCGACAAGGACTTGGGTTATGCTATCCAGGAGACCAAATTCCAATCATCAGACGCTGCCGTTAGTGTCCCCGCGGACAGTCTTTTCTCTTCTTCGTGTTTAGATTCAACGACCTTGGAGGAAACAATAAAAGTCGCATACCAAGCAGATACTCTCACCGCACCGGCCGGCACCAAGGGTTCTACTGCGACTCCGTTCAATCTAGTGGAGGACCAAGCCGGCTCGGTTTCGGGGGATTACAATTCTAAAATTCGCAGCGGTTTCGCAACAAATGTCATAGTGACCAATTTACACGGCGAGCAAAAAGAAATCCCGATGCAGGGCCCCTTCACGGACACTTGGGTCGGCGGCCGCCAGTTTCGGCACGCTGAAATAACGGTAACTCCGGGAGAATCAGATGTAGCTCAAAAGAGACCAGAGGCTTGGAAATTGGATGTGAATGCCGTTACTAACAAGATCGAATTTAGAGATCCAGTCATAGCCTCCACCGGTTTAACGAAAGATAACGCAAGAGACAAATTTTTCAGAAATGTCGGCACTAAGCGCCCAGTAAACATAAAGAATATTCAATATACTTCTGACTCTGCTAGGATTGGAAATTACAATAAGAATTATGAAATTGTTTCTACAAATGGTAGAACAACTAATAACTTTGCCTTTGTACAAGCCGGAGGTTATAGCCAGACAACTCCTGAAAATTACTTCTTACAACACCCGGAAGGGCCTATCGCCGGAACTCTCAATTTTGCGTTGCCAGACCAGGCTCTGGAAGATGGCACACACACTAAGACGGTAATTGCTAACCATTTCAATGCACCCGGCGGAAAAGATGTCTCTTCCCGCGGAGTCCTCAATCCTTCCTCCGAGGAGTATGCTGCAGGAAATGCGCTCCCTTGGAGGAATCGCAGCGTCAGGTTTAGCCAACAAGAAAAGTTGACGACTCATACTGGACAGTTTGGTGTATATCCGTATAACCAATATGGACTTCGGTTTCGCATGGGCGCTGACTCAGTGGAGCCCCCATACGGCGAACCCGCAGCGTTAGCGATTAATGAAGGTTACGCGAACCCCGCCGGCCACCTCGGCCTCAGCGCGACAAGTGATTTTTCTATTTCTTTTTGGATGCGTACGCCAGTTCTTCCTACCGGGGGGATGAGCCATTATCGCGGCACTATCTTTGCTGTTGACTTTGCCGCGGCCGACACCGAAGTGTTCGCCATATGGATTACACCGAGTGGAAGGGTAGCCTTCTTCGATGGTGCTAATGAAAGATCTGACGCTAGCAGCGCCAACGTTAACGACAACGAGTGGCACCACTGGGCGTTTGTGTATAGGGCAGCCGGCGCCGTAACAATTTATAAAGATGGTGTTGATGTGACACCCACGACGGCAACAGTTAGTCTTACCTTTTCGAGTGATGATAAAGTCTCAATCGGCAGTCGTTATCGTTTTGGTGTACCGTATATTTTGCACCATTACCTGGCTGCCGATTTGGATGAGTTATCGGTCTGGACCAAGGCTTTGACTAGCACTGATGTGGGCCTTATTTACAACGGTCGATATCCAAACAATATAAAAGAACTTGGCATCACAGATTTGCAGGCATGGTATCGAATGGGTGACGATATTGCTGTGTGGTATGACAGCGCCAAAAACAACCACGCAAAGATTCGTAGTGGTGCCGGCGTCGGCCGGCCGGCCATTGTGACAGATGTTTTGCCATCCGCCCCAGTTGCGACACTTGTTGCAGCCCAAGAAGGGAGTCGGAATTTTGTTAAGAGGCTGATTTTGCCTAGCCCGTCGTCAGATGTCTCGACTGCTATAACCGGCGTAGTCGCTGACAACGCATATATCACTCATCCGATTCCAAGAAGTGATACCCAGTATCGGTGGATAAGAGATTCTTATCAATCTACTGACGTTTTTGGTCACGCAATTGATGAAGACGATATCACTTTTGTGGAAATTGGCGAGATATCTTCACTAGAAACGTTAGGTGTTTACAGCAACAATCTTGTTTATGAGACGATCTGGGCCCATGAAGTTCTTGCCCCGGCCGACGATCTTAACCCCGGCACCTTCCGCGACGGCTTACAGTTGGGGCGTCAAGCCCTCGCTAATTTCAGCCCCGCCGAGTTTCCATCTCCTTTGGCTGGTTATGCGAATACATCTCTGGGTACTCCACCTTCCCCATCTGCAGGGATATTTTCTCCTGATTATTTTAACATACTTATGACAAGTCGCAATGGCTTAAGTGGTTTTTCTACTTGGAAGCAGACTAGGACAGGCGATCATCCAATTGCAAGATATCTGACGGCGAACAATTACTATACTTATATGGGAAACACTCTTGTTGTTGACGGGTCTCCCTATAAAGGGAAAACTACGAAGGGACTTATCGAATATAACTGGCCCTCTTCGTTGCAGACGAAAAATATCACTAATCATAGAGAATATACATACTTTGCTATTGAGCCCGGGGTTACATATAACGGAAGCCCGATGACTGTAGAATATATTGATGTGGCATCTGGGCGTACGCACAATTCTTCCTTCTCTTTTGTTAACGCACTTGAGACCTTCGCAAACAATTCTCTGGTTGTTAATTCGAATATCCAACAGAAAATGCCAGAGTCATATAAGGTTTTTCTCGAAGGATTCACAGAGGCGACCAAACTCAAACTCAAAAAACTAAGTTTGAGAAATGTCATATACCCTCGTTCGGTCAACGCCACGTTAGCCAAGGTACGCGGCCGCCTTCATTATGATGAAACCATTGCGGAAGTGACGCCGGCGACGTATGGACAACAGAGACTGCAGTGGCGAGATTTACTGGATAATCGCTTGAGAAATCCTGTCCCCACCGTGTCGCTCCCTCTCACCTGCTCGTTGGGCATCGACACATTCTACCGGACATACGTCGGCGCCGCTGCTGCGGCCATCGATCTCCCTTCCCGGACTACCACCGGCGCAAGCAGCATCTACCCGCTTGATCCGATAAGTCTGACTAATGCATCTGACGATTATAAGGCTGGAGAGTTACTGCAAGACACGCGGTTATCGATTGGCATCACCGACACGAGCACTACCGCCCCCTACCCCAACATTTCTGAGCCCTCGCAAACATACTGGCTTTCAGGTACTGGTGACGCCACTCAGCATCCCGGCGGCCCACCAACTTTCGCCCCCAGATACCCCACGACCGATTCTTATGAGGATTTCTCCGACAATATCCGTCGAACCGGCCCCGGCTACACAGTTATACCTGAATTCCGAATATCTGAACACATGGACTATTATATCTCTAACGGGTTTTTTGCTGAGAACAATGCGTTTCTTACGGGTGAGGGATTTGGTACGCCGCCGGCGCTGGCGGGGCTGGGTGGCCAAGCCGGCGCGGATATCAGTAAGAGTGCAGCTTCCGAGACTTCTCCTTATGATAATTTGTTCATGTCCACTTATTCGCATACCGATTTCATGAAGTATTTTGGCCAGGTGAAAACGGATTATAATGATTTGGCGGCCCCCTCCAAGATCGCTTTAAAATGCGACGTGATTAAGAAGCTGTTACCATATCAAGGATTCTATCCAGTAAACCGCTGTGTGCAGTTGGGGACTATGTTCGAAACGTCACACGGATCGTTTATCACAGGGTCCTCCCCCGGTACGTACGCCGCTGGCTCTCAAAATAGAGATTATCTCGCAGCCGCGACACAACCTTTGTTTGGCCCAGGCCTTCTCTACAATTCTATAAAAGCGGGTCATGCTACAGACTGGCCGCTTTACGCCGGCGGCCCTCCCATATTTGAGGGCACTTGGTCTAACGTATCGCAATTAACATGGGCCCGTGACCCCAGTAAAAAATTGAATATATTGGCATCTGCGCCCAGCACTCGTTTGAATTTTGAAGCTCTCCTTTTGGAAAATTATCCCTTGATGGATGAAATGCAGATGATTCGACGCAAGATCTCTGGCAGCGTTGCAAACTTTAACAGCTATAGACAAGTGGTTGGAGCACTAACTCAACTGGGTAGCGATAATTATGTTTTGGCTATGAGCAACTTCTTGGCGTCGGCCCCTGAATTTTTCCTAGAGACGTCGTTCAACACTTTCCATTCGAAGGAGAGAAGTCGCTGGAAGGGCATGAAAGAGGGGATTACATACTACATGGATGTTTCGATGTATAAGACAGCGGATATGGTACAGGCAGAGGCTCCCAGAGAGACAGGCACACAACGCTGGACTTCCGGAAGCCCGTACGGTTTCATGATGGCTAATTTCCCGTCCATTCCTGGCTGGTCCATTGAACAAGATCCTCTTTACGCGGCCTATACTCCTTGCTGGTTTTATCACAAGGAGACCGTCACCATAGCGGTAACTGCGGACTCAGTGGATCAACTCATGCCGATGTCTTTGGATAAGCTCTTCGCCACCGGATCACTAACCGATAGGATACAAAATGCAGATATCGGTCGCAACACCCCGGTAGCTATAGATCCTTCTGGTATTTTATATGACAACCGCACTAAAGTGACAGCTACCGTTGATCTCTTCGAAAGAACTAGACGACAAAATCTCTCTTATGATGCTGCAGGCCAGCTTATCGAGATCTCGGAAGGCGATAGTGATAAGACTGATTTGGATGTTTGGACGATAGTGACAAAAGCGGAATTCCCGACACTTAACTTCTCCGGCTCAAGAAGCCCGGCTCTATCTCGCGGAATGTGGTCTTACGGTGGAGTGCAGCCTACCGGTAAACAAGGGATTTACGTTGCAATAGAAGAAAACC
>Ga0098047_10000496_pt1 | contig 15751 bp, 4 predicted proteins | sample 12_taG_FD_92585 | JGI IMG/M metagenome (GOLD analysis project Ga0098047, IMG submission 92585) | Marine viral communities from the Subarctic Pacific Ocean - 12_ETSP_OMZ_AT15267 metaG | ecosystem: Environmental > Aquatic > Marine > Oceanic | place: Subarctic Pacific Ocean | collected 2015-01-16 | reverse complement strand
TTTATAAGCAAATGATTTGCCCCTGAACGTGCAGCCGTAGTGACCTGAGAAGCAGCCGCAGTTACTGAAGCCCATGCTGTTGATATATCATCAGTCTCAAACCCCGGATTTGTAAAAACATTAACAGCATGACGTTTTGGTGCTAAAGTAAAGAGGTCTTGTACTGTATCAGCAGTAGTTAAGGTTGTATCCACAGGCTGATAAACTTCAGCAGGACGCAACGAACCAGCAATATCTTTATAGTCAACAGTGCGATAGCGATCACCAGACCTAGTTACCCTAGGCAGTTTTATACGATTTGCCATTTAAATAATCCCTCCATAATAGAAACTATGGTCAAAGAAGACCGATCTCTTATTATATGTTGTACTCAATTATACTTTGGTTTAAGAAGTCTTTTGCCGTTCTTCATCCAGCTTTTCTATGGTGGCACCAAGTGCTCTCTCCATATCTTCAACCTTTTGAGCTAACTCATCAGATTTTTTAGCTTTCCTGCGGAACTCATTTAGCTCCGACCCTTGTTCTGCGTACTTTCGCCGTAGTTCCCCAAGTTCAGATAAATCAAGTCTTGCTTGTCGAACCTCTTCACTTATCTCAAATAATTGCTTTTCTAGCTCCCTTTCACGTTCTGCGTTACCGATAACGTAAGTTTTACTCCGTTTCTTCGGTATCGTCCGTGTCTGAAATTCCTTCAACTTCATCGTTTTCTTCTTTCTCTTTAGTAGCTGTAGTTTCATCTATTATATCACCAAACCTACAGAAAGGAACGTACATTACTGAGATCAAACTACGTAAAAAAGCCTCTTTATCGAGATCATCCTGATGCTCTTTTAGGAAGATATTTAATCTCCTTTTTGCCCTTTCATTGGTAACACCCTTTAATGTCAAGGTTCCTTTATCTAAAACTATAAACCCATCGGGTTCCCAGCTAATATCCCCTATTTCTAATGAATATACTTGAGCTTTCATGTTACTTTCTCCTTCGTCGCTTTTTGGATGACTTTTTAGAACCCGGAATTCCAGCAACACCGATGTCACCGGTAGCAATTCTTTGGGCACGTCCTTTTGAGTAACCACGACCTCTACCTTTACCAGCAGAAGTCCCTCCCGGTGATTTAGCAGTTTGCCCTAACGCAGAACCTCTTATACGTTTTTTACCTTGGACTTCTGACGCTGTTTTACCTACATTTTCCGGTTTACGCCATCGTTTAGCTCCTTCATCCCAAACTAATCCTTGGATAGGGGGTAAAGGAGAATGTTCTTTCCGTAACTTTTTACCACGCTTCTTATTCGCCATAACATTAAAAAGATTAAGTTGATCATCAGTTATGCTACGTGCTCCCCTAGCTCCAGATGCGTTGACTACTGCGTCAGAAGCAGCAAAGCCAGCAGATACCGCTAATAATGATGCAAGAGCAGGGTTGAAAGACTTTATTTGCCCTACGGGTTGGCGATTCTGAACGTTTTGGGGTGATTTTCCACCAGCCTGTCCACCAGACGCAGACATACGTTGATACATGCGTTGATTCCTTTTAGTTTGCTGGGTCTGCTTACGCCCTGTCTGTTGAGCAAACATATCCTGATCTGCTTCACTTTGTTGTGGTGGTTTTGCTGGGCCTCCGCCGATCCCGGCTTGATCCCGACGGAAATTACCTAATTCAGTCTTAAAACCTTCACCGATCTTCCCAAGTACATCCTTAGCGGCACCCTTAACCTTACCTTCTGTCCTCGTACCAAAACCCTTTTGCCCGGTAGCTACATTTTTAGCGGCTGTTCGAACCTTCTTACCAAGGGAGGCTTTAGGGGCATCCATTAAGGATGGTTGTTTTACTGGATCAGGTGGTGGTTTAGGTGTGGGGTCAGGCGTGTTTTTAGGTACGATTAGTCCCCCCGGAGTCTGTCTCTCCTGTTGTGCGCCAAGAACTGGTGTACGTTTTTGAAGTAACTCCCCCTGCCCCATACTTTTACGTAAGCGAGCAGAAAAACGATTAGATTTACGCATGAATCTCCTTTAGATTACATATAGGTCTTTCTTATTATACTCTTGATAAGTACTCTCTTAACCCATCTAATGATTTACCTATGGACGGTTCTTCTGGGCTACCTTGCTGAATTGCCTGTTTTACTTTAGCTGTATACGCTGATTGTTCTTGCTGATTTCGTGCCACACGCCCGGCTGCTTCTTCGCGCACCTCTGGGGTTATATTTAGCCCTTGAGGTATCCTGCTTTGTATGCTCTCCATTGTGTGGTCATGGAGATTCTTAACGGAACTACGAATGTTCGCCGCTGTTGTTTTAGCGGATTCCTCTTTCTCGGCAGCTAAGCCGCCATAAGTCTGCCGCCCAAATAAGAATTGACTAACCAAACTCGGTTGGGTTTCACTACCAGACGAGATGTTCTCTATATAATGGTTGAATTCCTTAACACTTCCAACAGTTTTAGGTTTTTCAGGAGTACCAATATTAACCTGTTCAAGAGGTTCCCCTCTTCGGGATGCCTCTAGTAGTTTCCGCCCTGCTTGTTCACGCCCAGAGAATGCATCTCTAGTCTGTTGACTTACTTCATTCCAGTTCACATAGTATTTAAGGGCATTGAGAGGTACCTTTGCCGTTCCTATTGCCATATCCCGTGCGATCTGCCTGAAGCTACGGCTTTCTTTCTGCTCTTCTTCTGGGGGTGTAAACTGTTCTTGAATAGAAATAGGTTCAGGAACATCTACCCAATTACCCGGTCTATCCTCATGATTACCCCATAAAAAGTCTTTGTGGGCATTGTTCATAAAGGTATCACCCATTTGCTTCACTTCTTCTTGCAATAAAGCTATATTTTCTGGCCCAAAGTCCCCCATAGCCTGATAAGCAGAATTAAATAGGTCTAACCATTGCCCTGCAACAGACTCCCTATCATTATCTACTAAAGCGTTTTCTAATTCTTTGGAAGCTAAAACAGGGTCACCGTATTTTCCGGTACGGCTGTTATATCTATCTTGGTCTCCTGTGTGGTTAATACGTATCCACTCTAACTCCCTAGCTAAGTTCAAGGCACTGGGTTTTTCCCCGTCCTGACCATATAATGCAACTGCTTCGTCTAACAACGTCTGAACACCGTCGTGGTACATATATGTGTCCCTGCTGGAGAACAAACTATTATAAGCGTCCTCCAAGCTGGCCTCAGCTTCTGGAGTTTGTATATTGTTTTGTATAATAAACGGAGAAGAGTTTAATCCTAACTCCTCAATAGTTGCCTTTACCCGTTCATGTCGCTTGTTTCCGTCGTTTTCGTCCTTATTTATCTCCCTCAGACGTGCCCTTGCCGCAGCCTCACGCCTAGCTTTTTCCCCTGCTGCGACTTGTACCGCAGGGGCTACCTTTTTCGGATCGTTATTGTCCAGTACAGCTTCCGCAGATTGTGCCGATGATCCGTCACCCCCATCGTCTGTTGTTGCAAGTTTTTCATGTTCAACCAACGAAATTGGTTCTTCTAGGTTATGTAGAGGGGCGGCTTCCGTGTACCTTGAATTCCCTAGAGCCACCCCCGGATCAAGACCCTCTTGCTGAACTTCATACATAAACATCATGAAGCGTGTAAAAGCAGTAGCTGGATCAAAGTCCCCATCGGGATGATCATATAGGAACTGGTGGGGATGCATTCCTTCTACGCCATGTCCCTTCAAAAACAATTGTTTTAATTGCTGAAGATTTACGCCTACTTGTTGTTGAGCAAACATATCCTGATCGGTCTGGAATAACTCATCACCCCCCGCCTCACTAATGTCTTGGGCTTGAACCCCCTTATTCTGAAATTGCTCTAGGAGGCTAGGGTTAACTTGTGGGTCATACCAACGTCCCTCCTCCCTGAAATCTCTGAGGTGTCCAAATAACCTAGGTGCTAAATGTGGGGCAGCTAGATATTGATCCATAAGCTCGTTCCTCATAGCGGCTTCATCTTCCGAACCGGCATTGAGCCAACTCTCATCATCAAATCCCATTGGGAATGTCGCATCGCTCAAAGCCCAGTACAGGTCGTTGAAGTTTGGCCCCTCTATGTCCTCTTTTGTAAGTTCTTGCCCATGAATTAACCCTTTGTTTAACCAAGCAGAAGCTGGGGTGTTGATATGCTTGTTTATGTTTTCATGTGTAAGGGAGTCGTGGGGACTTAAGTGCTCTCGTATAGCACCCAAATTTTCTCCTAGTAGTGCAGCAATTTGTTTCCCGGTATCACGCCAAGGTGCCGCAATTGGATTATCATCATCTACATGACCAGCCAGCATTTGGTTCACAAAGGTATCTATCGCTCTTTCCGTAATCTTATCATTCTCATCTTTAAATGAGGTTATCCCTAAGAAAGGTTTAAACGTGCTGACACTTACGCCATCTACCGTTTTCCTGCTCTCCCTGAAAGCCACACGGGAATTACCTATAGGAACCGAAGCTATTATGAGGTCTTCGTTTTCAGGTCTTATTGGCTCTCTGCCACCTTGGTCGTGGTGTTTATACCCCTGCCATTTAGCAAATGTTATAGCCCCATGCTCCCATCCAAGCCTCTCATTCAAATGATCTAGTGACGTTGAATCTGAGTTGCCATTATTATCGGGAGTTTGTGTTTCGTCAGGCTGATTGTCAGGATTCACTTCAAATTCTGTTTGGATTGAATCAGCATCCTCCTCCTTAATGTCCTCAGGCTCCCTATTTTCTTCTTTTGCCTGTGCGTTTTCAGCTTCTTGCTCTTCCTTAGCCTTTCGTTTCCTTTCTGCCAATAACCAGAATGACCGTTGAGATAATGGGTTCCCTTCTTCGGGTGTTTGTATGTTACCCTTAGCATCTTTTGTTTCTTCCTTAAAATCTATCCAAGCATTTCCGTCACGTAAATTAGTAATTATGGCTGTTATCAACTCACTTGGAAACGAAGCACCTGTATTCATCGCACCTTTTCTGAGGGCAGGAACGGTACGGTAATATAGACCACTAGGCGTTTTCTGGCTTTGTCTGGGTTTGTTCCTTTGTAACGCAACTGGGTAAGCACCTAAAATGCCCCCAGCTTCGTCTGGGTTTCCGTGGAATGTGTTCTCATCTTTGTTCCCTCCCCACCTTGTTTGAAATGCGTCAAACCCATCTGTGAACGTCTGTACATCGTTCAACCCATCTGCATCAGGCCCCCTGAATCCTCTATGATCAAATGTATCCATTAAATCTGTCATGAAGGGCATTAGGATTTCACCCATGAATGCCGTATCCCCAGCACCTGAGTGACCGGATACAGCATTAAACGCATCAAAGCAATCCCTTGCATCAAAGGTTAAGCCTATATTGTCAGGGTCTAAGTAATCCTTCATTACTTGAGTTAAACCTAAATTATCTATGAACTCGTTTCTTGTCCCATCAGATATATTCTCAGCAATTTGAGTGAATAACGTTTTAGCGGGATTGGTGGCACCTGTATTAAAGGCGTTATATGCTATAACATTCCTGAAAGCATCTAGGCTCCCTCCTCGAACCCTGCTGCCAGCCTTCTCGTGATCCGCACTATAGACTATTGCGTAGTATTCTTTTGGGTCGTTCCTCGAATAGCCCCTAGTACCCCCAGCTTTCCTGAGCACTAACCTGCGGTCATTATGTTTTGTGTTCGTATCGTCAGTTTCTCCTAGTAATCTGGATAGCTCTATTATGGTATCTTGAAAATATACGCCTCTTCTCTGATCGCCTACTCTCGTACTAGATTTCGTGTTAGTAAGCGCACTCCACGCACCATTCCAAAACGTCTGCCCGAAAAATTTGCTTGTTTTGTCTGTCTCTGTCCTAAATCCCATACTTGGTACAGAGTGAACAGCATTGTATAATTTACTTACGTTTAATCCTTTTTCAGTAGAGTTTTTAATGTCGGCTGTATCTTTACCAGCGTTAGATTTAACCATAAGGCGTTCCAGTAAAGGAAAGTCAAACCTACCGTTATGGGCAATAAAATTAGTCTTTTTACCTGCTTCCACCCCATGTCCTTCCAACCAATTGTTTATCTCACCCCAATCTAATTCAGTTCTCTCCCCTTTGCCCCTAGTATAAGGTGAAATAGTTTTTTCAATTGTCTTTAGCCTAGGTTGTGCCCACGCAGGTGCATCCTCTATCCATCCACCTTCCTCAACTTCTGACTGTTCTAAAGGGAACCCCATAGCTCTTCTATGATGGGTTGTGCTGGGGGAAAATAGTTGTCTATCTCCGTTAAATCCATCATTAATTCCCAGTGGGGTAAACATAAACGATTTATGTTGCCAATTCCCATTTCTGTCCCGCACAGATAAACCTAGTTCGTACGGTTCCTGCCCTTTATCGGATTTGTCGATATCGCCCCCGGGTTCGTTTAGGCCATTAGTAACCGATTCAAAGTCAAAGATTATGTGGTTTTGAGTTCGATCATACTCCTCATCATGCATCCAGTTCCGTACTCCACGTTGGGTAGCATCATCTGAATGATCCATAAGATTGGTAGGCTGATTACCTGCTTTATTCTGAAATACTCTAGGCATCTTGGTCTCCTCCCTCTGCGGTAAATCTGTATTGTCCTTGTGGATCAGGGATTGGATTGTTCTCCTTATCTGTTTCCAGCCTGAATGATGAAGTTCCTTGCATCCTTGCATTCAAACTTTCTTCGTTTAGGGCTGGCGTAGGGGCTTGTTTTTGCTGGGGAGGAGGGCTTACTGTCTCCATTTTCTTATCCAAATGGTTGGTAGCCCAATCCTCAAAACTTGCACGGCCTGAGTCAGTCCAATGTAAGTGTCGCCCATTACTCAAATGTCCCTGTTCCGAATAATATTCCAATAATTCTTTCTCCAAACTTGCTTGCTGCGCCCCATAATTTGGGTTAGTTTTTGTTGACCCCATAGGATGGTTACTTATTATATTACGCACTACCTCTGTTCTTTTAGCCGCTAATGATGCCAAAACTGTGGGGAATCCTCCCGTTGGAACATTATTCAACACCCCAATTCTTTCCCAAATCTCATCAGCCCCATCTATGTTACCTACATCATCCATAATACTCATTATGTACTTTAAAGCTGACCCCATTTGCTCAGTTTTTCTATCAGTTATTCTTGCTGAAGCTGAGTTCTTACGAGCTTTGTTCGGGGTTGGATTTATATTAATACCCTCAATTGCCTTTAAAGCTGTGTATTTACTCCGCCCAATTGAATCCTCTACTTCTGACCCAGTAAAGTCCGGAAGATCGCCTGAAGCAAGGCAATCCAGCATCTTATTAACCATATCTCTAGCATAGTTACGCTCTGGGGCATGGTGGTCGGCCTCTACAATGGTATCCTTGTACAGCTCTCTTTCCTTCCTTATGTTTTCTACAGTTGCTTGCTCATGCTCTAACCCCCACATACTGGCCCAAAGCCCTCCAGAACCTATTAGTTTAATTTGATCCCTATCTGCGTCAAATTTGGCTAGTCGGGGATCAGAAGGATTATCTAGGTTGGTGGGTCTAAAGACCGGCCCGTCCACAGTGTATTCCCCTTCTAAGGCCTCGTAATCCCCATAATAGGTTGTTGTAGGGTTAGGATTCTCTATTCGCCATATATCCATTTGTTTTGCAAACTCTTCATCCCATGCAGTTATTTCTTCGTCTGTGGCTTCCTTAATTCCTGCAAGCTGTTCTTTTTTAGTGGTTTTCTTTTTAGGTCTTGGGTTTTCTCTCATATATTCTTGTGCTTGTTCAGCTATATAATTCTGCACATTTTCTAGTTGTTGACCCTCACGGAAAAGCTCCCTATTCTCCCACAGATTATTAGAAAGGGTTGCTTGATAAACATAATCCTCTATAGTTTCCTTTATTTCGACTTCTCGATCTTCTGATCTAGCTGTTCGCAGTTTCTCCTGAGCCTCCGGAGAAAGATTAAATTCAGGATTTTTCATGAGGTGTTCCAGTGCCTCCTCCTCAAAACTCTCGTTACCTTGCACCGTGCGTAAAACTTCAGTTGCGACATTTTGGGCAATGGTGTCTGCTTTTACAGCTTGCTCCCTACTATTCGTATCACCCCAATTTATAATACTGTTTGGATTCTTAGGATTAAAGAATTCTGAAGGATTTGTTAATCCCCCAGCCGCTAAGCTATTTGCAACAGACTCTTGTTGTGCAGAACTAAGAGCATTCCAACCGTTTACATACTGCTCTATTTGCTCTGCTGTAGTGGGGGAATCGTCAGCAGATAACAACCTATATTCTTTAGGTATATTGAACCAATCAATTTGATCCGTATTGTCGAACTGACGAGAAAGTACATTTCCTCGCGCGTCAGTAGTGATAGTGGGTTGTATCGAGGTTAGCACCCCATGTTGAATTTTATGCATTATACCTCTCATTTGAGGGGTATATACTTGAGCAAGAGCCATTAATTGTTCATTTAAATTTTGAGATTTTTCATCCTCTTGAACATATGGAGAGAATTCTAACAGGCGAGTTAGAAGATGCTTACCATTCACATCTTTTGCTCTGAGCCTCTCCGACCCAAACCCTGCCATAAGTGCTTGGATAGTATGATCCTTATTCTTTTGGAGGTGAGCTATGAGAGCGTCGGTGTCGCCTTCGGGGAGATTCCTATACTCGTCGTATGCCCTCCGGAAACCTTCACCACGCTCTTCGTCTATTACCCCAACTTGGAATCTAGCATCACTAAAGACTTTTCCATAAAACTTACCTAGAATATCATGTGCTTCTTCGGCATTCTGTCGAATTTCCGGGTAGGTTGTAGCTTTCATTTGATCTGTACCAAAACGTTCGTCGTTACCAGCCCGTATCATTTTCTCGTACTTCATAATTTGTTTCATTACTGCTAGCAGGTCAGCTTGGTCTTCATCCCTTGCTGCTAGTACAGGATTCTCTAATAGCTTCTTGCCTTTGGAATCCCAACCTTTTCCCTTAAGTTCAGCGACGCTATAGCGATCACCAGACCCTGTTACTCTCTGAAAAGTGGGGCTAGTGAAATTTTTTGCTAAAGCGTGAACTTTAGCGAGCAGAGATTCCCCAGTTTCAGTGGTATCAAAGGATTCATCGTATACTGGTTGTGTTTGGGTTTCCTCTTCTGGTGCAAATGGCATACCAGTAGGAAGCATCCCCTTTGTTTTAGCGGTTTGGTATTCGCTGGGTGCGCTGATGCCAGCCATCCTAATTCCGCCCGTTCTTCTAGCTTCAGCTAGTCGCTCACGTACCGCCTCTTTTATATTAACCTTAGGGTTACTGTACGGGTTATGCTTACTTTTAATATCTGAGAACGCCTGATATATCTTCTTTATCACATCTGGTATACCATTTAATTTATACGCATTTGAACCGTCTCCCCCCATATGCCGCACAAACAACTGCTTCATGAACTCAGTATTTCTACCGGCTCGACCCTGAGAATACGGAGCAGCTTCTATTTCCGTTCCGTCTTCAAGGGTCTTAGCTAGATAATGTACCCCAGTTAAGTCCTCCCATTGATCTACTAAGGAAGTATCCCCTGAGGACTCAGCATCGGTATACAACTTACGCCTATGGTTTACTAGTGCCATCAATCTTCCTACAAGGAATGATTGTGTAGAGAAGCCGTGCGATGTTTTGGCCCCTGACTTATCCCACACACCCTTAAGGGGGTCACCGTTCACTTGGCAGAGGGTCGTATCTAGATTTATTTGCCTCTCCCCTGCTTCTTGATCTTTTAGTGAGTCAATTAATTTAAAGTCTAGGTACCGTGGAATACCCGTACCAGTTTGCTGAAATGCTTCTATAGCTTGTTCAACATCATCAAGTAAAATGTTTAGCGCATTAGGAGAATTTATAAAATCAGAAAACTTCTCGTTCGAGCCTAAATGCTTGTCTTCTCTAAGGTTACCAATACCATTGTGGCTATACGATAATAGCTCTTTCCTTCCCCTAGACCCATCCTTACTCTCTTCGGGTAACACGAATTCCCCTCCCTGTGGGTTCTTATTACCATTTGGGAAATACTCTGGGTGTTTCCTATTTATGTAACTATGATCAGAAATTTTTAGGAAGTTGGAAAGGTATAAATAATCAAGATCGTGGTTAGGGAATTGGTTCTTACCCATCACCATTACAGGTCGCCCACCAGCATATTTATACTCTATACCTGCTTGCCTCCGCATAAGTTGTTGCTGCATCCCAGATAACGCTGCCCAAGCATTATTGGAGGTGTTCTGCCATTGCCCCACAGCAAATTCCCTAAATTTTTTAGGAGCCGCTGCCCATTTATAAAGTAGTTCCCTAGTAAATACTGGGTCAGTATAATAATCTTGTCCTAGTGGGTGGAGGATAAAATTAAATCTTTGATTCCGTTGGAAAGGTTGGTTATTTTCATCATCCCCATCTGCAACTTCTTGCAGCGTATGTGGGAAAATTAATCTTTTTAATTGTTCTTGTTGTTCCGGGGTTATCATTCTACCCACTGCCTCACCATTAATAGGCTCAAGCGGTTTCAAACCCATAAATTTCTCATATGCGTCAGGATGTTCTTCGGATAACTTCTTTAACAATGACTCATGGAGAGCTTCCCCAGTCGCATAACGCCTCTGTTTCCTGCGATTCTGTCCGTCCCGCCACGCTTGCGTCTCAGCTTTCTGCTCCGCCTCATGCTGATTGTTATAGGCTTCTTGGTCTCGCCAATCTTTCGTGCCTAACGACCTCAATACAGACTCATCATCTTCCCCTGTCCCCGGAACTTTAATGGCTTCATTTGGCCCCCATTGGTGGCTCCACTCTAACAAATCAAATTGGTTAGTTAGTTCTCCATCATTATAGCCATCAATCAATTGATTAAATAGAGACAGCCTACCTGTATCCGCACTTGGGGAAATTGCCTGTCCTATGTTTTGATCAAAATCACCATTGCTGGTAAGACCATAGAATTTATATAGTACATCGCTTAAAAGAAACAAACTATCCTTAGGTGCCTTCTTCATACCGGGTTGAATCTGGTCACTACCATACCCGCTCCAAAGTCCTGCTAAATCTTCCCCAGTAACAATATTGTTATAGTGTATTCCCTGTGGTATAAGCTGTTGTAATATCTCGTAAACTCTCGTCACAACTTGGGTTGGGTCAAATTCTACAGGGTCTGTACCCTCTCTCTCCTCCGGTGTTCCGGGGACTACTCCCCCAGCTTCAGAAAGCGAATCAGGGTGGCCTTTTGCACCCCCCTCTCTACCCATAAAAGGTAGCCCCCCACTATCAGTGTCCGCAGTTACTTGCCTCAATTCTCCTGTTTCACCATCTTCTGTCCGATCATCAGAAGCCACGAAAAAATTGTCAAAATCTAATGGAGCATTTATTTCAACATTTCCTTCACCCCTACCCTCTAAATAAGCACGTATTGCTTTTGCAGTAGCTTCCCCACCTCCCCTAACACCGTAGTCAAATGGGTTATAGTCCTCATGAACTTCAAACTCAGGAGATAGAGGTAACTGCCTCCCTGCTCTCCAAGGGGCTTTATAATGTAGCTTCTCCATAAGTTCGTAATCACCAGACATGAGGGTATTCACCCAGCGTTGAGTAAGAGAGTCTAGTATTGCTTCGCTAGTTCTTTTTCTTGTTCTACTTTTATCTGCCTTCCCTTCCCCTATTAACTCCTCACTTCGTTTTTCACCGTCAGTTATGCGTCCTTGATTATATGCAATTCTCTGATCAATATCATCTTTTAATGCATTTATAAGCGGGTCTCCAGACGTGAGGTGCCCTTCACTTAACGGTTTAGAACCGTACTCGATTATATCGTTTAACACAGTACCAAAACTTCTCATCCTCTCCTCCACTAGCTGTTTTACCATGTCTGAGATGTATGCTTGTTTCTCCTCAGGTCGTATTTCAGATAAAAGATTTTTAATCTCCCTGTTTTCAGATATGGCTTTTATAAGACCTGCTGCCCACTCTTCATCGACCAAATGTTCCGTCACGAGTTGAGATATTGAATAGTTTTCTGGGGCTTTCGCAAACTCTCTTAAACGTTCCATTTCATTTTTCATATCAGGTTGATTGTCAAGTACAAACTCTCGTTGCCTTCTTTTAAGGGTCTTCGCATCCCCTCCAGTCGGCATATCCTTTTGCCACGCAAGCTTGAAACGAGTACTAGAACCGATTGAGAGGTCAGGTCTGGTGTCTTCTGGGGGAAGGGGCATCCATTCTGCGGGTTTGTCTAGCCCCGCTTCTGAAGCCTCCGTTTCTCGATGACGTTTGTTAACAAAAGATGACATATCCATAGTTTGTTGGTGTATTCCGTCTTCTGTTATTCTGGCATCTAATTCTTCACCTTCTTTTTGTAACTGTGCTTTGTCTTCCTCTGAAGCATCCCCACCTAAAATACTTTTCTTTGGCCCTGATCGAGTATAGTCCCATGCACCTTTTTCCGTATCCCATATTTTAACGGGTGCAAAAGGTTCTTCCCCTTTTTGGAATTCACTAGCACCTTTTACCCAAGCAGCGATAGCTCTAGTACCTGTTGAATCCCATCGAGGTTGGCTACCATCAGTTTCTTTTATATCTCTGCTGCCTATAGCCGCAACTTCTTTATAATAAGGGGGAGCGTATGTTTCTTTCCATTTACCTTCTGCGTAGTCCCATTCTTTCCATCCACCTAGAATGTGACCACCATCTTCTACCCCAGCCGATTCATCGTAAACATAAACTGGAATACCTTTATTGATGCCCATAGCTACGGCAGCAACGGTACCGCTAGGTCGTCCGCTTGCCCCTAAAACGGCACCATCCTTGTGGATACGAGGTACAGCGGCTATAACCGCCTCCGCTGAGCGTACCTGTTCCACATTTCGAGTCATTAACGCCATGCTATTTCTGTTTTTTGACACCCAGTCAGGATCATCTTGATCCCACTTCCACCAGTTTCCCCAATTTTGGGTTGGGAAATGACTATCTACCCATTTTTTAGCCACCTCCAGAGCAGCCCGGTGCTGTGCATCAAAAAGTTTATCATCGCTATGTTCTTCTCTGTACCCATGGGGGGAGCGACCATAAGCATTATCGTACTCAAAATGCTCCCTATTCCACCTGCCAAGCTCTATTCGTGCTCTGGCCTTTTGTTTTGGTGGTGCTCCTTCACCCCCACCGAAATCTTCTAGTGTCCTTTTATCATCATCTGAGTCTAACACCCTCACCCCTTCCTTAGAATGGCCTTCAGGGTAAACCCACGCTCCAAACCCACCATGACCCTCAAATGAATGTCCAATAACCTTTATTTGGTGTTCTTCATCCTCCAATTTTGATGCCTCATAACCAAATGCGTTATCCGCACCCCTTTTAGCCATGCCTGAATGTAATATCATATCTCTATCAGTTCTTCTATCATCCTTTTTAGGAAGTAAATCTTCATGGGCTTGTTGGAAGTCTGCTCGTGTCGTTAAATCGGCTAATGGGGTACCTTGAACTTCAGGGTTTTCTTGCCACGCTCTCAGAAAACGGGATACCGCTCTCCGATTATTATCATCCTCTTTAACTAACTCGAATTCTATTCTGACGAACCCTTGGTTAGAAAGATTCCTATGGTTGTACCTATTCGATGAATGGTTACTCCAACCTTCTTTGAATCTCTGTTCATGGGAATCAACTTCGCTTACTGGTACAGGCTTGCTCACAACTCGTACTGTAAGCCAAGGCCAGCCCTCCCTGTCTAAATCTGCATCTTCTTTATCGGTGGGAGGGCCAATCTTTAATGTATCTCCTACCACTAAGTCTTCGTAGTTTTTCTGCCCCTCTTTTTGACCCCTCCGTGGCCCAGCTTGTCGGGAAGTAGATGTTCTAACTCCTGCCAAAATAGCATCGTAAGTATTACCTAGTAGTCTATGTAACTCTGTGCTAGGGGCATTAGGGGTATCTTCATATTCAGGTTCGTCTGTCCAATGCGCTTTATTATCTTTATTGTAATTGAAGTTATGTGGGATATAACCCGCCTCCACGCCTTGGTTAGAGGAGCTACTCTGCCTACGTTGTTGGTTCCTTCGTATGTATAGAGGCCCGGTGTAGGGTTTAGCGTCAGCCCGTTTTGCCCCAGTTTGGACATTCTCTTTCTCCTTGTCTAAGTTTTTCCAGACAGAAGGGTTTTCTCGTTGGAAAGCACCTAAATCAGATTCTTTCAAGCCTTTATGGATAGCGAATGCGTGGGCTAAGGAGGAAAGCATTAATGAATCTGCACCCTCGCCTTCCCAAGCTTTATCCCCAGTTGCAGTCTTTACATCATGCTTAAGGGTTCCTAAATACTCAATTCCCCCTCGTTTTTCCAACTCATCAGCTAATCGGGGGTACATGGCAAACTTCGCTAAGTTTACCTCCCGCATAATCTCTTCCTTCTTTTCGATGGATGGTTCAGGTGTAGCTGCCCTAATTAAGCCTGTGTAAGCAGCCTCAGCATCTGGGTATTTTATCCCTTTATATATAACGGGGTAAGATGTTTTTATTTTCTTATTTTGAAGCGATTTTTCTGTAGGGTGGGTAAGTGCCGCAAGGAATGGATCATTTGACCGTGAGTAAACATTTCCATCTGAATTTTTAGGTTCAGTTGGAAGATCACCTGTTTGCTCAGGTGAGCCTAAAGCCTCTCCCTTTAAGTTACCTTTTGCATCTCTATAGCTAGGCTCTAAGGTACTATTCATAGCAGCAGTTCGGTCACGGGGAAGCCGTGGAGGGTTATTTATCTTAGCTGCCTTAAAAGCCGCTCTGCCCATTTCAGTATCTTCATTACCTATGTAAGTAGCTGAAGTATCTTTAAACTTTCCCTCGAATGCGAAATCACCTAACCCTGTTCCAACTTTACCATCCTTTTCCACCCCTTTATCAAAATGGAGCCTACCTTTCAAATCATCGAGTGTGATAGCAGGATTAACAGTTTTGAAAGCGTTGCTAAAAGTAGCCGCTAGGTTCTTTTTACTCTGCTCGTCACCTCCATGGCCACCATTTGCCATACCTAAATTAGGTATGTGGAATACTGTTTTTGGATTCTCTAATACGTACCTAGCAAAATTTTCGAAGTGATGTTTCATCTCTGAAAGAGGCATCTTATCGTTAGGATTCGTATTTAAATTCGTAGGTCGCCTTTTAGTAGGTAGGGAATACGTATTTCCCTGCACACGATCTGGGTCTGCCCCCCTAACACCCCCACCAGTTGCTCCGAAGTTCTGAGCGTACTCTGCTGCTCCCTTTCCGTTCCTACCAAGCAAATTGGAACCGAATACAAACATATGTCGTTTATTGTCCCAATCTGCATCTCTATAGCTAGTCTCTTCAGCTAGTTCATCAACTAAACCTGCCCTCTCCTCGTTGCTAGTCATCATATCCGCAGTATCTGGTGGGCGATATTCCCCCTCTTCTGAATACCTAGTGACTCTAGGTGGATTACCCGCAGCTTCCCACACTTTCTTATGAGCATCCATCACACGTTGGGGTACATAAACGTCTTTATAAGGATTGTCTTCGTCCTCAGCGTTTATTAAAGCTTCGGTATTATAAGGATTTGTGTTTGGGTCGTTTAACTGGTTATAGATTCGTTGTGCCCAGTGATCGTATTCAAAACCAAGAACTTCGGCTCTTTCCCGCATTCCGGAGTCGAATATACTTTCTTCATCCGAATCATCAGTGTCAGCTTTGTTTACATCCGTCATAAACGCTGTCTCGTCAGCATGTCGTCCGATAGCCATTCTAACTGCTTCCATGTAGCTATCTTCGTACTCACCCTCATCTTCTTTCTTTACGGCCTCACCCCTG
>Ga0098047_10000494_pt1 | contig 15799 bp, 6 predicted proteins | sample 12_taG_FD_92585 | JGI IMG/M metagenome (GOLD analysis project Ga0098047, IMG submission 92585) | Marine viral communities from the Subarctic Pacific Ocean - 12_ETSP_OMZ_AT15267 metaG | ecosystem: Environmental > Aquatic > Marine > Oceanic | place: Subarctic Pacific Ocean | collected 2015-01-16 | reverse complement strand
TGCATCGACTTCTGCTTTTAATTCAGCAACAGCACCAAGCAGCTTCATAATCAACGCATCTTGACTGATGCCTTGATAGCTTTCATCAACCTCTTTGGTCACTGCTTCTGTTACGACTGCACTTTCGTCGTCAGTTACAGCAGGTTTTGTTTCTACTGTCCTAGTGCGATGGATCGTCTTAGTAATTGAAGGGCAAACTTCTGCGACCTCCTGAGCGATCAAACCGAGCTGGCGCTGTGAACGTAACTCTTCATTTAGGGGTGCTTTATCATTCCAGTTGTAATTTTTAAGTAGACCGCCGAGAGCAACAATATCAGCAAGTTGTGGTTTAGCAGGTGTGATGTTTGTTTTGAATCGTGCATCAGAAGGGGGAACAACTGTTGCCGTAACTGTGCCGCTATACGAAGCACTTCCATCTGCATTAATTCTAGATGTGGCTAGTGCACTACCTACTTGGTATCCAGTCCAGATTGCATTATTGCCAGTTGTTTTTGCTGCTCTAACAGTTCCGGTACTATCCATTCGGCAACCATCCGCAGTACCACTAGCAGGATTTCCTCCAGCTTGGTAATTACCATTAATAGTAATATTGCCATTAGAACTTTTTATTGTTACATCGCTGCCTATCTCAACGTCGCCATTAAAAGTAGCGGTGAGGTTGCTGGCAAGTGTTAGTATTCCCGCAGTTGATGTGCTGCCTGTGACCCATGCACTATCACTTGTTAATGCAACAGTTCCGCCGTTATTTGGGAAGTTAAAGATTCGATTTGAAGCAAGGGTGTTAAACCTTAAAGATCCATAGAAAGTTTGAGCAGTATTGTAGAATCTGTAGTCATTGTTATTGGCGCTTGACTTAAAATTAATAGCAGCAGTTGCACCAGACACCATGTTTAACGTACCAGTGGACGATATTGTGTTTCCATCAATAGTCAGGTTGTCAACTTCAATAGAAGCAAACTCAGCCGAACCATCATAATTTAATAGGGCGTTAGCTGTATTGTTTTGATCAGCAATTACTATACCTTTAGAGGCAGAGTTTATTCGGACAGCTCCGTTTGCGCCATCTCCAATTCTGTTAAATTCTGCAAAGCCATTGGGACTGAGAAATGACTGTTGAGTTCCATTAGTTGAAAGAATGTTTGAGACCGCTGTGATTTTGCCGTTACTATTCAGCTCAATAACCCCTCCGCCAATCTCTACGGAGCCAGCAAACTCAGCGGAGCCATCAGCAAGAATCCGACTGGTGTAACCGCTTACTGCTGTTTGCTTGCCTGTCCAAAGGCTATTCGTTCCACTACGTGAAGCATAGATTTGTCCGTTTGCATAGACATGAATTCCATCGTTTGACGTTACAGTATTAATTGCATTGGGCACCTTAATATCACCAGCAAACTCAGCGGAGCCATCACTACTGTTCAGCTCAATATTAGGCGCTGAAGGCAAGGTGCCGCCGATTGATACGGAGCCCGCAAACTCAGCCGATCCAGTACCGTAGATCCGACTAATAACAGTGCCGCTTGTGCTATACCCTTTGAATATAGGATTGCCATCAGTGTCATTACGTTTTAGACTCAAAGTGCCTAATCTAATGTCAGCACCAGAATCAGCAGAAGTGACATTAGTGGAGTCGAAGGTTCCAAAACGATAAGTGGAACCAGCAAATTCTGCCGAGCCATTGCTTGCATTAAGCACAATGTTGCTGGTGCCTAGTGTCAGGTCACCCGTCATATTGTCGCCCGTCAGATTGACCGCTCCAACGTCAGCCGCATCTAGAACAACAACACCAGTTTTTGTGTTGACTGATTGAACGGGAACCTCTGCTGATGTTATGTAATTTTCATCGTTTGTTAATTCTGAAATGTTGTCTCCCGGTTGTAACGCTGAATCCGCCAACGCCCCTTGCGCAGTTGTTGCCGCTCCAACGTCAGCGGCACCTAGAACAACAGCTCCGGTGTAGCCATTAACCGATGAAACTGGTGATGCGGGGGTAGCGAGTTCTTGCCAGTCGCCAATGCTGCTCCCACCATCAGAAATTAAGACGAACGTTGATGATAAATCAGTTCTTATGCACCAATCTCCCCTTTCGCCGCTCAATAGCAGCATTGCCGCTTGGTTAGCCGCAGGGCCGAGATACTCAGAAACTGCTAACGACGGCAGTTGAGACGTGGGAACCTTCCCGCCTACCAGATCGGCTTTTGTATTTAACGCATTCTGCGTAGCTGTTGAAATGGGCTTATTTAGATCTGACGTGTTATCAACATTACCTAGGCCGATATTAGCTTTTGTCAGTGTGACTACGCCTGACTGCCCATTGACGCTGGTGACTGCTCCAATATCTATCCAGCTGCTGCCGCTATAAATACTCAGAGTACGGGTGCTGGGTTTCACCCACGCCGTCTGCCTTGCTGGCGTGGCTGGCGCTGTTTCACTGACACGAACGCCACCAACCTGCTGGATGTCACCGTTCGTGTCACGACAAGAGAGAAACGCACCAGCTGCATTGAAATTGAGAGAAATCTCGCCGTTGCCTAGCTGGTTTGCGGTAGGACGACGATCTGCAACGCTACTGTTTTTGAGAATCAGCTGTACTGCCATGACTATTCAGTCAAAAGAACACGGACATTCGCCGCACTGTTACTTTAGCTAGCTGCTCTATTAGAAAATAACATCTTCTCCAATGATACGACCCGTCGTCACGTCGCATCCTTTCTTGTATCCGCGCAGTTTGATGTTCAATTCTGACCATAAGCCAACACTAGTAGTCCGATCATCGTCCTGCCCGGCTTCGCCTACATTCGATGGGACATAACCAGCGAGACTGGGAATGTCTCCACTTCCGGCTTTGCGGAAAAAGCTATTAAACTCGGTATTCTGGCCTTCATCAGAGTATGTGGTGAATTTTCCATAGTCTGCGAATCCAATGCCGCGAGTATATTTTGTATCATCACCATCATTGTTGGTATATGCGCCATTGTATTTTCCAAACTTACCTTCAAAACCTCCGCTAACGGTTGATCCGGGGACATTTGTTATGTTCGTTTGATTGAATTGCCTTTTGCCATGTGGCTCAATACGATCCACTAATCCATCAACGAAACGGTTAAAAGCTGGGCCTATAGTCTTCCATCCATCGTTGCTGGCAGTGCCATCGCTGGTTGCAACTTGGTTGCTGTTATTTAGTAAAGTCCAGTTATTCCAGGGTTGGTTTGAATCGAAAAATAGGCCGTCATTACTTCTTTCGTTTCTGCTACCCAGTACAATCCGTGACACTGTATTACCGTTTTGACAGCTGAATACCGATACTGAATGTCCTGTAAATCGATAAGTTGCGGGAGTAGCTATATCCGATTGTCTAAATCTTATTTTGCCAAAATCGTAAGTACCTCCGCCAGGCGCGTCTACAGTGCCGCTATTACTTCCACCTGATAGTTTTACGTTGCCACATAACCTGATTCCATCTGCGGTGACCTCTTTGCTTGAGTACAACCCAATAAGGGATCTTTTATTTGCCACCCCGCCTACAACAGATGGGTCACATGGCTGCATTGCCCCGAACGCACAATTCTGCACCGTTCCTCCAGCCCTAAACGTGATCGCATTTTCCTGTCTCATTCCATAGATCAGGTACACAGTATCAGAGGTAGTAAAATTACGTGCGGCAAATGAACGGAATAAATAATTCAATGCTTCGTCAGGAGTGTTAGTCGCTGGCGTTCTCCACTCGCTAACAGGAACCTCGGCTAAACCATACTCAGCCCGAGTAGGATAGTCACTGTCAGGAAAAGTAGACAACATCGTGTCAACAATACCGAGCCACGAAACACCTGTTACAATGCCTTCTTGCTCGAAATCAAGCCTAGTAGGTATTGTTCTGATTAGCAAGGAATCTTGATTTTGCCTTACGCGGGATGCTTCAAAGGTTGTAGGAAAAGTTGGCTGTTTTGTTGGATCGGTATAGTTGCTATAAGTTACACCATTTTCACCAAGGAACGGTGTTGAGCCGCCTAATTTGGCGTCGTTTAAGTATCCCTCCGCGATGTAATCCCATGCCCTAATTTTAGCTTTAGTCGTGAACGTGCATCTTTTTCGGCTGTAAAGACCAGGCCCAATGCGGTATTCTACGTTGACGCTAGGCGAAAATAGTGTTGCTACAAAATCTGCCGCAATGTCTAGCCGTGTAATAGCTTGGCTTGCTGTCGTAGGTGGCGCATTAAGTGCATCCTCAACTGTCGTAACATCGTTTCCATTAAGTGGATCAACGTAAATGTATTGCGTACCCGAGGAAGGGGCAGAGAGCAGGCCATTCTCTTTCTTCCAGTAATTCAGCGCCTTGATCGTGACGACTTCAGGCTCTGCACTAATAGAAGCATCAAGCTCTGAATCGTTGTTGCCGGTAATTGTTGAACCTTCACGCAACGAAACTGCATCGGCTAGCTGCACAACGCCAAGTTTTTCGGTAGTGCCTTGTGAGCTACTAGAGAATGTAGCTGATCCAGTGACTGTTAAATCACCAACCGTGATGCTCGATGCAGAAAGCCCATTCGGAAAATCGGTTGTCTGAAAATCATCGATGGTTGCACTATCTATGGATTCAATAGATATAGTTGCGCCGGTTTCTACATTCTCTAGCCCGCGGGGTGTAACGTTGAACCCTTCTTCATTGCTGCCTTGAGGAACAACGCGACCGCCAAATTCGTTCGTAAAGTAGTAGGTAAATTTATTCTGCGCTCCTAGAGTTTTTTGTGCGGCAGGTAGAGCCTTGCTGTAATTTAGATAGCCTGTCCATTCCCAGGCATGTCCATACAGTCGCAAAACACTGGGACGCCTAAACTCAACGGCCCAATTACCTAAGCCTGTTGCCGCTCCACCGCTAGGGGTTCCTGTTAATTGGCTGTTGGGGTCCAACTCCCGATCATCTTCTGCCCTTGGAACCAGCGAGCTTCTCGTGTCACCAGTGCTAAATCCCAACGCTTTTAGAAACGCAGAGACTCCCTGATAGTCAGTTGCTGATTCGTATTGAGTGCGAACCTCAGTGTTAGTAGTCCATTCTGTTGTCCAATTGATGCCTAACGTTGTGCTATTTGCATCGGAACTCGTATCAGTATCTAAGACCAAGATTGGGGCAGCAGATCTTCTGTCATCTTCTGCCCGATAGTCGTCGCTCATGTGGACATAGATCTCGCCCCATGAATCTGAATCAGGGTTGGAACCCGATGCTGTTTGAGTTTTTAGAGCTTGGTAATGCTTGTTGTTATGCTTGACAACCGTTCCAACTCGGTAATAGTCACCGGCTATGTAGTTTACATTTGGGGCAGCTCTACTCAACGTGATTTCTGCCGCTGTAGCAACCCCAGTAGCCGAGCCTTTGCCAGCGATGCCAACAATAAGAGTTTCGATGCCTGCTTTCGTCAGCTCTCTTGAAATGTCTCCACCGGCTCGTGCAGGATCCGTCTGAATAACAAAATTTTGCTCAGGGATTCTTGCGTCGGAAGTGTTCGCCAGTTGCAACGAGACGCGGCGTTCACCAGGAGTACGAGTATCAGCGAGTCGCCTGACATACACTCGTTTGCCGACCGCAAGACTGACGCCAGTTTCTGGGTTATTGCTTACTGGCGTACCTGTGTCTGATTCCGTCAAAGCACCGCTTACGTTGATTTCTTTTGGTGTGCCTTCAGACCATGCCGATGCTGTTAGCGATGTTTGCCAGTCATCACCGACAGGATTCTCTACCCAAATACGGGTGCCAGATTTGAGGCTGTAGTCGTCTTTATACAGGATGGCAGGTGTTGTTGTGCTCTCGCTAGTAACCTCAAGACCGTTTTCTAACGTGATTTGATTTGTGGTGACAGATGCAACCACACCTAAGAAAATACGGCGAATGTTGTTTGTCTTTTCACCAAGATTTAGCGGGACGTTTATATTTGCAACTGTCCAATTTTCATCTTGAGGGAACGCAAAGTTTTTGTATCCTTTACTCAGCGCACTGCAACCTCCAAAAGACGAATTGCTGTTGGTAATTGTTACCTCTCCACCTAAATCTGTGAAGTGGTGAATCCCGTGTCCAATGGCAAAAACTGAGACTTCTTGGATTACAGCATCATTAATCGCACTGATGTGCCGACTGAGCCTATCTGGATCCATCCTTACATCATTGGGAGATGTGTTGATGTAAGTTTCATATCCAGCCGAGTTATTAACTAGATTCGCCCAAGCGCCACTGCTATAGACCTGCCAACATGACATGTCTTTTTGCAATGAAACACCCGTAAAATTCGCACAGACCATTGACTTCAAGCCTTCCACCTTGGAGCCATCCATAAACGCTCCACCTAATCCGTAGTTGGAACGAATTGAAACATTGAAAATATATGGGGATGCACTAGCTGTTGTATCCCACGCTGAAGTTGGAGTTTCTGTTATGTCTATCGGACCAACAATTTTATACTCTGTGCTTCTCGTATTGATTAACGTGCTGGAAAGGTCAGCACCAGTGCCGACAGTGGCTTCACATATAGCGTAGAAAGAATCCAGCTCAGTCTTGCTTGCAAAATGAAAGCCGTCTAATAGATGATGACTGGCCGCAAGGCCCGTCTTATCCATTATCGTAAAACCAAAAAAGTACCCAGTTCCGGTAATTTTTAGTAGCCCTAGTCGATTGCTGTAGTTTGATGTTTCGTCAGCAGCGGGTGGGACATAACTAGGACGCAGCGTGATCTTTCTCAGGTCCGAACCACAGAGAGAGCAGCCCCTAGGCAGTAGAACTCCGCCAACGGTTGCAGGGTTAAACTCAATTAGCTCCGAAATTGTCGGTGTCTTGGATGCGCCCCAGCTCGTGAGACTGGTGCTGCTACTGCCTGGATCGTTATAGACAGTATGAACTCCGGGGCTTAATACAATGCTGACGCAATCGACTTGGCCTGCATCTGTATAGTCTGTGTACCAGTTTTTGCTGGTGATAATCGCTGCTTCAATGGCAGCCCGGTTGATTGTCTTGAATGGCCTTTGAGGGCTAAATCCACATGTAAGTCGTTGTTTTTCTAAACGTTTTAGTTTTGATGCAAGTAAGTCTGCGCCGGATCCTGTTTCGTAATCGTTGTATGAACCTCCTACAAAATCATCGCTGCCGGTATAAGGGTTCACATATAACGTAAAAGGCGCATTTAATGGATCTGCTTGTGCGGTATCTCCAGGGCTGACAGCAGCATCACCAACAACTTGCTTGACCATATCGGTCAGAGCAGCTAACTGATCGCGAAACTCGCCTTGAGTGCTATCAATATTGGTAAGCGAACCGCTATCGCCTGCAAACTCTAAACTTGCCACGCTGTGCCACCGCTGCTACTTAGAGAAATTCTAGCCGAGACCGTTCACTACTTCACTAGACCGATTTTCTACCCCGGTGATGATACCAACAGCTTGATATCCTCTGTCGTCACGAATTGCACCGTGCCAGCGACGATTTCTGTAGGCCGTAAATTCACGGCGCTTGCAGTGACCAAAACATCAGCTTGGTAATACAGACCGCCCTCAATCGACCCACAGTTGGCCCCGCAGTCGCCATCTCGATCAATCATCCAGAACTGTGCTGTCGCGCTGCAACCTTTCTCAGTCATCAGCAAAAGCTGCATCAGCGCAAGGCCGTTGTCGTGTTCGTTGTCGTAGCACCGCCGATCAATGAAAAATTCAGCAGAGCCGCCTCCAGTGACCAGCGATTTAACCGCGTTGCCAAACTTCTCCGATACTGAGGTCGTGTCAACACTCGGAGCATTCAGCTCAAGACTCCATTGTGCGATGTCGCACAGCTGCTGCCAATACGGCGCTACCTGCCCCCCAGGACTTCTTGGTAGGAGGTTTGCATTGTTATAGAAAAACGTTTCATCATTTGGATTGCCTTCTGGCACTTGATAAGTAGGAGCATCGGCACAAATGCTTATCAACGTAACCGTGTCTTGGGCATCGCTGAATTGATAATCGCCTACAGATGCAACGCAATCCCACACAGCGTTTAGATATTCAGTGTTGCCGTATGGAGAAACTGTGACTGTTCCCCCAACTGGAAACAAGTCGATTCGATTATCCAAACAGCCAGCAAGAGCTGAACAACGGTCATTGTAAAAACTTACGCGACCCAGGGAATCAATATGGATGTAATACTCTCCGGCTGTACAGGCAGGTATAACGTCACCGCCGGAGGTATCACCTGCTCTTGCGTAAAATTGTGCTGAATCTCCGAAATCTCCATCAGGATATTCTTCGAGGTTTGTTTTATAGAACGTATCCTCATTCGATGCGATCTGGGTACGGTTCGGTCCCAAAAACCACTTGCTGCCGTAATAGCTCGCATATCCATCCGGGTTAGGAGGGAATGGGCCGGTTGAGGTCGGCAGGCAATCAACGCTTACATGGTCCCCGTTCCAATAACCTGTCTGCCACGCGGTGTAGAGATTATTGCCAGGATCCAGCGCAGAGTCTGAAATAATGAATGGTTCTGGCGCTGCTCGTTTTAAGAGGAGCTTTCCACCGGTACCAAGGACAGCCATTAAAAGTTACCGTCAGGTTTTCCGTTAATCTGAAAACTAATTGATACCGCCTGCACCGAACCAACTGAGACGCTTGGATTGACGCTCGTAACAAAACCCTTACAACTTATGCTTGTGCCCTCCTGACGATTCAGCACAAAATCAACGGAATCACTTGTTCTGCCGTTATCAAAAACAGAGTTGAGTAGCGCCGCTGCTACGCGATTAGCTGGATCGTACAAAACGGTTGCTGTCCCAGACGTACCCCTCAACCCTTCCACATACGTTCGGTCATAACTTCCAATACATGTATCCTCTAAAACGTCCTTTGTAACACTAAGGCTCCACTCTCTACATTTCCCGACTGAGCTGCCGTCAAATTTCAGTTGACCATCGCTGCCTGTTAAAACTGCCATGTCAACCGTCCAACGTGCCGATTAGTGATACTTGTATTCTACTTCTGTTCGGCAGCACGGACTCAACGGTTGGCGTTTGGCTCCATCTCCAATTGAGATAGTTTGGGATTTCTTCCTCTGGTCCGTTCATACCTTCAAAGATAGTCTCTGGCAATGTCAGGGTTTTTGCGCCACCCAAACTGTCATGCCAGCTCTGAAGGATCGCTTGAGTGTCGAGATCGTCCAGCAAAAACTCCAATGTAAGAGTCGCTTTAAATGCTTTGCTGCCATATAACCGCGTTGTCCCAGCACCGCTGATGCTGGTAAACCGTTTTGTCGGGTATTCACCAGGAGTGAAGCTGCGGCGGGTTGGGCAGATCTCTGGAAAGTCGATGCTCATGATTGGTCACCCCCTATCACCCATTTTGACGCATCATCCCAATCCCGTACCAGCTCCGAGATGTCGTCCTCACCCGTTGGGAAGAAGCTGGCCTCAACATCGATGTTGCCCTCTTCGTCAAATGACAGCGATTGGGTTCTGTACGTTTGCGCGTCATTGGTGGCTGTCTTGACCGAGAACACTGCGGGGCCTGGGTCTGTCTTGCCATTGACAACGACCATCGTTCGCTCGGTGGTCTGTTGGGTGGTGCCGTCCCAATACAAGACCGGATAGCTGCCGTTTGGTAAAGCAGGCCAAGATGTGATATTTCCAGCTGCATCAACCGCGCCGTTGCTGGGCTGGTCGTATGAAAATGTCTCCAAACCGAGCTTGAAGACAGCGCCGATGTCTAGCGTTGATCCTGTTGGGGTGGTCTTAAAAGACACGCCATGGGTTATCAGACGCCGACTTCTACATTCCCATTTGCCCCTGTCAATTGCCTGCTGCAGGCTTGTGCAAAAGTCACTTAAATCAATCTGTTCTAGTGGAGCGTCTTCATCAGTGGTTGATTCGCGGACAGTTACTTCACGAACAACAGGGAATAGCCCCTTGTTATTAATAGCAGTTGACTGTCTCTCCTCTCTCCATTTCACGCTGATACGCGGGGCGATCCGCTCTTGTTCGTCAAGATAATTCAGACTAAAACTGTCTTCGATAATGTTGCCTGCTGTGTAGAGCCCACTTACTTTTTCAGGCCCATCAAAATTGGCGACAGGTTGAAGCGCAAATTTACCGTTACGGATTACAAATTCCAGCAAGAAATGAATAGCTGTTTCTGCAGCCCAACTGCGGATGTTGATTTTCTCGACAATCGCTCCATCAAAGAAATATCTGCGGCTTGCTGCCCAGTTGCTGCAATAATCAAAGCTAGCCTTGTCGATCTGCTCCAGGCTGACGATTTTGCCGGTGCCGTAACGCTTGTTGGATAGCAAATCGTAAAGAATGTCAGGGAAGTTGCTTGTGCTATTAATCCCTTCGTTCACGTAAACGCTAAATTGGCTCAGTTGTGTGATTTCTTTGCTGCTTCTAATATTCATGCCAACCATTGCCAAATGGTCATATTCAGGTGTTGCTTTATTGGCCGTGATGGTGTTGACGTAAACAACACTATGTGCAGGCTGACTTGTGGCCTGGCTTGTGATTTCGTTATAGATAAACGCTTCGGCTAATCGCGCATACGCGTCTATGTAAAAGCCCTGAGTTTCACTGTCGTCAAATGGTGGCCCAATCGCTACACCATCAACTGTTCTCCCAACAGGCAACGAGAAATACCCTGAACTCTTGGTGACTTCTTCGCCGTTGTATTCAATCGTTATATCCCCTTCTGAAGATTGATTAAAAGCAGAATGAGCGTCTAAAACAATAAGGTTCTGGTTGCTCCTTCTTACCTCAAAGCTGCTTACAGGCGTAAGACGAAACTCCCAACGCTTTTCTACGCCAAGATCAAACCGGATGTAGTTATACAAGCTGGTGCCGCCTTGACCCCTTACGCCAAACAATGAAGGCAATTGAAAAAAGGTGTTATCGGTTGCGGCCTCTCGATAGGCAATAATAAAAAAGGAATATTGAGTTTGTGGCCCTTGATAGCTACCATTTGAATAATTTACGGTGCTGATTCCATCTATAGGGTCACTTTTGTAATTCAAGCAAGATTGTTCATCGATAATTTGATAAGTTCTTGTTTTAGGTGTTCCATTGTCGTCGTATATGCAATCAGCAAAATTTGTTAGTCCATTGATGTCAATTCCTAACGAACTTTGCAGACCAATTTCAACAACCTGCCCAACTCTTTCTGTAGAGAATGAACCTTCGGCACACCTAAAAATCTGCGCTGTTCTGCTGCATGGATATGTATTGACGGCTGTAATGGCGGGGTTCTGTCCAATGTCACCGTTGTAAACTGACGGGTTTAATTCGCTTTCCGTATATTCATGAATCGTGCCTTCACGCACGACTTTGAAAACCGCAGTTACAGATTGACCGTTATTCAAAGTTGAGCTTTCTATATCTGAAATAAATACTTGGTCTGTTCTATTGGTGCATATTGCCATTGCGCTGCCGATGCGGTATAGCTCGCCAACACTTAAGTTGTCGTCATAGCTATTTTGCCGAGAGGCAATCGATGTTCCCATATCATTTAAGCTTGTAATTGCTTCATCACTCCCGGTGTCACTTGGCGGAACTGGTTCATTAAAATACCCGTTCCCATCTGTCTCTTTGTAGATCTTGAATGTTAAATCTTCGCCAACGGTTGCATCTCTTTCACCGCTAGTAGTGCCAACAAGTCCGCTACGTCCGCAATAGTTTCTACCTTGCTTAGTCCTAAGTCCCTTCTCTTGGCGATTTAGAGTGCAGATTACATCACCTGCGCTGTCTGAACCTAAGTTAAATTCAGTCCTAATAATTGGGTTAGGTTTTAACGGAAAATTGTTCCCTAGATGCCCATACAACCCAAATACTTTCTGGTTTGATGGTGTTGAAGTAAAGCAAAAATTTGGGCCAAACTGTAAATTTTTACCGCGTACCTGAAACACGTCTGAAGCTCCGGCATTTTCAGCATTGCCTGGATCTGAACTGGCTCTTAGCCCTGAGATGTAATCGCTGCTGGTTATTCTTCCGCCGTCTGAAGAGTAGTAAAGGCTGATTCGTCCGGCTTCGTTATTGCTTAACCGATAGCCACCAATAACGTTGTTGCCAATAGCAAATTGATCAACGTCAAGTTGTGGGATTGCTCCCTCTCCTACAAGAAACAATGCTCTAAGCAATTGCCCACCACCGACGCTATACAACTGTGACCACAGCAGGTTTGTGTTGACCCTCACGCCACCGTATGCAATGCCGTCAATTTCTTGGCGGTTGGTATAAATAAGTGGAACAGTTGAACCCAGTTCAACAACATTCTGGACACTATCAAAGCCTGATGTTGGCGTGAACCTGCTGCTGTTCTGTATATCCTGACCCTGGACTGTTTTGGTCTCGTAATCGGGCTGTTTCTGTTGGCGTGGTTTCGGAGATAGTAACGAGGCAATCGCGGATAGAACTATCCCGATCACTAAATAGGCAGCCGTAGTGAAGGGTTCAAACGCCACTGGGTCGCCGGGTTTAATCCCGTTATTCAGCATCGTTTCGCGCATAAACGAGCGATATTGCTTCTCATCCATTCCGGTGATTTCCATGATCTGCCGGTCATGGGGCAGAAGTGGAATCCAATTGCCGTCGTTAGGACTCAGCATTAATTCAGAGAGATGTTGCCGGTAGATGGCAAAGCACCGACTAACGATTGGGTAAGAGTTCGGCGCGGTGCATCAGCGCCAACGGCGTCTAGTGGGCTGCTAAGCCTCACCTGTAGGCGGCTGCTGTCATGCTCAAAGCCAGTGATTTGATACACCTCTGAGCTGTAATTGTCAGTCTCTTCTAAGGTCTCTGGATCGAGCCAAACGGTGTTGATCTGTGCAATCCAACGTTCGTCTGCTGCTTGTTTGAAGACGTTTAAATCTAACTCGTTTACAGCAAATACCATTGATGCTGAGATGTTGGCTCCCTGTAAGTCTAGGGTGCCTCCACTAAACCCAAAGCCCGCAAACAAATAAGGCAACCCCTGGAATAATCGCGACTCTCCAGCGTGAAAATTCTGGAAACGGTAAGGGGTAATGATTCCTTCTGCCTGTTTTAGTAAGGCGTATGTCCCGATTGCAAATGTCATCGTATACCTACCTGGGCGCGGGTGGCTGGGCGGTTGCGGAGATCACTAAAAACTCTCGCCTGAGCATCGCGAGCTGTAGATTTCATACCCTTTGCAAACTGCTCGGCGGTGACATACTCCACGGTGTTGATGACAGTGGTTTCAGCTCGGACATCAATCGGGTTGCTGTTCAGCGAAGCGATGCGTTCGCGCTCCAGTACCCGCTCTTTAGTGTAAGAGGTCGTAGTGCCGATGGCTTCGGCATTGTCAGCAAAGGCATCGTTAGAACTGCTACTCCCCCCGCTTAGTGCATTACGGGCTGCCTCGAATTGGTCGTTGTTGGTGACCGTTCCAGTGACACCGGGGATGAACAGCTCTGGGCCTTTTTCGCCCACGATGTAGGGCTGGTTGCCGGTTACAGGGCCTCCTTTTTCTCTGAAGAGCAGGTCAAGAAGTCCGCTGCCTGGATTACCGCCGCTGCCGATACTGCCAATTGCTTTGGTTACGGCTGCCAGTATCAGAGCCTTGCCGATTGCTTGGAGGATGTCAGCGGCTAATGCCTGGAACGCTTCTCCTAAATTCTCAGTGCCGGATACCGCTAACACCAAGGCGTCGGTGATGCCGTTACCTAGCGTTCCAGCAATATCGGTAGCAAGTTGTTCTACTTCAGTTAAGCCTTTGTTTAAGTTCTTAGCGTTTTCTGTTGCTGTAGCACCGTCAGATACGATCCCAGCACGCGCTCTTGCTATATCAATTAGTTTTCTCTCGATGTCTGCGAGAGCAGCTACGTTTTCGGTGTCAGCTTTTAGTGTTTCGTAAGCTTCTTTTAAGTTATCTAGTCGTGCCAGTTGCCCAGCAACAAGGGCTTCAACTACCTGAACTGCGCGGGCTTGTTCTAGTGTTAGCCCCTCATTTTGTAGTTCTATTAGACGAACCTGCGCGTTAAGTTGGCCTGTTTGAGCCTCAAGTAAGTCGTTTATTTTGTTTTGGCTGTCGATTTTTATGCTGTCAGCTGTTGCAAAAGCAGCTTTTCTTTCTGCTTCTTTTGTTATATCAAGAGTTTCTAGTTTAGCGGCTAGAAGTTCCCGCTCTTGTTCGATGGCTTTTTGTGTTGCGCTGTCTATACCTGCACTAGATACGCCTCCGCCACCTACGGATTCTAGGGGGTTTAACTGTTGAGGAGGTTTAGCATTCGCTAAGTCAGACTTTGCTTTTGTAATTGCATCTAGTATAGTTTGAACTTGTTGTGCTGCTTCAGTCGCTCCAAAGGCTTCTAAGCGTTCTTGCTCTACTTTTTGTTCCTGCTCCAGTACGTCTAAGCGTAGTTTGGCTATGGCTACTTCTAGATCAAATCTATTAGAAGCAGTAACTTCATTAGCTCTAGCAATATTTAAGTTAATGTCTTCTATTCTGCGGGCTGTTTGCAGGTTTAGTTTGGATACTTGTTTGGCAATGTTAGCTTTGAATCTTTCTGCAGCTAGCTCTTGTTTTAGTACCTCAAAAGCTGTATCGCGTTTTAGTTTTGCTTTTTGTTGTTCGGCATTTAACTCTGACTCGGCCAACTTGTTGAAGCCTTGCTGAATTATCTGATTGTCTGCCCTAAGAGCAGCGGGCGTTCCAGTGGAAGCATCTCTACTAGCTTGCTCATTCAGTAGGTTTCGGTTGGCTGCTTGTAGGCGTGCTAGATCGTTGGCTGCACGTTGATCCTCTAGTTGGTTTGCTTTCTGGATGCCTTGTATGCGTAAAGCTAGTACGCGCTGCTCTACGCTTTCGCGAAGATTGGCTAGGCTTTCTTCGTATGACCTAACGATATCAGCACGCTGCTTGTCGTAATTTGCTTGAGCCCTGGCGCGATCTTTCTCTGCTTTTAAGTAGGTGTCAGTGATATCAAATACTGACTTCTTTTTGTTTAGTCTGTCTAGCTGTCCGTTTAGTTTTTTGATGTTATTGACTGCTTTGTCTTGAGGGCTTAGCTTTGCAGGGTCTAGGGTTTCTGCAGGTTTGGTGCTAGGTAGCTCAGTAAACTTTTTAATGATTGCTGCTAGCTCTTCTTGATTGCCCGTTCGTATGCCAAATAGTGATCTGTTTTCATTGAAATTTTTGTTTACTTCTTTGTTGAATTCTTTTCTTTTTTCAGGGGTTAATCGTTCTTGTAGATTGTTTATATCGGCTATATTTTTATAGTAGTCGGCGCTTTCTTTTAGGGTCTCATTAACTAAATTGAGAAAGGCGGTTAAAGGACCAGCAACTAGACTCTGCAGTTGGGTGCTTAGTTCTGCGAAGCCTATCTCTGCTTGTTTAGTTGCCTCGTTCAGTGCATCTAAACTTTGGACACCGCTTACTCCGATGCGTTCCGCAACCTTATCGCGGATCTTAGCGTTAGCTTCTTCTACATAACCTAGTTTTATAGCGCTCTGTATTGCGTCTGCTGTAGTTCGGTCAAATAAACGAAGGCTTTCGTTTAGCTGTTGGAAGTTTTCGGATGGTCTGGCTAAAGCTTTTGCTGTTTCTTGGGCACCAGCTATTAGTTCGTCAAATGCAGTACCTAATGCCGTTGCAGTTAGAGACAGGCCAAAACCTAGGTTGCCTCCTGCAAAGCCGCCCGCTGCACCGCCTGCCGCACCACCGACTGAAGCTCCTACGCCTTGGCCGAACAGCAGGGGAAACGCACCACCGATGAGGCCGCTGCTTAAAGCATCTTGACCTTTCCTTTTCTTTTGGCGGAGTCTTTCAACTCGTTTGTTTCTTCTGCTTACCTCAAAGC
>Ga0098047_10000493_pt1 | contig 15811 bp, 17 predicted proteins | sample 12_taG_FD_92585 | JGI IMG/M metagenome (GOLD analysis project Ga0098047, IMG submission 92585) | Marine viral communities from the Subarctic Pacific Ocean - 12_ETSP_OMZ_AT15267 metaG | ecosystem: Environmental > Aquatic > Marine > Oceanic | place: Subarctic Pacific Ocean | collected 2015-01-16 | reverse complement strand
GCCACTAGTTCGACTCCCGCCGGGCCAACCATTTATTTAAACACTGACACCAGCTAGAGTATAATATTCTCAAGGGATTATATAAATATGTCCCTTTTCTTATAGGAAAAAAAATGAATAACAATACACCAGCTACACTAAATGAAATGATTAACCTTTTAGAGTCAGTTAGAAATGACTATGACAAGTTTTACGATAACGGCAACGCTTCAGCAGGCACCAGAGTCAGAAAGGCTATGCAAGAAGTAAAGACTACAGCACAAGAAGTACGCTTACACGTTCAGGAAACTAAAAATAGCAAGTAAGTACAACCCGCAGGGAGGCACGGGATTACAGGTGCCTCAATTTACAATAACAACAAAAGAAGAAAAAAATAATGAATAAAGGTAAAGTAAAGTTTTTCAATACGAGCAAAGGTTTTGGGTTTATTACCCAGGATGAAGGAGAGGATCTTTTCTTTCACGTCTCAGAACTTCGAGCTGAAACTGCCAATGAAGGTGATCAGGTCGAGTATGAGGTTGGTGAAGGTAGAAAAGGCCCCTGCGCTGTGAATATTAGAGAAGCACGTAGCTTTTAATATAAAACCGCAGGGAGGCACGGGGTTACAGGTGTCTCATTTTTTACTTTTGCTGGAGATAAAATGAATAAAATCTTTAGAATATCCGCTTTGATACTCTCAATATTTGCTAGCAATGAATCTTTTGCCAGTGAATCGACTAACTCACTAGGCTTCGCGGCAGGCGGAACCTACGGCATAGGCCTGTCTTATTCTTACGATACGTCAGTTTGGGGAGTTCAAGTTACTGGACTTCCGATCTGGGATCAAGAGGATGGTGGACAAGTATTTGGCGGAGTAAACTTTAAAAGAAATTTTCACGAAAACGGAATTGTTGGACTTTATGGATCAGTTGGTGTCGGCGGAGGATTCTGGAGAGATCAATGGGAAAATTGTGACTGGGATTCAGAAACTGACGAGGAAAATTGCTGGGAAGAGGTAGAAGAAGGCTGGGGAGTCATTGCCGGCCCAGGAGTCGGGATGCAGGTAATCTTTATGAAAAACATGCTATTTAGGTTTGAACTCCCGCTGGGGGCAAGGTTTAGCAGTGAAGGATTTGGAATTAGCCCAATTCCTAACGCAGCAATTATGTATCGATGGTAGCAATTAAATACATCATAAAAATATTACCATGCAGTGACAGGAGAGAATTATTGTGGAATTTTTAGCATCTAGAAAATTTAGTTTGATTTGTGCAGTGGTAAACGCTGTATGGGCATTTAATTCACTTGTTTTAGGACACTGGGGTTGGACTTTTCTTGCTCTTGTATTATGTGGACTCTGCACAAGAAATTATTTAAATTCGCCTGCTGATTAAGAACCCATAGTCTATTTAAGAAAATATTTCATATGGTAAAATATGTTTCATGGATCCGTATAAAATTTTAAATGTCTCAAGAGACGCATCAGACTCAGAAATAAAAAAAGCGTATAGAAAGCTTGCAGCAAAACATCACCCAGATAAGGGCGGGGATGAAGCTACGTTTAAGAAAATTAATGAAGCGTATTCTACTATTGGTAGCAAAGATAGCAGACAGCAACATGAAGCTTCACATATTGATATTGGAGACATGTTTGGTGGATTTGGTGACATATTTGAAGATTTTTTCGGAAGTCGTTCACACTCAAGAAGACGCCAGCAAAGAGAGCAGACAGATGATGACATATTGTTTGATTTTAAAATATCTCTATCACAAATTAAACAGGGCATTTCTGAGACAATTTCGTTTAATCGAACCAAAAAGTGCAGTAAGTGTGCAGGCGTGGGCGGAAAGAATAAGAGCACGTGCAATAAGTGCAATGGTAACGGAGCTCAAACTATTCGTGTTGGCCCCTTAATACAGCAGTCAACATGTCAGCCGTGTCTAGGTAGAGGACACTCGTTTGAAGAAGCATGTGGCACGTGCAAGGGCAGTGGTATGATCCAGGTAAGAGAAAACATCAATGTTACAATTAAGAATAAGTAGTTATTCTATAAGTGGAAATAAGTTGTGACTAAATACCTGCCTAATTTTCCCGTGCATGAGAATCTCATAGATATCATATGATGAGAAGTCACAACCACTTCTTATTCTTTCTGGTCTGCCAATTAGCCTGCACACCGTAACAACTTCACCGTCAGAAGCTTTTGTTGACTTACCTTTAAAATCATTCCAGGACGGGTACGACTCGAGATCAATCCTCTCATAAAGTCTCATATCGCCGTTTCTTTCTATAGGGCATGTTAGGAAACCGTCATTTGTATAGTTTTTATTTCTAGTCGAGATGGTTACAATTTGTCCAGGCTTAAACATAGCTTCAGTATGTTTTTATGTATGGGTGTTGTTGCTAAGTCGTGGGCATTTAAGTTAAACATATAGTCTTCTTTTTTTTATACTTGCATCGGGATATTTTTATCCCTAGCTCACAACACACACACAGGAGAACAAATGAGTGAATCAAAAAGAAGCGGTTATTCCATCCGCGCTGACCTACTTGGTATGGCAATTGGTATACTAGAGAGCCGAAATAATCGGCTAGAGAACAATGAGCATTTCGCTGCTGATAATGATAGCAATTATAAGTGCCAGGCGGTTAATCCGTACACTACTGATGAAGTTCTATCTGAAGCTGAGAAGCTTTATGATTTCGTACAGAAGAAGTAAATGTAACAACCCGCAGGGAGGCACGGGGTTACAGGTGTCTCTTTTTTTATTGGAGAGCAAGTATTTTCTTTTGTTAAAATTAAAATGTATACGATAAACTGGTGAAATGGAATCACGCAGTCTTCAAAGACTGAATTCTGGGTTCAATTCCCGGGTTCTTCATAGTGCAATTTTAACAAAAGGAAAAAGTATGCATATTTTAAGTAGAGTTAATATCAATCAAACTATTAGACAGGGGCAGACAAGAGAGAAATTATTTCTTATGTGCTTGTTTATGTTGCCTGGTTGTTGGGCAGGCGACGTCGATGACACTGACATACCAGACACCCCGCAAGAGGAGCATGCATACGGTAGAATTGCCGGTACAGTTAATAGCGTATCTGGCGACCCAATCGAAGGTGTTGAAGTTTACGCACAAGGCACCAGTGCAGTCACAGATGCCATGGGCTCCTATTCATTGCTGGAAATCAAACCTTCAGACAAGATCGTCATTGAATTTAGTAAACGTGAGTACACTACGAATTATGAAATTACAGAGTTGATCTCGTGGGAAACAGCAACTTCAAACGCAGTTCTTCTAGAGATCGACGGCAGCAGGACGTTCCCCAGCCAGGAAGCAGCATACGTCGCTATCGAAGATACAACTGTAGAGTTTCAAGCCAACAGCTTTATTGACAAGTCTACGGGGGATAGCTATAACGGCGATGTGACTGCGGAAGTAACGCATGTTGATCCCTCCACAAACGAACTTTCCGGAGCCCCTCGAGATTTGGCAGCTATTTCCAATAGCGATGATTCTCAGTTGGTTTCTTACGGAATGGTTGACGTTACCCTGTACGGTGAAGATGGCGAAGAACTCTCTGTTGATTTAGACAAGCCAGCGACGCTACGAATCCCCATCACAAATGGAAGCCTCCCAGATGATCTTCAGATGGAGGCGGGTGATATTCAGAGCACATGGTCTTTCGATCCTGACCGCGGTATTTGGATCGAAGAGGCAACTGGCACGATCAGCGTTGCTGACGACCAGCTGTACTTTACTTTTGAAGCAACTCACTTTTCGTGGTGGAACTGTGATCGAGGATTCGTCCCATCGTGTGCGAAAGGTCGAGTAATCGACTTTCTAGATTTTCCGGTACGAGGCGCTAATGTAACTTGTGCAGGTGGTCAGACAACCTCGACGGCCGTAACAGACGAGAATGGAGAATATACCTGTAGTATCATGGTCGGTGACTCAGTTAATTTCACCGGTCGTACTTTCGTTGCCAACCGTAATTGGGATAAGACTGTCGGCACTATCTACATGGACAGCGAGGGTTCTTCCGCTGCAGACTGTGAGCCCATTGAGGATATCAAGATTGATGTGTGCCGCATAGCCGGTGCAGTTAATATCGAGAATTACGACGCAATCGTAAGTGAGGATGATCCTGAAGGTACTGCTGCAGATGGACTTTCTGCTGTGTTCTGGGAGCCGCCCGGTGATGTTTCCTATTGCTCAAACCCGTGGGAAAGTTTAGAAGTTGGTGAATGTTGGACCGGAACTAACGAGGAAATCGTTGCTAGCTTCCCTGAAAGCGCATTTCCCGGAATTCCTGAAACAGCTCGGTCTGCTGGTAATTGGGTCGAGGTATCTAATGATTACAATTCTTATCAGATGGAAAAACTTCTAGAGGGAAATCTTCCATTTTACAATTGGGAGTCTCATGAGCTCGTGAACGGAGAGATAGTTACCAATCGTCCAGATTTTAAGCAGGGTCAAACTATCAGCGTAGAAGCTGACGGAGATGCTAGCACTTATTTTGGTCCCTGGAGCGTTGATAGTTTCACGACTGTACCGAACCAGGTATATCTTTCTGATAACTCTCTAACAGCAAATGGAGGCAATCTACGGGTAGATTACAGCAATACCGCTGATGGTGAAGTTTTCTTTACTGCGACGGTCGACGAACAACAAGTGTGGTGTAAGTTCGAAGATCTTGGTGGTTTTAGTGTACCGGCCCATGCTCTCTCACAGCTTGAGCCAGGCTGGGGTGGAGCATCGGTGTTTAATCTGTCATTGACGCTTAAAGCTGGTCCAGACGGTTTGCCGATCTATGCGCAAATATTTTCAGGAGAAATGGTATCGCTTTATGTGGAATAATTAGTCTATAACTAAAACTGCAGGGGTTAGGGGTTAACAGGTGCCTCGTTTTTTATAAAATTAAAACATGTCAATAAAAAGCGAGGCATTTCTGAATCTTATAGACACTTTGTGTATAGAGTGTAAAAATAGATACTTTGAATTTATTGATAATCAGTATCACACTCTAGAAGAAGAGAATGATTGGGATTGTACATCTTACGGTGAGTATATTCCTGGCGGCCCACTCGATCGAGCAATTGCAGGACAAGAATCTGAGTATGAGGAAGAGATAGACTTGTACAAAACTTATGGAGGAGACTGACGTGAGGTTTTTTATATTAGTTTTCTTACTTATGTGCAGTGCGTGTAGCCCGTATAGAATCTTCAAGAAGGATTACATAACGCTTTCTGAAAGTCCGTGCGTTGACGGTACAATTTTAAATATGGATCAGGCTGGGTGTGAAAGCTTTTACTGGGGAACAGATCCAGAAGGAGCTACACTTAAGGTCCGTTGCACCTATTCTCCAAATACTAATTTTTGGACTGCAATGGAATTTTACGCAATCCCTCACGGTGATGATCTTGTGTATTCTAACTGGGGATGGTACTGTGAAGATCGTTATGTAAAAATGTATGCAGTCCCTAGAGGAATACAGCTAAAGGAAAACCAGTGAATGATTACATGTACGTAGCAGTTTTTTTATATGTGACTGGATGTATAGTTTTTTATTTTATCTAGGCACTCAAGAGGCACCTGCTTAATTAAAAAAATAGATGTTTAGTAGAATACTTTACTTTTTAAGATTGTGATTGTTGAATATTTATAACAAGGAGCGTTTGTTTTGAATAGTGGTAATTTTAAGGATCCGTGGGTGTCAATATCAGACATGATGACTGGTCTAATGATGATTTTTCTCTTTATTACTGTAAGCTACTCATACGTTCTAAAGGTTGAGTCTGAGGATGTAATTGAAAAGCAAGATGATATACAAAATATAGTTTTTGAATTTATAGACGAAAGAGATAAAATATCACAAGCACTTCACGAAGAGTTTGATGATGACCTAGCTACTTGGAATGCGTCAATAGATGATGATAACTTATCCTTTAGATTTGAATCACCAGAAGTTTTATTTAAGGTGGGTGATGATACTGTCTCTCCGCTATTTGAGGAAATATTGATAGATTTTTGGCCGAGGTATCTTGCAATACTCAATAATCATTCTGAAAATATTTCTGAGATAAAGATAGAGGGTCACACGTCCAGTGAGTGGACGGGGATAGTTTCTCGAGAAACATCCTATTTTAATAATATGAAACTTTCACAAGATCGAGCGAGAAATGTTCTCGAGTTCTGCTTTACGCAGACACCTGAATCGCTAAAGAAATGGTCAATATCTACCATTACAGCAAATGGTTTCTCATTCTCAAGATTAAAGTATGATGCTGAAGGGCAGGAAGACCCAGGGTCAAGTAGAAGAGTTGAGTTTACAATATTGGTTGATATTGAGAATAGCATGAAAGAGATTTCGGAGACACTATAATGTTTAATGATTATTTTAATTTACTATCTGTTGCGCCAGGCATCTTTGGTATAGTCTGTATTTTATCTTATTTTTTTAAAAATAAGAGATTTTTTGTTGACCCAAGAAAACTAGCGTATGGCGCATCCTCCACAGGTATTTTATTAACATTTTTTGGAATATGGCAAGGCCTAATAGGGTTTGATGTGACAAACACAGAGGGATCAATTCCAGTTTTATTAGAAGGCCTAAAACTTGCATTTGGATCCTCAATTGTGGGATTATTCACATCTCTGTTTATAAATCTTTTGTTTGTGCAGGCGCAAGATCCAGAAGAGAAATCTCTAGAAAATGTGGAGAAATTACTTAAAGATCTTAATATTAATATGGGAAAGTTTACGCTTAATCTAGCAAATGCAAATGTTGAAGCACTGAGTATTGCAATCGAAAATCTTGTGAAAGGTTTAGATATGGGAATTAACAAGGAGACCCAAGAGACAATTAATAAATTTAAAATTTCAGTAGAGATGCTAAGGGATTGGCAGGAAAGGTACATTGAGGAGATAGCCGTTGTTACTGACGCGATGGATAAGAATGCTATTGTTACAAAGGCAACCACAGAGCACCTTCAAAGAACAAATGAGGTTTTAGCTGAATTGAAACCTGTTACAGAGACTATAGCAGAAAGTATTGGGTGGGTTCAGAAAGCGCTTCCGTCGTTTAGAAAGAAAGTTGAACCAGTAAAAGAATTGACTGACGAGGAAATTTTAAAAAAACCAGACACTAAATGATAGTTTCTCATTCAAATCAATTTATATTCTTTAAACCAATAAAAGTTGCAGGAACAAGTGTCGAGGTAGCTTTGTGGAGAGAATGTAACCAGGATAAAGATCTATATACCGGTGCAAAACTAGTCTCAGAGATACAAGATTCTCCAATTGATCTATCCCCTAAGAATAACTGGTGTAGAGAGAGATTTCTAAACTTAGATGATTCAAAAAAGTATCTAAAAAAACATGGTCAAAATGACATCTTAAAAAAGATTGAGAATCAGAGCGAGATTACACAGTTAAGAGTAGTAGATCCGATATTTTATGAACACACAAGCCCACAGATGTTTTTAGAAACAAGCTACTCCAATCAAATAAATCAATATAGAACCATATCAACTGTGAGAAACCCGTTTGACATGCTAGTATCTTACTATTGGTGGTCGTTTAACGTAGAAGAGTCCCTGTCATCTGCATTTAATCAGCGGTATGTTAAAAATAAGAGAAATTTATCTCATTTTTCTCCTAGTGAATATGACAATATAGATACCCTAAGAGATAAAATGTTTAACTTTTACAACCTTCCTGCAAATTATTCAATCTCTTATAGAAAATCAAATTCTCAAATTACTGTTTTAGAATGGTTATCACGCTGGCAGAATGAATTTTTCTTACACGATATTGATTACTGGATTAAGTTTGAAGATATTGAAAATTCTTTTTATGACTTGTGTGGCAAAATAGACATTAATTATTTTGAACTTCCACAATTTAAATCTAGAATAAGAAAATCAAAGATTAATTTTAAGGATTATTTCAATGAGAGTCTTGCTGAAATGGTTGACAAATACTTTTCACATGTAATTAAAAAATTTAACTATTAATGCTATAGTAAAAAAAATGTCGCTCTAAAGAGAGCGACATTTTAAATTTTTTATATTAAGATATTCTTGACAATTATCAAGTGTATGCTGATCCCTTAACTAGGAATATAGTGCTTGTGATCTTTTCTAGGGTTGCTGTACCAGGTGTGTCATTCAACAGAGCACATCCGTTTGACATTGAAACACATGAGGTTGTATTCCCTTCAGGATTATACCCGTTACCACCAGCACCGGAATGATATGCTGTTATATTACTGCTAATAGCACCATCATCAGATCCAACAATAGATCCTGTTAGGAATTTTGTACCTGTTGTGGATCCTGAAAGAACCCATGCAGCGCCCAGTGCTCCTGTAACGACAAATGTCGCGTTCCAGCCTACGTTTGCTGTTGGAAGCACTACAGTTCCACCCTGTGTCCCTAGAAGGATTATCTTTCCTGAGTCAGCAGCCGATGCAGTGAAACCTGCTGATTTTACCGCAGAAACTGCGGTCCTCTGTCCAGAGAAGTCACCGTCAAACTTTGCACCACCTGTCAGCTTTATTGTGCTACCAGCGAATTCTACTCCCCCACCGGTTGTTTGAACTAGTCCTTTTGTATTTGAAAATTTAACTTTTGGCATAATCTTTCTCCTTATATTCGCATGATTCCGATTCCCCGGCGTTTTCGGTTGATTATATGAATCGGGCCTATTGATAAGTATTTCAATTATGCGAAAGATAAAACTTAATGTGATATATTTTTACTAAGGGTAATAATTAAATCTAGATTACTAAGGGTAATAATTAAATCTAGAGATGATAGATTTATCTATTATTTAAAATAGATGGTTTAATTTTGCTTAATATTTTCTTTTCGATCTGGCAAACACGCATTCTAGTTATACCAAATATATCACCAATTGATTGTAGTGTCATAGGTCCTTCTCCTGCACCAACAATAGCACAATTTTTACAATTACTTGAATCTATCCAATATCTACAGCTCGTATTTTTACATGCGACCGGAGTTGACCTATGTAGCTCATAGCACTTCATTTTATCCTCCTTGTACTCTTAGTACTCTTAAAAAATAATAACAAAAGGGAAAAAACTTTACAATGTTAAAAAAGAAGATTTTTATTTTAGATACTTCTGTCCTCCTATATGACAAAAATTCCATACACTCCTTTCCAGATTCAGAGGTAATAATACCGCTTGTAGTCCTAGATGAGGTAGATAGATTTAAAGAAAAAGTTGGTATTGTTGGAGAAGCAGCAAGATACGTTAATAGATACCTTGACGATCTAAGAAAAAATGGAAATATACATGAAGGAATTGAAATAGAGTCAGGACAGTTAATAAAGGTTGAAATAAATCACAATGATTATGTTCCAGAAGGGTTAAGCCCAAATTCTGTAGATAATAGAATAATAGGTTTAGCCGTAGGTGTCTCCAAAGAGAGGGACCAGCAACTCGTAACTGTTATAACAAAAGATATAAACTTTAGAGTAAAGTGTGACGCACTTGGAATAAAGTCAGAGGACTATTATAAAGATCGAATTGTATTTTCAAGGTCGCAAATATATTCAGGTCAGAGAACCATTGAATTAACCAAATCGCAAATTGATAAATTTTTCTCAGATAAAGTGATTCACATCGATGATGAAGAACTTTTATCAGGTCTATCTATAAACGAGTTTATAATAGGAAAATCTAAAGACAATTTTTCAATGATGGGAAAATTTGATGGTGAAAAAATAATCCCGCTAAGCTCTAATCTAAATGATCTTATATCAGTCTCTCCCAGAAACAAAGAGCAAAAATTTGCCTTAGATCTTTTGACTGATCCAAAGGTTCCTCTTGTTACTCTGACTGGAATAGCAGGATCTGGTAAGACATATTTAACGTTAATGTCTGCACTTTCCTCCCTTAAGTCGGGCAATCATGAGAGAATAGTTATAACAAGAAGTATTCAGCCTGTTGGTAAGGATATAGGATTTTTACCTGGTGACATTAATGACAAAATGGATCCATGGCTATCTCCCATAGCTGATAACTTTAGGGTAGCATTTAAGGATATAACATATTATAACGTCATGAGAGACAAAAGAGAAATCGAGGTTGCACCTCTTTCTTTTATAAGGGGAAGAACGTTTAATAATACATTTATAATAGTTGATGAGTCTCAAAATTCAACAATACATGAACTTAAAACGATAATAACACGTGTGGGAGAAAACTCTAAGATAGTTCTGCTAGGAGATATTGAGCAAATTGACACGCCATATATTGATTCTCTTTCCAATGGTCTGACAGTTGTCGTAGAAAAATTTAAAAACAGTACAATTGCTGGCCATGTTACACTTTTAAAAGGGGAAAGATCAAAAATAGCAACAGAGGCTTCAAGGTTAATTTAAATCTCTTTTTACTTATATTTATAGTCAGAGGAGTATTACCATGGCGAAAACTGTTTTTAAAAAGAAGGATAGAAATAGATATAGAAAAGTGTACCCGTATATTCGAAAGGCACCGTCCTATGTGCTCTGTTCAGACAAAGAAGCAGAAATTGAAATAGGATCAGTAAGTTTTACAAATTCAAGCGTTGGGAGCTTTACATTCAAGTCCTCTTTCAAAACCGTTCCCGTAATTACTGCAATATCCTATGACTCTGACAATAATGGAACAGCTGATATTAATGTTTATATTGATTCCATTACCACATCTGCGGTAATATTTAAAACCAGCGCGGTATTTACAGGAAAAGTTCAGTTTCATGCAATAAGGATAGCGTCATAATGCCACCAAATATTGAAATAGAAATGTTTGAATTATCATTTTTAGCGGAAAACTCACAGGATGTTACGTTTAGCTCAAGCTTTAGTCATTTTCCCACTGTTACTGCAATATCTAGCGGTAATGAAAACATCTATGTAAACAATATTACGAAAATAGGGTGCACTGTCAATTCTTCTATTGTGATAACTGGAAATGTCCAAGTTCAAGTGATGGGATATGCGTAGACTTGCAAAGGAAATTATAAATGGCTAGTGACTTTAGAGCTGATAGATTAAGAGTTTTCAATATAATTGGAAGCGGATCTTCCGGTAGTGCCGGTCCTGGGCTAGCTATATATAGCGCCTCATCAGCTAATCTTGCTTACGGACCTGGTCCGAGAGATTCGGCTATGTTTGACGGTGTTGGAAAAGATGTTTTTCTCTTTGTTTCCGGCACAAATTCAGCAGGCTCAGTTAAAAGAGGGCAGGAAGGTGCCTCCGTTTCACTCTTTGGTGGTGACATGGTGATTTCTGGTACACTGTGGGCCGAAAAGATGATCGTGGAGGTTGATGAGGTTACAACAGGCAGCATAACAATTTCAGGATCACTAGTTGTATCTCAGAGCGCAGATATACTCCAGGGTCTCATAGTAAATCGTGAGAGAGGAATCATAGGAGCTGATGATTTTCTCGTCAAAGGACAGGGAGATGGCACAGGTAACGGTAAAGATCTTATCTTTGCATCACCTGCAAATGATCAGGTTTTCATACTTTCCGGTACATCAGACGGTAGCGGAAAAACTAGCCCACAAGAGTCATCTTATACTGACCTGGCATTCTTCGTATCTGGCAGCATAGGGTCAAGGGGTACAACCGTAAAAGGTGTGTCATTGTTCGGAGGAGATCTTCATGTATCAGGAGCCACGTCAATAGAAGGATCACTATCTACATCAGAAGGATTAAGTACAGCTCTATACAAGGAGAATCCCGTAGCCCCCTATGTATCCCCTGGCGTTTTAACAACAGCAGAAAACTCAATAGCATTAGGATCATACTGCGTAGCGTCAGGATCACACTCTGTTGTTGGCGGCGGTTTTAAAAATTTAGCTGGTGATGCTGACACTGACGACTATGTAACTGTTTCAGGTGGTAAACAAAATACAGGTTCTGCTGATTATACTACAGTCGGAGGTGGTAGACAAAATGTAGCATCTGATATGTATGCAACAATTGGAGGTGGTTATCTTAATATTGCCTCCAAGGATTATTCGACAGTAGGCGGCGGAGGGAACAACAACGCAACTGGTGATTACTCGACCGTTGCTGGTGGGCGTGACAATAATACAACAGGAAACACGTCAGCAGTAGCAGGCGGGCACTTCAATGAGGCTACAGCGCAATTTTCATCACTGGGCGCCGGGTTTGGAAATCTAGCCTCTGGTGACTGGTCACGCATTGGGGGTGGCCAGTTCAACACAGGCTCCAATTCCTACACTACCGTTGCAGGCGGATACATAAATCACGCTGCAGGCGCTTACTCTTCAGTAGGTGGCGGCCGCCAAAATGAAGCCTCGGGTCAAGACTCAACAATAGCAGGCGGTCAATTTAATACAGCATCGTATTCAAATGCTACGATTGGCGGAGGAGAAAGTAATATCTCCGAAGGTTATTCAACTACAGTAGCAGGAGGTGAAAGAAATACTGCTACGGGTTACGGATCAGCAATCCTTGGTCTGACTGGTTCCACAACTGCCGGAAAAGGAACACTAGCACTCGGTACAGAGTTAACTGCTTCAGAGAACTATACTGTTCACATAGGTGGTGGCGGGCTTACTTCTTACTATACAACTGTAGCGTCGGGATCATTTAAGGTTCAACAGGAAAACAGTGTATCTACAGACATGGTTTCATTTCATGCGGGAGATACCCAGGTTTTTACTGTTAAAGGCGGCGCCAAGCCGGGATATGTTTCAATTGGAAATACTACGAGTCCAGTTTCACTTTTAGAGGTGTGCCAGCACGACGGCAATGCCACAATAATGATTACCTCGGACGGTAGCTCATCAGGATCAATTGCTTTTCGACAGGAGACATCAGGTGTAACTAATGCTGCCCTTGTTTTAGATGGTGATGATACATTTGCGCTGGTTAATAGCGGCAATTATGATAATATAATCATCAAGGGCACTGTAGGAGCAGAACCCTTTTATAGCGCACCTCTAGAAAAGGATTTCGCTAGATTTATACCAGGAGATGTTATCTCTGACCTGGGTGGGTACGGAGGATCTCAGATTCTATTTTTATCAAGATCAATGGATACTGCCGGTACATCCTTAAACCCACAGGATTTTAAGGATACCAACTTCTGGGTATCAGGATCGATTGGATCTAGACATGGAAACATAAAAGGAACTACAGTATTTGGAGGTGACCTCCACATAAGTGGAAATATTAGCGTAGCTGGAACTTCACTTGTGGAGGGTACAGGTGTAACGGACAGGATAGCATACTGGTCTGATACAGATACTCTGGCCTCAAACGCAAATCTTACTTATGATGGATCGGAGTTTTCTGCCAACGCTGCTGGAACATTTAATAGTGGTCAAAGCGGAGCAGGACATTTTCGAGTTGGAACAGAGGGTAAATCACACGCATTTTACGTTCAAGCATCTCGAGACCAGGTTCTCATCCTATCTGGCGGTTCAGAAGACTCTCCTGATGAGTCTACTTACACTGATATAAATTTCTTCGTTTCAGGTACTGCGGGCTCTAGGGGCGGGGCCGTAAGAAGAACAGCACTATTTGGTGGTGATCTCGTAGCTTCTGGTAATCTCGCAGTTTTGGGCGGCATTGATGTTCTTGGAAGCACACTAGTTGTTGATGAGAGCACTGGTAATATAGGAATTGGGACAGCCCCTATTGCAGTAAATGCAAAGCTGCACATAAGTGGAGCAACAGTCATAGAAGTTGATGGAACAGACGTAGTTAGTGAGAGACACCTCATAGTAAGAAACGATCAGGACCACGTAAGCATTGCAATAGACTATGGATCTGGAAGAGACGGCAGGCTAGAGTTTAGGGAAAATAACACTGATGCTTTTGCAATACAAACGTATCAGGGAACGCCTGCTCAAGTCACAATACTAGATTCGTCTGTAAGTGAACCGTTGTTTAAAGTAGATACGAGAGGATATGTAAGCCTCGGAAAAGAAGGGACGAAAGCCACTGTCCCGTATACACTGGGAGTTTGGGGTGGAAACCCAGGTAATGATCAGGTAATAATGCTTTCAGGTTCGGGCGGACCTACTTCTCCTGATGAGTCTACTTACGCTGATATAAACTTCTTTGTTTCAGGCACAGTGGGCTCTAAGGGTACATCTACAAAGGGAACCGCGCTGTTCGGTGGTGACACTGTTATATCTGGCGCACTTCAGATAGGACAGGGAATAACGTCCAGTCCTGACACTGCTCTAATGAGACTATGGGGACATTCGACGCAATCATGGTTTGATTTTAAAATTAAAAGCTATGACTTGCTTATAGAGCCCTCAGGTAGTGCGCACAGAAAGGTAATAATAAGACCTGAGTACGACGGTATAGGATCATTTCAGGTACAGTCATCTTCTGGCGGAGAACCATCATTTACTGTTGATACATCTAATAGGCGAGTAGGTATCGGGTTAACCACCCCAGATAGAGCTTTACACGTACACGGTGCAGGTGTAGACTCTGTTGCAAAATTCACGTCAGATCAAACCGGTCAAGGATCTAGTGATGGAGTATTGCTTGGATTAAACACTGAGGATGAATTCTTATTTCTTCAAAATGAATCACAAAAGCCGTTTGTATTCAAGGGAAATTATACCACAGCTGCTACTGAGCTATTGAGAATAGGTGGAGATAATTCAAGCAAGCAGGTCCTGGTTATGTCAGGTGGAAACGTTAACTCTCCAGATGAACAAGCATACCCTGATGTTGGATTCTTTGTTTCCGGAAGCATAGGCGGAAGAAATAGTAGTGGCAATGAGATATCTCTATTTGGCGGAGATGTTGTTATTTCAGGATCTCTGATTGCAGCAAATGCTGGAAAAACCGGTGGGTCTATATCAGGATCTATTCATCACACTGCTGGAGGTATATCGTACATAGTTGCAAGTACAGGTATGAATGTGGTATCTTCATCAGCTACCGGTCAGATTACAATTTCATCAACAGTGGGAGCTGGTACAGCTGATGTGGGATGGACAGCACCAGGTGCTGGAGAGATTGCTACAACAGGGTCTGTCTCTATCGGACAGGCAGGATCCCCAGGATATGTTCTTGATGTTGTGTCATCAGATGCGGATGCAGCAAGAATAGCTAACGTAGCAGATGATCCTATAGGAGGAATTCTCAGACTTCAAAATACGAGAAACAATCAGGTAGGTCAGGAAAATGATAATGCTGGTGCTATATCATTCTTTGGAAATGATAATGTTCCTACTGAGACAAGATATGCAAAAATATTCACTAGAATTGCAAGTCCTACAAATGGAAATGAAAAGGGACAGCTGCTGTTTACTGTCATGCAGAATGGAAATGAACTGACTCCGTTAACACTTAGAGGCGACAGGGTTCACATTTTATCTGGTGGTGCTCCGGGCTCTCCAAACGAGGATTCATTCGTAGATACAAATTTCTTCGTATCAGGAACTATTGGGTCAGCCAATACGACAACACGAGGAACAGCGTTGTTTGGCGGAGATTTAGTAGTTAGTGGCGGTCTAGATGTTGCCGGTGGCACTGTTTTCTCCATTGACGGCGTTGGTGCATCTAACGTAACAACTGATTCTGGAAATCTTACACTCAGCACTACCACTTCTGGTGACGTGGTTGTTCAGGCTGCAGCTGGTGCTGTGGATATTGATGCTGACTCTGGTACACTCAGTCTGGACGGCTCTGGCGGCATCAACATAGGAGTGGGAGGCTCCGTCGCGGTTGACTTAAATGCAGATACGCTGGATATAGATGCGCTGTTGGCGGTCACAATCGATAGTATCGGCGGAACCATCAGCATC
>Ga0098047_10000490_pt1 | contig 15829 bp, 6 predicted proteins | sample 12_taG_FD_92585 | JGI IMG/M metagenome (GOLD analysis project Ga0098047, IMG submission 92585) | Marine viral communities from the Subarctic Pacific Ocean - 12_ETSP_OMZ_AT15267 metaG | ecosystem: Environmental > Aquatic > Marine > Oceanic | place: Subarctic Pacific Ocean | collected 2015-01-16 | reverse complement strand
GGCAAAATGATAGGTACACCACGTAATAATCGTACTGGAGCATTAGCTGTATATGAAACAGAACCATTAAAAAGTAAATTAGATATATATTGGGAAACGTCTACCAGTGGATTGATTAATGAATTAAATACAAATATATTAGAAAATAGTCCAGAAATACCAATAGATATTTATGGAGCTTTAGGTGTAAATATTACTGATGTAGGAATTGGTACAGAAGAAACTCCTATAGCAAGTCCTATTACCAAACCAATGGTAATAAGAAATAGTATTGGAACTGTATTAAGTAATGACAATAATGTATACACCTTATTATCTGTTAGAGATGGATATGGTAATGATAGAACTAGTGAATTTACTCTTCAACAAGGAGTAGTTTTGTTTGGAATTACATTTTCTTATATGTTTAAAATAAATTTAAGTACAGTTCAAGTATGTAATTGGGATCATAGTATAAGAGAGAATTTTACGTTTAATATAAATGTTAAAGTTCCAAATTCTACTACGGCATGGGATGGATTATCATTCATTAATAAGACATTGACATTAGGACCTTTACCGATTAATAATATAGATCCATCATTTGTTTTACCACCAGATCCAACAATTCCTTTAACTGGTAGTATAAATGGTGGATTAATAGATACTTTTAACGCCGTTAATGGATCAGTAATTGGTGGAGGTTTAGAAACGGAAGATATTACATTCGTTTTAACGGATCCTTCTGGAGTATTTTATTTAGATTCTTCCGCCAATATTCCAGGACAAGTTAAACTAATGAATAATATTAATGGAATTGCTACAACATATCCTATAACATTACAAGTATTTGATGGTGGTGGATTATCCGCTAGTTATACTAATACTGTCGTATTGTCGTAGTAAAAAGATCATTAAATAAGTAATAATATTAATTATGGGATATACAATAGAAGTAAATTATTATAACTCTTTCGTTTTAAGAAAGTTAGTACGTAAAACAGATTCAATAACTACTTATGATGATGGTGGAAGATATGCTGGTTTACCATGGACTCCACGATGGATGTCACCTACTGGGACTATGTGGGTTGGTGGATTTTCGGCTAATACTCAAACGCATACTTATCCAGCTTTTGGATTTGCTCATAAAGAGGTAATGGAGGATAATTGCTGGTATTTAGAAGAATCTAGAATTAAAGGAGGTTTTAATAATTCTATTATGGATCTTGGAGCTAGAGCTTATTCTGTAAATGATGAAATCGAAAAAACAGATAGAACTAATAGTTTAATATTTTCAGGAATATATAATAATAGAACTGGTATAAATAATACTAATGTATTTTCAGTGAGTGAGAATATTATAAAAGACGCTAATCCTATTCATGGAAGTATTCAAAAAATACACGCAGAAGATACTAATTTAATGGTATTTCAAGAAAATAAAGTTCATTATGCTTTAATAAATAAAAACACTGTATATAGTGGAACTCAAGGAGCAGAAGAATTAACTGGTGAAAATAAAGTTATAGGTCAATTAGTTCCATTTTTAGGTGAATATGGTATTAGTAGAAATCCAGAATCATTTGCCATATTTGGATATAGAAAGTATTTTGCAGATAAAGATAGATCTGCAATTTTAAGATTATCTAGAGATGGTATTACTGAAGTTTCATCTTATGGTATGAGGGATTATTTTAGAGATGAATTAAAAACTATATCAGATAATAACGAAAGAAGAGTATTATATAAAGATGATAATGGAACCTCAGTTGGAGTTCAGATTTCTATTTTTGTTTCAGATATAACTAATATAGCAGTTGGTTCAGAAATTGAAGTGGTATATTCAAATGGAGTTACTGTTGCTACAAATTCTATCGTAAATGGCCCATTGAGTACTACAACACTAAGTATAGAACCTAGTTATACTTTTTCATCTGGAATAGCTGGTTTTAATTTTATTACAAGAACAAGAGATAAAATATATGCAGGATATGATAGTTATAATAAAAATTATACTCTATCTATGCAAACGTCTCCAAGGATTATTTCTACAGCAGATAGTACTTTTAATACTTTAAGTTTTGATGAAAATATAAATGGGTGGACTAGTTTTTATAGTTATAAACCTATTTTTATAGGTAGTTTAAAAAATCAATTTTATAGTTTTATTGATGATAAAATATATCAACACTATGTAGATAATGCTACGTTTACTAATAGATGTAAATTTTATGGAAGCGCTACACCCGATGAAGCTAATGTTAAATTAGTATTTAATCCTAGTCCTTCTGTTAAAAAGAATTTTAATACTATATCTTACGAAGGTACTAATGGTTGGGAGGTAGAATCTATAGTATCTAGTAAACAAGGTTTTGATAGTGGAATTGAATATCAAGATATAACAAATCCTATCAAAAGTTATGATGAAGGGGTTTATACAGATTCTAGTGGAGTAAGTCAACATGCAGGATTTAATAGAAAAGAAAATAGATATGTTGCAAATATAATAAATAACAGTACTGCAAGACCTGGGGAAGTAATATTTGGATCAGGTATGAGTGGTATTAAAGGATATTTTACAACGGTTAAGTTTAAAGTTGATTCATCTACTAATGTAGGTGGGATGAAAGAATTATTTTTAGCAGGATCTAATTATGTAATGTCATCTTATTAAATTAAACATAATGGAAGAAACAGCTTTAGTAATAGACAGGCAAGAGAGAATAAATGAATTATTGCATAATATAATAAGTGTAGCTGATGGAGAGAATATAATTGGTGATGGAAAAAAACTTATAACTGAATCTAAAGATGTAAAAGTAACACATGATTTTACAGATGGAATATACATACGTAGAATGGATATAAAAGCAAAAGCAGCTGTTGTTGGGGCAATTTGGAAGCATGAACATTTTTGTTTTCTTTTAGAAGGAAATATTACTATAGCAGATAAATATGGTGTTCAAGATTGCATAGCTCCATGTTATGTTAAATCATTACCTGGTGTACAACGAGTTATACATGCTAATAAAGATTCTATCTTTATGAATATTCACAAAAATCCAACTAACACCAGAAATATAGATGAATTAGAATTATATATATGTTCTTTAAATATAGAAGAATATAATAAATATATTAAAGAGAAAAAACAAGAAATATGTCAGGAGTAGTAGGTATAATAACAGCGGGGGTTGCAGTGGCTTCATTAGTTAGTGGAATGGTAAGTAAAGGTAAAGCTAATAAAAAAGCCAAAAAGCAAGAACAAAAACAATTAGAAGCTGAAAAAAAATTAGCAGCTTTTGAGCAAAATAGACAAGCTGTAATTGATCAATCTGGTAAAATTAGGGCTATGAAAGATCAAGTATTTAATCCATATGCTAATTTAGCTGTTGCGACTCAAGCATCAGATTTAAAAATAGAACAAACAGATCAAGCTTTAGCTAATACTTTAGATCAAATAAATCAAAGTGGCACAGGTGCTGGAGCAGCAACCGCTTTAGCTAGAATGGCAGCTGCATCAAAAGCTCAAGTCGGAGCATCAATAGAAAATCAAGAAGTACAAAATCAAAAATTACGAGCTGAAGGTGATGCGCAGGTTAGTGCTCAAAAAATGCAATTAGAACAAGCTGCAATAGGTGAAGAAACTGCTGCTTGGGGTAGACAAGAAGATAGAGATTTAGCTCAATTAGATAGATTAGCAGGTCAAGGAGAAAATGCTCAAGCTGCGGCAATGGGGTATCAAGCACAAGGAGATGCTGCAATGATGGCTGGAATGACAACAGCTGCATCAGCGTTTACTAGTGGAGGTATGGAAGGATTTGAAGGTGGTGCAAGTCAATGGGATGGTTTTGGAGTAACAACATAAGTAAATTAAAAATATTAAATGAAAAAGCATGAGTTATAGAGATCCAAAATTTACAATGAAGCAAGATGTTATTACAGCAGGTATACAAAACATGTTGCAAGTTGTAGCAGCAAATACAGCTGCTGCTAAAAAAGCTGAAGATGCTAAAATTGCTAGATATGATAAGTATAAAGAAAAAAGTTATGATAAATATGATATAGCATATAATAAAGCAAAAGGGCAACTTGATAAATTTACTGGAGGTATGCGTGATGAAAAAGGCGAAAGAACAGCTGAAAGTAATTCTATTGATGCTCAAATTCAAGCTATATTAGAAGATAAAGGTGCAGAATTAGAACAAAAAATAGAAGAAATTCAAGCACGAAATGGGTCTGCTGCAGAAATAAGAGCAGCTACTAGAGAAAGTGTATCATGGATGGAAACAAAATTTACTCCTGCAATAACAAATTATATTTTAATGCAAGATGAATTTAAAGAAGCTAAGCAAAATGAAGCAGGAGAACCAAATAGTTTAATATCTAATGGAGCAAATCAAAGAAATGTTGGTGCGTTAAATATGTTACAATCTTTACATGATGGTACTCAGGGTGAAGTACAAATTGCTTTAATGCCTGGAGGTGAAATTAGTATAGCTACAGGAGATTTTGATGATGATAATAATTTTGTTGCTGCAGAAGTAGTTAATTTAAGTGATCCAGCATTAAAAGATGGTGGACCAAAAGGATCATTTTTCGAAACCACTGAACTGTTTGATAAAGGTGATTATAGTGTTGGTGAAGATGCATTTAAAGCATTAGCAGATAATAAAGATTTACAAATATTAGATGACAAAGGTAATCCTACTGGTAAATTAGACAAAACTAAGGCTATTGATTATTTAGTAAATGATGCAACTGGAAGAACTATGGTGAATGGTCTTTTAGCTGATGGGCAAGCAATAAATAGATGGGGTAGTTTAGTTGATGCGGAATCTAATTTGATCGATGGCCCGGATTGGGAAGGTGCTTGGGATAATTATAGTGATAATAATTATTTAAATTTAGTTCTTGATAATGCTTGGGATGATCTTTATATGCCAGGAATTGTAGCTGCAGAAGAAGATATAGCAAAGAAGAAACAAGATAAACTTGATGATGAAGCACGTCAAGATAGAAGACGAGAAGCTAGACAAACCAAAGCAGATGAAAAGCAAGCTAAAGCAAAAAGAGAGAATGCAGAGAGAGAAGAAAATAAAAAACTTGGTAAAGGAGCTTACACAAATGCAGAATTAGAAGAAAACGCTGCTAGTCTTAATACTGGTAAAGAAGAAGAGAAGAAAAAAGGGCCAAAATTAGATAAAATAGACGCAGCTTATCGAAAAGGAGTAGACAAAATAAATAAAATGAAAAATGTATCGCAGAAAGATAAAGATAAAGCATTAAAAGATTTAGAAAAAATTAGAAGAGATAATTTAAGAAAATTAGGTTAACGAGTTGATGTTCTTGACGAGGTTTATAAAACCGAAAATCCATAAAATAAATTAAAACAATGGCAGTATTAGAAGAAACTATATATATACTATCAAACGGTAATGAAGTACCAGAAAGTTGGTTATTAGAACAAGCTGATCTTGCAAAATTATCTTTAAAAGAATTATTAGCAAAAAATCCGGATATAAGTATAAAGCCAGAAGAAATGCTTCCATATGGTTATGATGAAACTAAATCAACAAAGTATAATCCTGAGTATTGGAAAGGTGAAGAAAAGCAAGAAGAATTAACTACGTTAGTAGATAAATATCTCAACAAAGAATTCCTTACAATACAAGAAGAATTACTTGTAAGTGATTATATTGATAGTGATGATTATGTTCAAGAGGAAGTTGAAGAGACTTATTATCCAGAAAAACTTGTAAGCTTAACTCCAGAAGGTGAGCAAATTTGGCAAACCACAGATGATGAAGAAAAAGTTGGGGCTAAAGAAATTACTTTTGATGAATTTGATGCATTTGAATCTGAAGATGAAGCTCTTGAAGTGTTAGAAAAAAAATATCCTTATTTAAAATTTGATATACCAGTTGTTGTTGACGGATCAATTGGAGGAGGATGGGGAGCAGATATAATTCAAGTTACAAATCCAGAAAATGATGAGACTTTTGATCTTTTCTTAAATACAGCTTATAATAGAAAAAATAATCCTAATTATGGTGGGGAAGCTAGGGCATTTTATTTAGATTCTGACCAGAAAAAGAAGTTAAGGCAAACTGGGGGTTTTCTTTCACCAAACTGGCTTGGCCCAATTGATGGAAAAGAGATTTATAATAAATTTATCTCTTTTGCAATGAGTAGTAGATTTGGGGAAGATGGTAAACCTACAACTAAAGTTAAATCTCTGGAAGATCTTGAAACTTTTGAAGGCCAGTTTTTATTAGATGATGGCACTTATCAACAATTAACTCCTGAAATAACTGAAGATGCAATAGAATTAATTAGACAAGATAAAACAGGTGAATTAACTCCTGAGCGTGCTATAGAAATAATTATTAATAGTCCTGAAGAATATCGATCTAGTAGATGGCTTCAATGGGATAAGAATTTACTTAACGAAAATATTAAAATTAAACAAGACTTACAAGATCAAGTAGGAGAAATGATTAAAGGAGGATTTAATCCTAATAGATTAGATGTTTTAAATATAGAAGCTTTAATTAGTTTAGGTATGCCTGAAGAAGTTGTTCAAGTTAGTGCTGGACAATTTATAGATCGTCAAGGTCAAGTTAGACAATCAGCTGTTGAAGCTCAAAAGAAGGAACAAATTAGAAATTGGTTAAGTACTACAGATGAAGGGCAAGTGATTATGAATAAATATAATCAAGTACAAATTGATAAAAGTGTAAAAAATGTTTCTGATAAATATGTTAATATAGCAGATGATGAAGTAGATAGAACGCAGTATGATAATGAAGTTGAATATAAAGCTGCAGTAGAAAAACGAGCTACTGAGCTACAAAATGAAGCATTAGATGAGACAGGAGATAAAGTTCTTGCAGCTGAATATGGTAATTTTGGAATGTCACAAGAAAATCTTGACAAAGTTTACGCATTAAGAGATAAAATAAAAAGCGAAGATGTTAATGAAGATGGTATTGTAGATGGTGATGATGATTGGGAAAGAAATAAATTAGAATATGAATATCTTAATATAGCAAGAGCTATGGTAGGAGATAGCGAGATAAGATTATTAAAAAATGCTGATGGAACATGGAAAGATGGTGTAAAGCAAGAACAAAAAAATCAAGCTTTAGCCAATCAACAGAAACAATTAAGTAATTTTGAAAATTATTTATTTTCTAGTAATAATGATTTAAATAATATTTTTAATAGGCAGAATGCTGAATTATATACTATTGCCGAAGAACTTGTTAATAAAGGATATAGTGAAACTATGTTAGAAGGAAGTTTTGGTCAACAAATTGGAGAAGGAATAAGTAGATTTGCAGCTTGGTCAACTGGAATTGATCCTGGTTTAGTTGGAACAGCTAAAAGTGATTTTGAAAAATTGCAAAAATGGGTTGAAACCGGAGAAATGCCAGTTTATCTTACTACATTACCTACAGGAAATGATCCATTGTTAGATAGATACAATGAATTGCTTCAAGATAGAACTACTTTATTACTAGCTAAATCTCTTAATCTAGATGTTTCTACTTTTGGTAGAGCCAAAGGACATTGGTACTCGGGTGCTGAGAGAATGTGGAATAGTATGAATGAAAATTGGCTTCCTGCAGTTGGAGGTGAACAATTAGGTGAAGCAGAAATGCGTAATAGATTCACTCAGAATATTTTAAAAAATGAATTAGGTTTTGAATTAACAGAACAACAAAACCATGAAGCAAGTTTACAAATAGATACTTGGGAAAGAGCTGGTGCATCTGTACCCGGCTTTACAAGAATGGCTGCTGAAATGGCATTAACATATGCGCTTACAGGTGGAGTGGGAAATTTAACAAATTTTATATCAGGAATTGCTAGAAATTCTGCTGCTTTTGCTGTTAAAAGATGGGGTTTAAGTTTAAGTTCTGCAAAAATGTATTCTAAATATGTTACAGGAGTAGGTGTAGAATATGTAGGATTATTAGGTAGTAATACTATAGGATCAAATGTATTTCGTCAAGAAGGAATAGAAAATCCTTTGTTATTTGCTATGGGCTCTAGATTTGGGCATGGTTTATTGGCTAAAACTGGTAATATGTATAGTTCTGCTATACGTAAATATGCTGCTCATAATCCTAGATTTAGAAATGCTTTAGATAAAGTTTATAAATTTCCTGGAACTGCCACCGGTTTAGGAGCTCTTAAATTTACTGCTGCACCAGTTGGTGGTGTTGTTGGTATTAAGTCTGGTGAATTCTTAACAGGATTAGCCGATGTTGCAATTGGAGATAAAGATATGTCAGCGTTATGGAATGAAGTTACTGACTCTGATTCTTTAATGGAGACTTATATGGCTTTAATGTTTATGAAAGGATCAAGACCAGATCAATTTGTAAAAGGAGCGGTTGAAACTTTTAGATACGAAGTAGATGTATTAAGAAGAAATAATCCTGGTTGGAATCAATTACGTAGAACATTAGGTATGAAAACCGTTGATGATAAAGATGTAGAAGTTCATGAAGATGATGGCGGGTGGGCTTATGCTGCAGATGCTATAGATTTTCATAAAGAAGTTGATGCAGCTTTAGAGATTCAAATAAATAAATTAAAACAAAAGAATTTACCACCAAAACAATATCAAGAGCAATTAAGAAAATTAAAATTTTCAGCTAATAGATTAAAATTAAAACCTGCTTTAGATCAAATATCTAGAGACTTTGAAGCACAGGATCTAAAACCTTTAAGAAATGAATTAACAAGTGTTGCTAAAAATTTAGCAAGTAGTGGAGTAGAATTATCTGTAGATAATATATTAGTATTATCAGAATCTGGATGGGGTAATGGTGGTTCTTCTCCAATTTTAGAATTAATGGCTAATGGATTTACAGAAATTCAAGCAACTAATTTATTTAAATTTTCTCAAAGAATGCAAAATGAAGCACAGTTTGTGTTTGGTAATAATGTTAATGCACCTGGATTTAAAAAATATGTAAAAGAATCTATTAAAGAATCTCAATTAGAAGTAGATAGATCTAGTCTTGATACACAACTAAAAGAAAAATCTATTTCTTCTGCGGCTTATGAAGTTAAAAAATCTCAACTTGATTTAAAACAAAAAGAAATTGATTTAGAAAAGAAAAAATTAATAAATCAAGAAGATATAGAAAGAGCGGGTAGATCAGCAAAAACAGTCAAAGAATACAAAAAAGCTGGATTTGAAATAATAGAAGGAGGTAATGAAGTAATTGCTGAAGCTAGAAAAGAAATTGGAGGGGAATTTAAAGAAACAGAGATAGGATTGCAAGGTATAAATCCTAAGACTGGTAAAGGAGTTATTTTAATAAATACTGATGCTCAAAAAAGATTTAAAAAAGGTTCTACAGTAATACATGAAGGTTGGCATTTTCCTTTTGAGAAAAAGCTTAATAGCATGAGTAAGAAAGATGCTATTAAATATGTACAAGATTTTGAACAAGCATTGAAAAACAAAGGATTGCATACGCAAGTTCTACAAGAAATGTTTGAGAGACCTGGATTTGTAAATGAAATAATAAAGAATTTAGATGTTCCTGATGGAATGTGGAATACATTAGATATTGATGGAAAAGTAAAATTATATGAAGCAGCTTTAAAAAATGGTATGAAAATGCCTTTATCAGAAGCTAAAGAATTTATTAATGAATTTATAGAATTAGAAAACGATGGTAGATTTGACTATGCTATTGGTAGTAAGAAAATTAAGAAGATAAGAAAAGAAAATAAAGAGAAAGAAGTTACTGATATTGAATTTAAAACTGGTAAAGATATTGTAGACTTTGTTATGAGTGGTGGCACTAGAAGAACTGGTGTTGTTGAAGCTTTGGCTAAAAGTAAAACTGAATATGAAGCTTCAATGAAAGGTAAAAAGTCAGAACTTTCTGCATCGGAGAAAGGTCCAGTTAAGATAGAAGATATAAAAAGTGTTGGAAAAGACGCTGAAGTAATATCAGCTAAACAAGTTGAGAAAATTATTGGTAGAGTTGCAGGAGCAGCTTGGAACAAATATGGAAGTCGTATACCTAAAAATATAGCTGAAGCTGCAGGTGTAACTAGAAGATCTTATATTGAATCAGCTAAATCAGAATTAGCTTCTTCAAAATGGATTAAAAAATGGAATGGTGATAAACAACCATTTAATCAATATGTGGCAAATAAAGGCATGTTAGAATTAAAAACTTTAGCAACTGAATTAGGAGTTGAAAGTAAAGATGCGCCTGTTAAAAAACGTATTAGTGATAAAGTAGATTCAGAAGGTAAAAGAGAATTTGATGTTGCATCGAAAGATATGACTCCAGAAGAAGCAATGATCTCTAAACAATCAAAAGATAAATCAAAAGAAAAACTTGATAGACAAGTTAGTATGTTTGAAGGTAAAGAAGCTAAAGCTAAAGAAAAAGAAATATCAAATATTTTTAAAGATCTTTCTAAAAAAGAAATAGAAGTACGATCTAAGAAAGGATTAGCTGGTACACCTAAAGAAGAGTTAACTAAAGTAGCTGAGTTATTATTTGATATAGACGGTACTAAAGTGACTGATCTTTCCAAATCATCTTATCCTAGTGTTGATTTAGTAAATCCTAAAACAGGTAAAAAACTAACACCAAAGCAAATTGAAAAGGGAGTTAAAGGTATATTAGATGCTAAAGACTTCGTGAATATTAGAGATTATTTTAAAGATCCTAGTAATTTAAATAGATTTCTAAAAACTTTACCTGAATATAATATAACAGGTATGGAATCTAGGATAAATCAACAAGGTGAAATTATTGATGTTTCTAGAGATGTTTTAGGAAAAGGTATTAGATTGACAGATAGAGTTTATGATTATTTTTACGAACCTTATATTGATCCAACTGGAAAAATAACTTCACCTAAAGGTAGAAGTAAAGGTCTTACTACTCAAACTCCAGTTAAAAGATTAAAACCAAAATTTAGAGATAAAATTTCTAAAGAAGTTATAGCTCAATTAAGAAAAGACTTATTATTAGATGTTAAAGCAGAAGAGTTAATTGATGTATATGATAGAACTCTACATGGTCAATTAGTTAAAGGTATGGCTAAACTTGAAGCTATGAAAGTAGCTAATGAAGCAACTAGAAAACCTCTACCTAAAGAAACTCCTACTGAAAAACAATTATATGCAAATGTTAGAGCTGCGGTTAGTAGAATGCAAGCATCTGAAAAAGGAGGGATTCATAGTAGTATTAAAAAAATAGCAGGAGAATTAGATAGAACTGATCCTGAAAGTGTAAAACGTATGACAGACGTTATACTTAAAGATATGTTACCAGTTTTTAAAGAACTAATTTATGCTCTTATAAAACCTAGTACTATAGGTGCTGCAGGTGCTAGAGCTACAACTAAGAGTAAAGCCGGAGCAGTGGATAGGTGGTTTTTATGGATAAACGATGTTATGAGTGGTAGAAAACAAACACCATTGTCGTTATCAGAAACACAAGCATATGTAGAAGCTGGATTATTAGGTGAAATTTCAACTTTAATAAAAGCTATAGAAGCAAAAGGAATAAAAGAAAAAAGTAGAAAAGACAGAGGTTTAGAAGAATCTTTTGCAAGCGAGCAAACATTGAAGAATATAGATTACAATTTGAAAAATCTTAAAGAACTTCAAGGAGCTTATAAAAATATAATTAAAAAGTTTAAAAAAGTATACGATAACAATCCTGATACACTTCCTGTATTAAAAGAGTTTTTGTATCACCCCAATGCAAATGCTCATATTGGTAAAAACTTTTCATTAATGAGAAGTAAACAAAAAGGAGCAACAGAGACAAATAAATATGAAGAGCATGGTTATCAGTTTGGTAATTGGGCAAAAAGAACTTTAGAAGCAATAACACATAAAAATCCTAAAGCATTAGAAGGATGGTTAAATTGGAGTGCAAAAAATTATTATCAAACAGCATTTAATAAAACAACTAAAATACTAAGCATTGAAGGTGATATGAGAACTTATCAAGGTATTGTAGATTTAACATATGGAGATTGGAAAGCACAAAGTCAAGAACATCCTTTCTTAAAAGAAGCATTAGATAAAGCTTTTAAAACTGGAGATTTTAGTAAAGTTCCACCTTCTGAAATAAGATTTTTTAATGAACATTTTACTCTTAATCCTAATGTATTATTTAAAGATGGTAAAAGTTTTGCTAAGATATATAATGTAGAGGTTCCAAAATCTCTTGAGAATAATCCTAATATAATAAAAATTCAAGGTCGTTTGATATTCGAACAAATGACAACGCCATTAACTGCTAAACAAGCTAGAGAAATAATAAAATTAGAGACAAGAAAAGAAATAGTAGCTGAGCAAAATAAAGCTAGAAAATTTGATTTAAAAGAATTAGAAAAACCTGGTGTTCTTAATTTAAATAAACGAATGCCTAATAGTGATTTAGTAAATAAAGCTGGTAAAATAGATAAAGCCTTGGATTTAGCTAGGAAAATGAAAAAACCTATAAAGAAAGCTAGAGTATTTGATTTTGACGATACAGTTGCGAGAACTAAAAGTAATGTATTATATGAAATGCCTGATGGTAAGAAAGGAAAAATAACAGCTGAAGAATTTGCTAAGAAAGGTGAAATAATGGAAGCTGAAGGAGCTGTATGGGATTTCTCTGAGTTTAATAAAGTTATTGATGGGAAAAAAGGTCCATTATTTGAGGTAATGAAAAGAATGAAAGAAGCTGCAGGAGATAGAGATCTATTTATACTTACTGCACGAGCGCCCGAAGCTGCGCCAGCCATACATCGATTCTTAAAAGAAATGGGTATTGATATTCCTTTAGAAAATATTAAAGGACTAAAAGATAGTTCTCCGTATGCTAAATCTGATTGGATAATAGATAAAGCTGCTGAAGGTTATAATGATTTTTATTTTGCTGATGATCATATAGCTAATGTAAAAGCTGTAAGAGATGTATTAGAACAAATAGATGTTAAATCTAAAGTTCAGCAAGCTAAAATGAATGCTAGTGAAAGACTAGATAAAGAATTTAATAAAATATTAGAAGAGAAATCTGGTATTGAATGGTACAAGGAATTTTCAGAAACTAAAGGTAAACTTGTAGGTGCTAAAAAAGGTAGAGGTAAATTCTTTTTACCTCCAGGAGCTGAAGATTTTACGGGATTAATTTACCCAACTTTAGGCAAAGGGAAAAAAGGTGATGCCCAATTAAAGTGGTATAATGATAATTTAATTAAACCTTATACTAGAGCTACTAGAAATTTAGCAGCTGATAAGATACAGTTAATGACTGACTTTAAAGGTTTAAAGAAAAAATTAGATATTCCAAAAGATTTAAGAAAAAATACTGATGTAGGATATACTAAAGAGCAAATAGCAAGAATTTATCTATGGAATAAAATGGGGGAGAAAATACCAGGTATATCCAAAAAAGATCTTAAAGAAGTATTAGATGTAGTTGAAAAAGATGCTGTGTTAAGAACATTTGCAGATCAAATATTAGAAATTACAAAAGGTGATGGATATTCTAAACCTTCAAAAGAATGGTTAGCCGGTACTATTACTACAGATCTTATTAACTTATTAAATAAAACTAAAAGAGCTAAATATTTGCAAGAATGGAGTGAGAATATAGATGTTGTATTTTCTAAGAAAAACTTAAATAAGTTAGAAGCTATTTATGGTCCTAAATATAGAACAGCATTAGAGAATTCTATACTTAGAATGAAAACTGGTAGAAATAGAACTTCTACAGGTAATAAAGCTAGTGATAGATTATTAGATTATATTAATGGAGCTCAAGGAACTATTATGTTCTTAAATATGAGATCAGCAGTATTACAATCTATATCTGCAGCCAACTTTATTAATGTAAGTTTTAATAATCCTATTAAAGCTGGTAAAGCTTTTATTAATCAAAAAAGATATTGGAAAGATTTTATGTCAATAATGAATTCTGATTACTTAGTAGGTAGACGACAAGGTTTAAAATTAAATATTTCAGAAAGTGAAATCTCAGAAGCTGCCGCTGGTTCTACTAATAAAGCTAAAGCTGTAATTAATTATATACTTGAAAAAGGTTATGCACCTACTAAATTTATGGATAGTTTTGCTATAGCTTCAGGTGGTGCTACTTGGTATCGTAATAAGATTAAAGATTTAATGAAGAAAGAAGGTTTATCTGAAGCAGAAGCTCAGAAAAAAGCTTTTGAAGAATTTATGGAAATTTCAGAAAAATCTCAACAGTCTTCTGATCCTAGTAAAATATCTGCACAGCAAGCTAGTGATAAGGGTAGAATTTTCTTACAATTTGTTAATACTCCGATGCAATATACTAGATTACAAAAAAGAGCTGTTCAAGATTTAGCCAATAAAAGAGGTGATTGGAAAGCTAATATTAGTAAGATTCTTTATTATGGTGTAGTTCAAAATCTATGGTTTAATGCTATGCAACAAGGATTATTTGCCTTAGGATTTGGTGATGATGAAATTAACGAAAAAGAAGAAACAAAGATTATTAATACAGCTAATGGTATGGCTGATAGTATATTAAGAGGGACTGGATTTGCGGGTATGACATTATCAGTATTGAAAAATACAGTTATTGATCTGTATAGAAGAAGTGGTAAGAAATTACCTAATTATAGAGATGCTTGGGTTAAGTTATTAGAATTTTCTCCTGCTGTAAAAAGTAAAGTATCTAAATTAAGAAGCGCAGCTTGGCCTTTTGATACTAAAAAAGGAAGAGAAGAAATAAAAGAAAAAGGATTTAGCTTAGATAATCCTGCATATGAATCTTTAGCAAAAGTTATAAGTGCTGTAACTAATATACCATTAGATAGATTATATTCAAAATATAATAATTTATCGGCAATGATGAGTGAAGATACTGAAACTTGGAAAGATATAGCTTTATTTTTAGGTTGGCCAGAATATCAATTAGAAGAAGGAGGAACTGTAGCTGATGATTTAAGTAGAAATATTAGTGAATTAAACAAAGTTGAGCAAATAATAGTTTTAGAGAAATTAGGAGTATCAGCTGAGGAAATAAAAGATCTTAAAAAAGAAGGAGATAGAGTTAATAAAATGATGGAACTTTATAATAAAGATAAAGAGAAAGTTGAAAAAATTCTTAAAGAAGAACTTAAAGAGAAACCTAAAACAAAAGAAGATGAATTAAAAATAAAAATATATAAGTATTCTAAGCAAGAACAAGTCATGATATTAGAAAAATTAGGTGTAAATAAAAAATCAATTAAAGATTTAAAAACAGAAAAGCAAAGAGTAGATAAAATAAATAGTTTATATAACGAAAACAGTAAAGATACGGACAAAGTATTTGGTGAAGTTGAAAATTATGTTCCACCTAAACCAAGTAAAAGAGAAGTTAGATTTGAAAAATTAAAAGATAAATCTAAAGATGAACAGATGTTGATTTTATTAGAATATGGATTAACTATGAAAGAAATACGTGAATTATATTATGAAAATAATAGAGTTGCTAAAATTATAGAGCTACAAGATAAAGAAAAATAAAAAAAATAAAACAATTAATTATGCCACATAGAAATGAAAAAATGGGAGAATTTACAAGAAAAATATTAAAAAACCTACCACCAGATAAAAAAGATGAATCTGAACGAGATAAATTTAATAAAGAAGTGGAAAATATTCTTAAGAAAAAAAGTGAAGAAAAGAAGCAAGAAAGCGAGCAAATAAGAACGGAAATAAATAGATTAAAATAAGGAACATAAAAAAATGGGCACCATACCCAAAGTTCCTGTAACCAAAAAAAGGAGGTCATACGGCCTCCTTTTTTATTGTCTC
>Ga0098047_10000489_pt1 | contig 15829 bp, 14 predicted proteins | sample 12_taG_FD_92585 | JGI IMG/M metagenome (GOLD analysis project Ga0098047, IMG submission 92585) | Marine viral communities from the Subarctic Pacific Ocean - 12_ETSP_OMZ_AT15267 metaG | ecosystem: Environmental > Aquatic > Marine > Oceanic | place: Subarctic Pacific Ocean | collected 2015-01-16 | reverse complement strand
TAGCAAAAATTTCAATTGGGACAAATGCTAATAAAGCAACAATAGGAGTAGCTGGAGCAGCTGACACATTCTTCACTGGTACCGCGCAGGACGATTTAGTTATACGCGCTGATGATAACAATAATAAAGTTCATATTGGTGCAGGTACTTCCGGTGAAGCAGGATTAACAGTTACTGAACATGGTGGAACTATCCCAAGAGTAGGTGTTGGTAGACCTACTGCTTTAACTGCTTTTGATGTAATATATGACTATGACACTACGGTATTTGAAAATCAATTAGTAGATAATCAAGGTGGTGGAGAGATATTAAAATATGGTTCTGCGCAAGCAGGTGCTATAGGTACATTACATTTTTTACATACAGATGGTTCTTGGGATGCAACAGATGCTGATGCAGTTGCAACCGGGGGATCTCAGTTGTTAGGTATTTCTATAAGTACTGATCCAGGAAGTCATGGTATGTTATTAAAAGGATACTATAAAATAGCTTCAGGTAATATAGAGGGTACACCCGCAATTGGAGCTCCAGTATATGTTTCTGAATCACCTGGAAAAGTTGATTTTACAGCTCCTTCTGGCTCAGGTGATTTTGTAAGAATTATAGGGTATTGTATTGATATTGCTTCAAGTGATATCTTATTATACTTTAACCCAGATAGTACATTTGTAGAATTAACATAATATGAGTATAAATAAAATAAACGGAAGCGTATCTGATACTTTATCTAAAGTAAATGGTGCTAATGATGCGTTGTTAAGTAACATGCTAGTTAGTAGTGTGCATAATGCTAACACCCCTTTATTTGATAGCTATTCTGTAGACTTTAATGGTAGTAGTAATTATGCTGAAGTAGATGGCGCAGCTGGTGATATTAATGGTGCGGTAGGTACTATTTCGGCATGGGTAAAATTAGAGACAACAAGCGCAGGGTGTATAGTTTTAAGAACGCAAGTTGATGGTACTACTAATAATTATATAGCGATGTGGTATCACGCTTCAAATAATCAAATGTATATGACGCATAAAGGTGGCGGTACTTCTACTCACGCTGTTATAAGTTCAGGAGATACAATAGAAAACTCCGGTAGCGTGCATCATCTTGTGGGTACTTGGAGTGAAAGTGCAGACGAAGTGAAAATTTATTTAGATACTGAATTAAAAGCAACAACAAACTCACTTGGCACTTATTCAGGTACAAATTCAATTTGCGATATAGGGCAAAATACACAATCGGCAAATTTTTGGAATGGTCTAATAAATGAAGTTGGTGTATGGGATGCGGTATTAGATGCAGATGCAATAACTGCTATTTATAATAATGGTAAGAATATCAATTTAACTAGAGATGTAGGTAGCTATGATAACGCTGGTGATTTAGTAGGATATTGGAAATTTGAAGAGGGTACAGGTACTAGTGTAGCTGATAGTAGTACGAATAGTAACACTGCAACTTTATCGCATTCTAGTTTATTTTCAACAACAACTTAATATGGCAAAGAAATATATAATATTAAATACTAGTGAATTAGATAGTTTAGATTTTAACGAACTATTAAATACTAGTGAAGATTATGTTAGGAAAAGTACAGACGGAACAAAAGCTATTGTTTCTTACGAAGGTACAACTCCTAGTGGATTATCAGGAAAAACAGAATATACTAATAGTCAATTATTGACTATAGTAAACGATACAAATGGTGAGTGGTATACAGCACCAGATCTTTAAACAAATAATAATTAATTAAAATTAAATAAAATGGCAAAAACAAAAACACCAAAAAAAGAAAAAGTAGTGGATTTAAATCCTAAACCAGAAAAAATAGAAGATAGCGAATTAGCAAACTTGCAATCTACTATAAAAAACATAGATCAATTAACGATTGACGTTGGTAGATTAGAAGTACAAAAAGTTACAATGTTAAAGGCTATGGATGGCCTTACTGATAATATCAATAAATTAAGACTTCAATTTACAGAAAAGTATGGTACAGATAATATAAATATCCAATCCGGAGAAATAGGTGAAGTGATACCTGATCCGAACAACACCGCTACAGACTCCAATGGAGAAGTTAATAAGGAAGATTAGTGTAGGTAAAGATTATAAAAACGACGCCATGCATTACGCTGTTGGTCAAGAAGTATATGGTGGACATAAAATTTGTGATATAATAGAAGAAAAAGATAAATTTTCTATTTATATTAGAAAAAATAAAAATGTTCTTCCGTGGAAAGACTTTAATAAAAACATGGCTGTATCTGTAGAATATAACTTAGAGTACTAATGAAAAGTGTATACGACTTTGTTGTAACACCAGTAGGAGAAAGATATAATAATAAGAAAAAAATAGGTGATAAAGAGCTTATTTTAAATACTGAAATTTACAATCATCAGTATGTAAACAGATTTGCTAAGATTATATCTACTCCAATGATTGGTGAGACAGATTTAAAACCAGGAGACGAAGTAATAGTACATCATAACGTGTTTCGTAGATGGCATAACGTAAGGGGTATTGAAAAAAATAGTAAAAGTTATTTTGATGAAAATACTTATATTATAAACTATGATCAAATATTTTTAGTAAAATATTGTAATAGTTTCTCTGATGATAATTGGTATGCTCCAAAAGGTTATTGTTTTGTAAAACCTTTAAAAGCAAAAGATCAATTTAATATTGACGCAGAAAGACCTTTAATTGGTATTGTTAAATATTCAGATGGTACTGTCAAAGAAGGTGATCTAGTTGGTTTTAAACCAAAAATTGAATATGAATTTATTATTGATGGAGAGCGACTGTATCGAATCTTATCTAATCTTATAACTATCAAATATGAATATCAAGGAGACGAAGAAGAATATAATCCAAGCTGGGCAGAAAGCAGTTGAAGAACTGATTAAAGTCGCTAAGGAACCTATTGTAGATTCAGACGACGATATATCAGCAGATAGATTAAAGAATGCTGCAGCTACTAAAAAACTAGCTATATTTGACGCATTTGAAATACTTAACAGAATTCAAGAGGAAGAGAACTTACTTGAGGGAAAAGCACCTGAAGAGACAAAGGAAAAAGTCTTTAGAGGATTCGCAGAAGGTAGATCTAAATAATGTACGAGCAAAGTTTAGTTAAAATAATAGAACCTATAAAAAAGACTACTATTAGTAGACTTAATAAAGGTAAAAAGTGGAAATATGGATACAATAAAGAGCATGATGTTATCATTATATCAAAAACTGGTCAAATTGGTGAAATCCTTGAAATCCAAAATCTTAGGATAGCATTACCTAAAGCACCTAAAAAAGTATTCAAACACAAGAAAGATAAGTGGGTTAAACAAGAATATTCTAAAGAGTTAAGTAAGATCAAGAATATTTTTGATTGGAGAAATTATCCGGATGAAAACAAAGAACAATGGTTTGACTATATAGACGAAGAGTTTAAAAGAAGAGATGAAGGGTTTTGGTTTGTAAATAAAGGTAAACCAGTATATATAGTAGGAACACATTATATGTATCTTCAATGGAGCAAAATTGATGTTGGCGCCCCAGATTTTAGAGAGGCAAATAGATTGTTCTACATATTTTGGGAGGCATGTAAGGCAGATAAAAGATGCTATGGTATATGTTATCTAAAAAATAGACGTTCGGGATTTTCATTTATGTCATCTGCAGAATCTGTTAATTTAGCAACTCTTGCGAGTGACAGTAGATATGGTGTGTTATCTAAAACAGGTGCTGATGCTAAAAAGATGTTTACAGATAAAGTAGTCCCAATATCTGTAAATTACCCATTCTTTTTTAAACCGATTCAAGATGGTATGGATCGACCTAAAACAGAACTTGCTTATCGGGTGCCGGCAAGTAAGTTTACTAGAAAGAAAATTACAACTAACGAAAAGTTAGAAGATATACAAGGGCTAGATACAACTATTGATTGGAAAAATACTGGAGATAATAGTTATGATGGCGAAAAACTAAACCTACTAGTGCATGATGAGAGTGGGAAATGGGAGAGACCTGATAATATATTAAACAATTGGAGAGTTACAAAGACATGCTTACGATTAGGTAGCAGAATTATCGGTAAGTGTATGATGGGCTCTACTTCAAACGCATTAGATAAAGGTGGAGACAATTTTAAAAAATTATATAACGCATCCGACGTCACAAAAAGAAACAGAAATGGCCAAACGAAGTCTGGTTTATATTCTTTGTTTATCCCAATGGAATGGAACTACGAAGGATTTATTGACGAGCATGGAATTCCAGTTTTTGATACACCAGACCGCGATGTGTTCGGTCCAGATGGTGAATTAATAGATGTAGGTATTATAGAACACTGGCAGAATGAAGCTGATGGCTTAAAAGGAGATCACGATGCTTTGAATGAGTTTTATCGTCAATTTCCTAAAACCACTGAGCATGCGTTTCGAGATGAGGCAAAAGGGAGTATATTTAATCTAGTTAAAATATATGAGCAAATAGACTATAATGAAGAAATGTCTAGAACTCTTGGTGTTACCACTGGTAATTTTCAATGGGTGAATGGGATAAAAGATTCTCAAGTTATATTTTATCCAGATCCACAAGGTAGATTTAAAATAAGCTGGACACCAAAAACCGAATTACAAAATAGAGTTATACTTAAGAATGGTATTAAGTATCCAGGTAATGAACACATGGGGGCGTTTGGTTGTGATAGCTACGATATTTCTGGCACGGTTGATGGTAAGGGATCGAAAGGAGCACTACATGGATTGACTAAGTTTTCTATGGAAAACGCTCCACCAAGTAGATTTTTTTTAGAATATCTAGCTAGACCACAAACTGCAGAGATGTTTTTTGAAGAAATTTTAATGGCGTTAGTGTTTTACGGAATGCCGATGCTTGCGGAAAATAATAAACCTAGATTGCTTTATTATCTTAGAAGAAGAGGATATAGAGGGTTTAGTATGAATAGACCAGATAAGCTCTGGAACAAATTATCTGTAGCAGAAAAAGAAGTTGGAGGAATTCCTAACTCTAGTGAAGATATAAAACAAGCTCACGCTGCTGCAATTGAAATGTATATTCAAGATCATGTTGGACAAGATTCAGAAGGATCTTATGGTGACATGTATTTTAATAAGACGTTAAACGATTGGACAAGGTTTGACATAACGAAAAGAACAAAGTTTGACGCAACAATAAGTTCTGGATTAGCAATAATGGCTTGCAATAGACATTTATATAGGCCAAATGCTAAAATAGAAAAACCAAAATTAAACGTAAATATTGCTAAATATTCAAATAAAGGTAATATGTCTAAATTAATAGAAAAATAAATATGGCTGAGTCAGTTGTAAGTAATTATTTTCCAAGTCAAGTTGTTAGTGATGTAGAAAAATTAAGTTTCGAGTACGGGTTAAAAGTTGCAAAAGCAATAGAAAAAGAATGGTTTGATAATAATCGAAACTTAAACAAGTATATTCACAATCAAAGTAATTTTCACAACTTGAGATTATATGCTAGAGGTGAACAGTCAATTCAAAAATACAAAGATGAGTTGTCAATAAATGGCGATTTGTCTTATCTCAATTTAGATTGGAAACCAGTTCCAATTATACCTAAGTTTGTGGATATAGTAGTTAACGGTATTGCGGAGAGAATGTATGATATAAAAGCTTATTCTCAAGACCCATTTGGAGTTAGTAAGCGAACAGAGTATATGGCATCCATATTATCTGATATGCGTAGTAAAGAATTAAACGAATACGCTTTAGAAGCTTTTGGAGTTAATTTATATCAAAATGATCCAGCTGAACTACCAGAAACAGAAGAAGAACTACAGTTACACATGCAACTTAGTTATAAACAGGGTGTTGAATTAGCAGAAGAACAAGCGATTAATGTTTTATTAGAAGGTAATAAATACGAACTAACAAAAAAACGTTTTTATTATGATCTAGTAACAATAGGTATTGGAGCTGTAAAATCATCTTTTAATACGTCTGAAGGGGTTGTTGTTGAATATGTTGATCCAGCTAGTTTAGTTTACTCTCACACAGACTCTCCTTATTTCGAAGACGTATATTATGTTGGAGAAGTTAAAAATATTCCTATAAACGAACTAGCAAAACAATTCCCACACTTAGAACATGAAGATTTAGAAGATATTTTTAAAAATAAAAATATCAATAACGATACGTATGGTCATCGTGATGGTAAAAAAGATGATAATATAATACAAGTTTTATATTTTAATTATAAAACTTACATGAACGAAGTTTATAAAGTAAAACAAACAAGTACTGGAGGAGAAAAAGCTATAAAAAAAGATGACACATTTAATCCTCCAGATACAATGGAAGGGGATTATAATAGGGTTTCAAGATCTGTGGAATGTCTATATGATGGTGCATTAATTTTAGGTACTGATAAGTTGCTTAAATGGGAGATGGCAAAGAATATGATGCGTCCTAAAAGTGATTATACTAAAGTTAAAATGAATTACGCTATTGTAGCGCCTAGAGTATACAATAATAAAATTGAATCGTTAGTAGGAAGAATTACAGGATTTGCTGATATGATTCAGTTAACACATTTAAAATTACAACAGGTAATGTCAAGAATGGTTCCAGATGGAGTTTACCTTGATGCAGATGGTTTAGCTGAAATTGATTTAGGTAACGGAACAAACTATAACCCACAAGAGGCGTTAAATATGTTCTTTCAAACAGGTAGTGTTATAGGAAGATCTATGACTCAGGAAGGTGATATGAATCCTGGTAAAGTGCCTATTCAAGAAATATCTAGTGGTGCGGGTGTTGGTAATAAAATACAAGCTCTTATAGCCAATTATAATTATTATCTACAAATGATAAGGGATGTAACCGGACTTAACGAAGCTAGAGATGGTAGTTTGCCAGAAAAATATTCTTTAGTAGGTACTCAAAAATTAGCCGCGGCAAATTCTAATACCGCTACAAGACATATATTACAAGCAGGTTTATTTTTAACTGCTGAAATAGCAGAATGTTTATCACTTAGAATATCTGATATTATAGAATATGCTCCAACACGAGATGCATTTATAAGGGGTATAGGTATACATAATGTGGCTACATTAGATGAGATTAAAGATTTACACTTGTATGATTTTGGTATATTCCTTGAACTTGCTCCAGATGAAGAAGAAAAAACATTATTAGAAAATAATCTTCAGCAAGCAATTCAACAGGGTAGTGTTGACTTAGAAGATGTTATTGATGTTAGAGAAATTAAAAATATTAAACTTGCAAATCAAGTTTTAAAGATCAGAAGAAAAAAGAAAATAGAAAGAGATCAAAAATTACAGCAAGAAAATATAAAAGTACAAGCCCAAGCTAATGCTCAACAACAAAGAGAGGCGGCTCAAGCAGAAGTACAAAAACAACAACAGTTAGCTGAAACAGAAATACAAATAGCACAAGCTAAATCTCAATTGGAAACTAAAAAAATATTGGAAGAAGCTGAAGTTAAGAAACAATTAATGCAATTAGAGTTTCAATACGATATGCAGTTAAAGCAAGCTGAATTGCAAACTACTAAAAATAGAGATAGACAAAAAGAAGATCGTAAAGACGAAAGAACAAAAATACAAGCTTCACAGCAATCAGAAATGATTGATCAAAGAAGTAAAGATAAACCACCTAAAAACTTTGAATCTACAAGTGATAATATACTAGGTGGATTTAGTTTGTAAATTTATTAACTATTATTATATTATATTATGGCAAAAAAGAAAAAAGAAGTAGTAGAAAAGACTACAGAGATTAACGAACCTAAAGGAATGGAAACCAAAGAAGGTGATGTTAAAAAAGTATTAGAAAAGATTAAAATGAAACCTATAGTTGAAAAAGAAACTATAACCAAACTTGATTTAAGTAAACCACCAAAAACAAAAGAAGATGAACAACCAGTTGATACCGAAAAAAAAGAGGATGTTCAAGAAAAGATTATTGAAGAAACGACTAGTGAAGAAAAGAACACTGAACAATCTACAGAGGAAGTTACTGAACAACCTGTTTTAGAAGAAATAACAAGTGAAGAGGTAAAGGAAGTTCAAGAACAACCAGAAGAAGTTATAGCAGAAACAGAATCGATTGAAAAAGAATTACCAGAAAATATCCAAAAACTAGTGCAATTTATGGATGAAACAGGTGGTGATTTGCAAGATTATGTAAAGTTAAACCAAGATTACTCAGATATGGATAATCAAACTTTACTACAAGAGCATTATAAACAAACTAAACCTCATCTCTCTTCTGATGAAATTGATTTTTTAATGGAAGATCAATTTTCTTATGATGAAGAAATAGATGATGAAAGAGATATTAAAAGAAAAAAATTAGCGTTAAAAGAGCAAGTTGCCAGCGCTAAAACTCAATTGGAAGAGAACAAATCCAAATACTATCAAGATGTTAAAAGCGGATCGAAGCTCACTCAAGAGCAACAAAAAGCAATAGATTTTTTTGATAGGTACAACAAGGAATCAGAAGAAAGCAGTAAAGTATTAAAGAATCAACAATCTACATTTTTAAAGAAAACAGATAATGTTTTTAGCGATGAGTTCAAAGGTTTTGAATATAATGTCGGAGATAAAAAATTTAGATTTAATGTAAAAAATACTTCTGAAGTTAAAGAAACCCAAAGTGATATTCAGAATCTTATTAAAAAATTCTTAAACAAGGATAATTTAATGGAAGATGCTAAAGGATATCACAAAAGCATCTACACAGCTATGAATGCTGATGCGATTGCTAATCATTTTTACGAACAAGGTAAAGCAGATGCTACGAAGACTAGTATTGCAGAATCTAAAAACGTAAGTATGGACCCTAGACAATCTCATAGCAAAATAGAAGTTGGTGGTATGAAGTTTAAAGCATTGGGTGAGAATTCTAATGATTTCAAATTTAAAATCAAAAACAAACGTTAAATTTAAAATTAAAAAACTATGGCAATTACTCCCGGTTCGTTGTTAAATATGACACCGAACCCAATTCAAAGTACGTTGGCCACCAACTATATTGACTTTACAGCTACGGCTACAAGCGGTTGGGCCCAACAATATTTACCAGATCTTATGGAGAAAGAAGCTGAAGTGTTCGGTAACAGGACAATTTCAGGATTTCTTTCGCAAGTAGGAGCTGAAGAACCTATGACTTCAGACCAAGTAGTTTGGTCAGAACAAGGTAGGTTACACCTAGCGTATACTGGAACAGTAGCAATCGCAACTTCGGTTGTAACAATTACAGGACACGCAGGATCTAACGCTACTTATGTACCGGCATCACACGGTTTACGTGTTGGTGACACTGTATTAGTAGCAATGGCTACAGGATTTACTATACCATGTAGAATTGTACTAGCGGCAGCTGGAACAGATCTTATTACTTGCCTTCCTTACGGTGGCGCTAATATCACTAACTTAACTGGTGGTCTTGGTAACGGCGCTGCGGTTACAGTATTGAAATATGGATCGGAATGGCCAAAAGGCTCTGACACTCCATATGCTACAGCTAACGAACCTGATTTCACAGCTTACAGTAACAAACCTGTTACTATTAGAGACATGTATCATGTTTCAGGATCTGATGCAGCTCAAATCGGTTGGGTTGAAACTACTGGTGAAGATGGACAAAGTGGTTATCTTTGGTATTTAAAAGCTGAAGGCGAAACTAGAATGAGGTTTACTGACAACTTAGAGATGACATGTCTTGAAGGTGTTAGACCTGTTGCAGGATCTCAACTTGATGTGGAAACACTATCAGGATCACCATTAGTAACTCCTGTTGCTACAACTGGTGTTACATTTGGTACTGAAGGTTTATTTGCTTCTATAACTAATAGAGGAAATGGATCTGCTGGTATTCTTGGACTTAGTTGTGCTGTTGATTTAGCAGAATTTGATGCTATCTTAGCAGAATTTGATTCTCAAGGTGCGATTGAAGAGAATATGATGTTCTTGGATAGAACCACTTCGTTAGCGGTTGATGATATGTTAGCATGTATGAATTCTTATGGTGCTGGTGGTACTTCTTATGGAGTATTCAACAACTCAGAGGATATGGCACTTAATTTAGGTTTCTCAGGATTCCGTAGAGGTTCTTATGATTTCTACAAATCTGATTGGAAATATCTAAATGACGCTGGTACAAGAGGCGCTATTAACGCTAGAGATGTTGTTAACGCTGTTCGTGGAGTTATAGTTCCAGCAGGCGTATCTTCAGTATACGATCAAATGTTAGGAAAGAACCTTAAACGTCCTTTCTTACACGTTAGATATAGAGCTTCTCAAACAGATAACAGACGATTCAAAACTTGGGTTACTGGTTCTGTTGGTGCAGCTACATCTGAATTAGATGCAATGCGAGTTAACTATTTATCTGAAAGATGTTTAGTTACTCAAGGCGCTAATAACTTTATGATTCTAAACTAATCATTACATTTTTAAAAGAACCGAGGTTTCGGCCTCGGTCCTTTTATTTTTACTAATTTTATTATATATTATATTATGACAAAGAAAACAAAAAAAGTTGAGGTGGAAGAACCTCAAGTTCAAGAAGATGTGGTTGTAAAAGAACCACAGGTTGTAGAACAACCAAAAACAACAAGAAACGAACCAACTAACAGAAAAACAAATGATGGTTGGGAAATAAAAGATAGAATGTATCTTTTAAATGGTGACAAAAAACCTTTATCTCAAATGATTAGAGCCGCGGGTGTTTACTATTTTGATGAAGAAAAAGGATATGAAAGAGAGTTACAATATTGTGAAAATCAAAGAACCTGTTTTGTTGATGAAATGCAAGGTGATCAAAGATTAGCACATATTATTTTCCGAAATGGTATGTTACTTGTACCAAAAGAAAAAACTGTTTTACAAAAACTTTTATCTTTATATCATCCTTTAAGAGATATACTGTACCACGAATGGAAACCAGTAGCAATAGCCGCTGATGAATTGAGTGAAATAGAAGTAGAAATTGAAGCGTTAAATGTTGCTAAAGGCTTAGATATTAATTTGGCAGAAGCTATTCTAAGAGTGGATATTGGTTCTAAGGTATCTGAGATGAGTTCTAAGGAGCTTAAACGTGATTTGTTACTATATGCTAAGAGGAACCCACAGTTATTCCTAGACTTAGTTAATGATGAGAATGTTGTACTTAGAAACTTTGGTATTAAAGCAACAGAAATGGGAATAATTAAGTTATCTCAAGATCAAAGAACTTTTAGTTGGGGATCTAATGATAGAAAACTAATGAATATCCCATTTGATGAACACCCATATTCAGCTTTAGCCGCTTGGTTTAAAACTGATGAAGGTATGGAGGTATTTTCAAATATTGAGAAAAGATTAGAATAATTATCTTAAAATAGCCACTCTATTTTGGGGTGGCTATTTTTTTAAATAAAATACAATCATGAAAGAAAAAAATATAGTTAATTTAAACAAAACCTCAAAAGGATTAGGTGATTCAATAGCTAAGTTTACACACGCAACTGGAATTCATAGTTTAGCGCAAATGGGTGCTAAAGCTGTAGGGAAAAAGGATTGTGGATGTGGTAAGAGACAAGCAGCAATGAACAAAATGTTTCCTTATAAAAAATAAAAAAATATGCCGGTACTTATAGATACAGTATATCAAAGAGTTTTATCAATAGCTAACAAAGAGCAAAGAGGTTATATAACTCCATTAGAATTCAATTTAATGGCTAATCAAGCTCAATTAAAAATCTTTGAACAGTATTTTTATGATTTAGATCAAGCAAAAAGAAAACCAAGTGATATCACAACGTTTTCAGATATGAATGAATTAATAAAAAATAAATTAGTACCATTTACAAGTATTCAAACTGTAGTTGGTGGAAATACATATCCTACTAATTATAGAACAGGAAAAATATATGCTACTTTAGCCACTGGTGATAGAGAGGTAAGATTAAGTACACTTAACGATGTTAGAAATATATTAGATTCACCATTTCATAGAACTGCGTTAAGTATTGATCCTATTTATATAGAAAGCACAACAACTGGTCAAGATATAACTGTTTTCGATGGTGTTGCAGCAAACGGGATATTTACAGGAGTTGTAACATGCGAAATAGTGAGCGAACCCGCGAAAGTTGAGTGGGGATATACTGTTGTTATGGAAAAAGCACTTTACAACGCGGGTACATCTATAAACTTCATGTTACATGATTCTGAAGAAACAGAATTGGTTATGAAAATATTAGAGACAGCTGGGGTAATAATTCAAGATCCAGGTGTAATTCAATATGCGGATAACGAAGAAATGAAACAGGTTCAACAACAAAAAATATAAATAAATGGCATTAATAACACAAACTCAACAACAATATTATAATGGAAATAGCTTTGGTGGTTATCAATTTATATCTTTAACAGATGTTATTGCGAATTTTATGGCTACTTATGTTGGTGCTGGTAAAATATTGTCTGGAGTTAGTAGAACTGATGTTAGTTTCCACGCGCAAAGAGCTCTACAAGAACTAAGTTTTGATACTTTCAAATCTTGTAAAGCCCAAGAGATGGAAGTGTCGTCCTCACTTACAATGCCCCTTCCTCAAGATTATGTTAATTATGTTAAAGTAGTTTGGTCTGATGGGAGTGGAATTGAGCATATTATATATCCAACATCAAAAACGTCTAATCCAACAGCTATAATACAAAATGATGATGGAGATTATGCTTTGGATGCAATAGGGACATTAACAAATGCATCAACAACAGTGGTTTTAGACGATGAATATAGCAATATATTAGTTGGTATGGTTGTAACAGCACCAAATGTTCTTTTTGGAACAACAATAACCGATGTGGTTACTACTGCTAGTATAACCACTATAACACTTAGCGTTGCTGTTACTTATACCGGGACAGAAACTTTACGTTTTTGGAATCCAGGTGGAAATTTAATGTTACAAGAAGAATCTTCAGTTATTTTAACAGGGTGTACTTGGACGTTTGGTGGAACTGATGACGATAAAATAACAGTGGCATCAACGGCAGATGCCGATAGTATAGAAGTTGGCATGTTGGTTTCAGATTCGGGATTTCCAATAGGAACAACCGTCACAGATATTAACGGTGTTATTGTAACGGTTTCAACTAACTCATCAGTGGCTGGTGCAGCAACAAGTTTAACTTTTATTTCACCTGACAATACTTCAGATACTTGGTCTAAATATAAAAGTAACACTCCATCTGAAAATCAAGGTGATTATCAAGATGATATCTATTGGCCAGTTGGAGGTGGAAGATATGGTATTGATCCACAATACGCTCAAACTAATGGATCATTTTATATAGATTGTAATACTGGATTAATTCATTTTAGTTCAAATTTATCTGGTAAAACTGTTATATTGAAATATATAAGTGATAGTTTAGGTACAAACGCAGAGATGCAAGTACACAAATTTGCAGAAGAAGCAATGTATAAGTGGATAATTTATGGGTGTTTAACAGCTAGAGCAAATATTCCAGAATATGTAATTGCAAGATTTAAAAAAGAAAAATTTTCTGAAACTAGAAAAGCAAAATTAAGATTATCTAATATTAAAATAGAAGAGATTGCACAAATATTTAGAGGTAAATCTAAACAAATAAAACATTAATTAAATGCCAGAACTTAAACGCAGTTTTCAGTCTGGTCGAATGAACAAGGACTTAGACGAAAGATTGGTTCCTAAAGGTGAATATAGAGACGCGTTAAACGTTGAGGTTTCCACTTCAGAGGGTAGCGACACAGGGTCTTTGCAAACCGTTATGGGAAACACTTCAATAAGTTTACCTTTTCCCACGACACATACATTAACTTCTTCGGCTTACACCGTTGGATCAATAGCTAATGATAAAAATGATAAACTATATTGGCTTGTAGCTGACGCAGGCTCTAATACTTCTCCATTTTCTCAATATGGTGATTTTTACAAAGCGGATATGATATTGGAATATGATTGGACTCTTAACTCGGTTAGCCCAGTTTTTATTGATGTATATCATACTTCTTGTAATATTACTGGTGCAACATCATTTCCTCTCCCACCACCTTCAACTGATCCTAATTATTGGCTTACGTTAACGTCTACATTTTGGACTACAGGAGCCGATATGGACTATACGATATACCCGGGTATGGAAGTGCAAGTTTTGGATGCAGGAGGTGCTCCATTATTTCCTATTGGTACGTTAGTTAAAGCGATTTGCCCACTCACTCTCTCAGTTGCTTTAGATAATAGTCCTTCTGCTCCTATTATATCACCTTTTAGTAATTACCAAGTACGTTTTATAAATCCAAAAAGAGTTTTGAATTTTTCAAGATCTAATCCTATAACAGGGATTAATATTATCGATGATATGTTATTTTGGACAGATAATTTTTCTGAACCAAAAAAAATTGATATTGGACTTTCTAAAAAAGGTTCTGGAGGTTCTTGGATAAACCATGCTCAAAATAATTGGGATCCACTAACTAATACTTATGGTATACTTGATCCTACTTGCGGCACTACTGGAACCGCTGCCCCATTTGGTCACACTAGATTACAACAAATAGATTCCTCTCCTGGTAATTCACCTAACTCATATATAGATTACGGTCCTACAAACGAAGAGCACGTGACTGTTATCAGAAGATCACCAGCTGTAGCTCCAGTTTTAGAAATGAAAAACACGCAAAAAGTGGGAGAGGTGAACGCTTGGATTAGTCAACCCCAAAATCCTTTTATAGATGTAGACGGTGAAATTCAACCGTCAAGTACCACTATAACCGGTTTATCATTTGTAGAGGTTGATCTTTCAACTTGTTCAAGCCCTGCTTTTTCACCAGGTGACTATTTAGATGTTGTTCTCCAAGGTTCTGAACCTGAAATTAAAATTAGATTGCTGGTTATGGCTATTACTATTGGTATATCCCCTGCGTGTAATACTTATGACGTTGTTGTTGTTGCATCAGATGTTGGTGCTAATTCAAATGGAGGGGATGAAGTGTGGGAGGTAAAATTAGAAGATATAGACCCATTGTTTCAATTTAAATTTCCAAGATTCGCCACAAGATATAAATATGACAATGGTGAATATTCAGCTTTTTCTCCTTTTACTGAGGTAGGATTTTTACCAACTAAATTTGATTATTTACCTAAAGAAGGCTATAATTTAGGTATGGTAAATCAATTACGATCTTTAGCTATAAAAGACTTTGTTCATGAAAGATTATTACCAGAAGATGTAATTGCAATAGATATTTTATACAAAGAATCTAATTCTCCAAATGTATATTCTATTAAGACTATAAAGCGTATACCACTAAACCTTGCTAGATGGGATCCTTGGAATGCAACATCTGTTAGTAATGTAGAAGATCTAAAGACTAGAGGATTTTTAACTATAACATCAGAAATGATTCACGCTATGTTACCGTCAAATCAACTGCTACGACCTTGGGATAATGTTCCTAGAAAAGCTTTAGCGCAAGAAGTGACGGGAAATAGATTAGTATATGGTAATTATTTACAAAATTACAATTTAGAAAATAGTTCAACACAAGAAAGTAACATTGATGTTGAAATCAAGATGAATGTTGAACATAGAGAAGTAGGTGACTTAGCACCTGAAGAAATAGATCCAAAATATGCTTGGCAAAGAAGCGCTTCTTTAAATGATTGGGGAGGTTATGGTCCAGCTAAATCAATAAAAACACTAAGAACTTATCAAATAGGCGTTATATATATAGATGATTATGGAAGAGAAACTCCAGTTTTTTCTAAAATTA
>Ga0098047_10000486_pt1 | contig 15839 bp, 15 predicted proteins | sample 12_taG_FD_92585 | JGI IMG/M metagenome (GOLD analysis project Ga0098047, IMG submission 92585) | Marine viral communities from the Subarctic Pacific Ocean - 12_ETSP_OMZ_AT15267 metaG | ecosystem: Environmental > Aquatic > Marine > Oceanic | place: Subarctic Pacific Ocean | collected 2015-01-16 | reverse complement strand
TTCATTAATCAATCCACTGGTAGACGTTTCCCAATATATATCTAATTTACTTTTTAATGGTTCTGTTTCATATACAGCTAATGCTCCAGTACGATTATTACGTGGTGTACCTATCATTTTGCCTACATATGACGTTTTTGTATAGTGAAGTACAAATTCTGCTGTTGCACTACCTGCACCTCTTATTATTCCTAAAATTCCTTCAGGAGCAGTTGGATTTGTCCAACTACCTCCTTGATCTGGTCCTAAGATATTCCAACCTGAACCTGGATAAGCAATAGATAATGCTGTAGGTTCACCTGTAACAATTGGAGTGGGGTCTGATGGAAGTTGATCATCTACTTCATCTATATTTATTTGAAATCCTGCTCCAGCGCCGCCAAGCTGTTCACTATTAGGCGTGAAAGGATATGTTCCAGATGTATTTGTTAAATCTAATTCGCAGTTAATATTTAGGCTACCGGGCATATAAGTTGATCCATCAAGAAGACTAGCCTCTCGTCTTACATAAAAATTAAATTTTCCAGAATCTGGATGAGGTCCAATTAATCCTGTGTTTGCCCAATCTGATGTAGTTGTTTTAGCAATATAAGGATTATTTTTAAAACCATAAAAAACATTTGCTGTATTATATGGCATTTCCGCACTAGCATCCCATAATCCTAATTCTTTTCCAGTACCTATAGTAGTGACAATATCAGTATTAGTTCCAGGATAAGCTTGATGTGTTGTATTATCTAAAACATCAACATTCGTACCAATTGCATTATTAAGTCTTAATGATAATTTAACACTAGCATTTGTTATTTGACTACCTTCGTTTAAATCTCTGTCTCTATCTCTTTGCTTTAATAATCTTCTCCCTTCTTCAGTTTTTGGATCAGCTGCAAATTTCTCTCCACCTCTTGTAAATTGATAATAACTAGGATCATCTTTAGCACTAGGTCTACCTGATCTAAATGTTTGTTGATTTGGACTAACTAAAGTTAAATCTCTAGGTATTTTATTTATGTTGTCTGCGTGCAACACAAAATGACATGTAGGATCATCGCTTGTCGCTGGAGTACCTTCTGCATCTCCGTCAATATAACCGTTTAATATTCCTGGAAAATATACATTATAATAATCTTGTTCTACTTGTTTAACAACTATCTTATAAGAATACCAACCTAATGGATTGTATTTATCTTGCCCAAAACTACCACTTGGATTTGATCCATAACCATCTCCACCCCATAATCCTGGTTCTCCAGTTTCACTACTTTTTATAGATGAAATAATATCCCAAAAAGTAATATTTAAAGCATCACCATCAAAAAGACTTGATAATGCAGTAGTATCAGTGAATAAATCACTTACAGCTCCAGATGCGGTATTATTTATTGTTGAAAATCCAGTAGATTTAAACTTATGGAATATTGTTGAACCCTTAACTAAATCACTTATATTACTTTTATCTAAAGTAGATAATATAACAGTTGATTGTCTTCCATATCTATCAGATAAAACAATTCCTACTTGATATGTCCTATTTTGTTTTACATTTTGATTTTGATATCTAATTGATTCAATTCGTGATTTAGGTTTTGTATCTAAAGAATAATTTAAATGCTGTGGAGATGTAGGTTTATCAACGAAATTTCCATATATTACTCTATTTCCAGCAATTTCTTGAGTTAATGCTTTAACCGGAACTTGATCATATACTCTTAAAATTTCACTTTCTGGTAATGTTTTCCAAGGCTTAGATGATATATAATCATATTTTAAATATGGAGTATTATTTAAACTTAACTCATCACTTGTTATAGTATCAACTATTTTTATTACATTTTGCCCTGCTTCTTTATATAATATATCAACTTCTTTTATTTTCATAGAATCTATAGCATAACTCCAAGGTCTCGCTATATCATTAGAACGATTAATTGAACCTCCCATTAACCCAGGAGAATTAATTATCAATCCAACATTATTGATTTGATTTTGCATAAAATCAACTTCAGTACTTTTAGAGGTTTTTATATCGTCATTTTCTAAAAAATAACCATCTTGCTTAGGAACAAAGCATGCTTGTGTAAAAGGTGCGATAAGAGAATATTCTCCATCATCAAATTTAAATCTATAACTAAATTTTACAAATCTTTCTTTTAAATATTCAGGATCTCCTTTCCATGTTATATCTTGAGTATTATCGTAAGGCTGTCTATATGGATTATCTGTAGAAGTATTAGCAACATAATCACTCACTACATCTTGCATTGTACTAGTTTGTTGTGTAAAAACTTCTAACTGCGCCGCTACACCTGTAGGATTAGTAACTCGTATAATATCATTATTTATATAACCACTACCTGGATTATTTACATTAAATCCCGTTATTCCTCCAGATCCATTTACACTAGTTATATTAATAGTTAAACCTGTACCATATGTTATTCCATTATAATAAGTTGATACATTATTAGCTACAACATATCCTGTACCAGGATTTCCGGTCCATGAAGTAAGATCTACTTTATAAACTCTATTTTCTACTAAATCTATAGTTTTGTGTGGATAATATTTAGCAACAGAAATAGTATCTTCTATATCATAATATGTATTATCAGCCAAAGCTTGAGAAATGTTAATTTTTCTTGGTTGATTTCTATTATCTGTCCAAAATAACAAATCATCTATTAAATCTACATTGTATATTTCATGTGTTTTTGAAAAATTCAAAAATCTACCTTGAACTATTACAGAGCTAACTAAAGTTTTTAAATCATAAACTCCAATACTACAACTAGCATATGCAGTAGCATAGTTAGATAATGTGTCTATAGATGCGTCTACATAATTAGTCATAAAGACTATTATACGATCATTTCTTACATCCATATAGTGCCCAATAATCTCAACAGCTTCGTTACTAGTAAGTCCTTCAGGTATTATTAGTTCAAAATTACTAATCAAATCATTACCTAAAATATTTTCAAGAGCACCAACATCTTGACCTTCAGACTTAGCAACAGTTATATTTTGAGCATGTCTATACTCTCCCTGAGGAACTAACCTATCATCTAAATCTTTATTCATTTTAGACTTTAGAAAATCATTTTTTACTTCTGCCATTGAATTTTAGTTTTTAAGTATTTTAGATTTTCCCCTCATTATTTGAGTAAATTCTTCTAATTTAATATTTGATAATCTAATTTTAGCATTTCTTAATGCGGCTCTTCTATCTATCTTATATCGTCTCACTACATATTCTTGAATTCCAGATCGACCAGCTAGTATAGAATAAGCTATATGCATGTACATCGCCTCTTCTGCCATTTTAGGAACCTTAGTATCTAAGTCACTAGATAAACCATCAGATATATATTCTAACATTATCAATTGATTAGCTAAATTACTACTAAAAGAAAATTTACCTTCTCTTTCGTCTATAGTAAACCACCCATTAGATTGAACAACTTCAGGACTTAATCCATACCTTTGACCATAACTAAAATTATACCACATACCATTATCATAAAATAGACTATTTTGAGTATTTACTATACTACTAGATGTATTATTAGTATCCCACTTTTGATTAGTTTGAGAAGTACCTTCTAAATTAGCACCTAAATTATCTTGCGTAGGAACGCCAGTATTATCCTGTACAGGAACATTATATGGATTACTAGTTAATGTTGTTGGATATATAATATGTTTAACACCTACATTATCGATGTACGATAGCTTTACATAGTTAACATAATCTTGAGGAATTATTAATGATAAACTTGGAGGTATAGTTAATTCTTGAGATTTAATACTTTTTAAAGTATCATAACTAAATTCTTGTAATCCACGTTTTGCATGAAATATAACATCTGTTCTTTTAACACCAGGTATTAATTTACCATCGCCTACATAAGCTACTAAAAAGTTATTTACTATTTCTTCTATTGTTATATAAGCATATCCACCATAATTATTCCATTTAGCATCATCTATAAGTTCTATTACTACAATATCTGATACAGTTAAACCAGCAGCGAAAGTTATAGTGTCTGCAGAAGTTAAAGTGTAAGTGGTAACAATGGCTCCGTTAACTGTTACGGTAAAATTAGCATTTGTAGTTGGTGTGGTAGCTACTAAAGCCGTATCTCCAGTCCAAATAAATATAGTTTGTCCTCCTGTGGCTACAAAAGCTTGTTGACCTCCGTAGTATTGTTCGTTAGTTTCTGTTAATAATCCCATATCTTATTATTGTTTTTCTAATGCTTCGTCTTGTTGTATCATATTAGCAGCAGTTTGTACTATCTGTGGATCTCTTATTACAACACCAGAATACATTAAAATATTTAGTATTATAGTAACTTGTTCAGAAGGATGTAATTCGAAGTGATTTGAATTTAAGTTATTTGCAAATAAATAAGCACCTGATGTAGGATCTACTGTATATCCCCAAATTGGTGGTGATGGCACTTTGATATAATAAGCAGTTACTCCAGAAGTTATTGAATCTGGATAAACATAAGCTTTATTAGGTGCAATTAAAGTTGCTCCTGGAACCGGTAATATTGTTCCCTCTAATACATATATTGGATTTGATTCAGTTGGTTTTGTAAGAGGAGATTTATTTATAAGGAAATATTCGTTTCTATTAACTTCTTGAATTTCTTTTTCATTATATATAAGTGTACCTAAACGATGAAGATTGTTAGGTAAATCGAAATAAGGTGTTGCTGGAGTAGTTGTACTATCATACGTAGCTCCAAGAAAAGTTTTAAATATATCTATTTTCTCTTCTAGATTTTTTATACGATTAGCATATTCACTATCAGTTTGAGGTATACGTAAGTGTTGATTCAACTCTTCAAAATATTGTTCAAATATTTCAAGTTGAACTTGCGTTCCTAACCTGTTAAATTCATCTGGTGTTATATAACCTCTTTGTTCTTTATTCAAGATATATAAAACCGTTTTATAAACAGTATCTACATTAACCATATTAATATTTTTAAAAAAAAAGGTGGCGACTAAGCCACCCTTATTATAATTACACGTTAAGTGTTATTTTTAAGATAAACGTTTCTCTATTGATCTATAAACTTCTAATCCCTCATCAGTCTTGAACCAAGCAGCTAAAGCTGAGTAAGCATTTTCATCAAAAGGTATAGTCATTAATTTTCTACCGTTAGTACCCCACTTGAAAGTTCTTTGATCATCTGCTAGCTTAATTATTCCTAATTCAGTAGCTCTTATACCAAAGTTTCTTAATGTTACATTTTCATCGCTAGCTAATTCTAAGAATAAAACTGGATTCTTTTTAGCAAATAGCATTAAGTCTCTTTTGATCTCTTTAGAACTCATGCTAGATACTCTAGAACCAACCTCTACTCTTAATATAGCCTCTGCTTGATCAATATCCATTTGATTAGCTGCATTTAAAGCATCTATTTCATATTCTATATAAGCTAATTCATCTACAGCATCTGCTTGATGATCTAACTCTTTAAATAAAACATTATTAAAAGGATGAGCCGCTAAAAATTCCTGTAAACTTCTTTTATTTTTCGGAACAAATAAATCTCCATTTTCAAAAACTATATGTTGTAATGTAGCACTTCCTTTTTGCTCATCAACAAATATGCTTTTTTGATTAGTAGCATATCTCAACTCTCTTTCGTAACCTTTTTCCTCATCAAACCATACTAAAGGATATCTTCGAGTATGTCTAGAAGGAATTGTATATGTCAGTGGAGATTTATTACCTATTAAGTAATAATGTCTATCTTTATACTCCCAAGTATTTTTTACTTCAAGAGTTTCTTTTTGTTTTTCTTTTGTTTTCATGATATAATATAATATAATTGTTTAAAAAAAGACCCCACCGAAGTGGGATCTTATTATTTTAGGTTTTATAAGAACGCATCAAATGCTATTGCAGCACTTGTTACTTCCATATCTGGAACTAAAGCATTGCGACCTTCACCAGCAGCAATAACTGCATTAGTCACAGCTGTACAAATAGATGCTCTTGTTAAAGTAGCACCACCTATAGCAGCTACAGTTAAATCATATTGTAAACAATCATAAATTGCTGATGTAGCATCATCTGCATCTAACTTTATAATCGGTGTATATAATATAAGACAACTAGTAGCATCTGCCGCACTGATAGATATAATACCTTCAGTTGGTAACTGTAATTTATCAGCTGCATTAGCTTGATTTCTTTTGAATTGTATGAATTTCATAATTTCTATTTTTAAAGATTAATAATTATACTGACTGAAATAACACGAAGTTATTAGCAGCTTGTGTACAAAGACATCTTTCTGATAGAAAGTGTACATTCATAGCATCAATTCCACTTGTAGCAGCTCCACCAACCGAACCAGTGATCCAGTTTTTGTATCTTCTATCTTCAGTTTCAGAAGCTCTATATCTTACGTGCAAAAATGGACGTCTGATATTTTGACCTAACATTTGATCATATACTGTTGAAGTTCCAGCAGGAATTAAAACACCATCGATGTTTTCTGTTAATCCTCTAGTAGAAGCATCATTTAGATATTTCCAGTCAGTTTTGTAGAAGTCATAAGAACCTCTTCTAAATCCTGAAAATCCAAAGTTTAACGCCATTTCTTCTTCATTGTCAAATAATCCATAAGAAGCTGAAGCAGTAGAAGCATAACCTCCACCAGCCATAGCGCCGATCATATCATCAAAATCTAAAGCAGTTTCTCTACTTAAGAATAACATGTTTTCTTCTATAGCACCCTGCTTATCTAGTTGCTTAAGAATAGCGTCAAAATCAGCCATTGCTCCAGCACCAGGTCCAGCAGCACCAGCAAAACCGTTATAAACGTTTCCTCTAGTTTGGATAGCAGAGAATAAACCTTCTGTACCTTTTAAGTTAGCAGTCCATCCAGTTGGAACAGCTGTGTGTCCAGCTAATTCACCTTCAACCATTGCCATTTCTAAGTAATCATTAAATCTTAATCTAGTTTCAGATTCAGCTTTTAAATACCAAAGGTATCCAGAAGTTCCATCTTCAGTAGCAACTTCAACCCAACCAATCTGAGCAGCATCAGATCCATCGATACTGAATTTATCTCTAATTATTATAGGTGAATTACTATACTGTTGAAATTCTGGAGATATTGATTGTAAAGCTAAATCATCAGATCCTTTTTCCCATTCTGCGCCATAAACAAATACACTCATGTCTCCAGCAGTCGTTAAACCTGAGAATGAAGCATTAATTGTAGCAGCTGGATAAGGTAAAACAGTTACAGTAACAATATTAGCAGCTGGTGCAGATACACTAATAACTAAAGCTTTTTCTACTATTAATCCTGTAGCTGAATCAGCATACGCTATAGTCTGATTATTTTTAATAGCGCAAGAAGTACTAGCGCCCCCACTTGGACCTGTAGTACTTAAATCTACTAAAATAGTAGTTCCTGATCCGTAATAAGCAGTGTTATATGAAACATGCAATCTATTTTGTTCAGACCAAATTACTTGATCAGATGTCATTGGGATCTCAGCCCCAACCATTTGTAAAAATCCTGACAACGTCCTGTTACCATATCTCTCTACCTCTTGCTCATAAAGCTCTGGTAGGTATTGTTGTGACCAATCATTAGTCCCGTCTGTAAAATTCAGATAGTTGCTATTTGTAGCACTCTGAATCGGGCTTGGTACGAGTGATGCAGGAAAACTCCCGCCTGTTTGAAAACTCATAATTTATGTTTTTTTTATTTACGTTTAAATTTTAACTTAGAACCATTTGCACCTGATATAGCTTTCACTTTAAAACCGTTTATAAATACATCCCCTGGAGCATTATCTCTAGGTTCATTACTTATGTTTTTAGATTTAGCCGTAATATCTTTAATAGCATCAGATTTACCTTGATCGTAAAAATGTTTTGCTATTGTATCAGCATTTCTAGCAGCGTAGATAGCTTTATGATAACCTTTGTAATCGGATATATTCCCTTTTTCGTCTAAGAACTTCTTAACAAAATCGTTTAAATCGGATTGATTGGTTGCAACATCACTAGGATTATTAACTCCATATCTAAATCTTTTTTCCCCAAGATCGAAATCAAAACCTTTGAAATCATTAGTGAAATAATCTTTAGTAGAGTTTCTAAACGTTTCATGACGTTGTTTAACTACCTTTTGTTCTTCGTTATATCTATTGAAGAAGTCAGTGGCTTTTCGTTGTTCATTAGTAGTTGAAGGTCTTAACTTAAGATCTTCATAATACTTACTTTTTAAACCTTCTAAAAAGTTCGTGGCTTCAGCAACTTCTTCCTTGAAGGCGAGTTTTTTCTTTTTAACTTCTCGCTCTTCGTCGTACTCTTCATCCCATGTAAACTTATCATCCATAATAAATTTTATTTCTTCATCATTTAGATGTGGTTTTGTCTGAGTATAATATTCTTTTAATAATACGTTATCATCTACAGTAGAATAATCCGCATTTAATCTTATATAATCTTTCATGTCACCACCAGTTTCTTTCATAAAAGCTACAAGCTTTTCTACATTTTCTGGTAGTTCTATTTGTGGAGTTGATTTAGGTTGTTCTACAACTGGTTCATTAACCGGAGTAGTTCCTCCTATTGGTTCAAATTCCTCTTCTTTAATTTCTTCTATAGTTGGCGTTACTTTTTCTTCTTTCGCCCCGGTCTCTTCTTGCTTCGCTGTTTTGGTGGACCGTATATCTTTTTCCACGATTTCGCTACTGCTCGTGTTTTTGGATCCTTCGATAACCTCATTGCTATCTCCTGTTCCGGATTCTTGAATGGCATCTGTTTTCTTTTTAGATAAATCAACCTTTATAGGTCCATCTTTTTTGTTTAGATTTTTCATAGAAGGTTTTTTCTTTATTTTAAAAGTACCTTCTTCTTTTACTTCTTTTTCTTCTTTTTTCATGATATGATATTATATAATTAAATAGAACTTATCTAGGAGTAAATTGCTCTAATCCTACTCCTCCTAACGTATCATTACCTTGTGATTCAAAATCAGTTGGTAATAAGTCATTTTTTCTTTGGTTTATAAGTTCACTTTGTTGTGTTGCTTGTAGTTTAGTTCTTTGATCCTTTCTATCTTCTTTCTGAGTTTCAGTAGATCTCTTACCTTCTGACTCAATTTTAGCTAATTGCATATTAAATTGAAACTCTAATTCCATCAACTGTTTTTTTATTTGAGCTTCTTGTTGCATTTTTTGTATAGCAAATTGAGATTTACCTTGTTCGATTTGTAGAGTATTTTCTGTTAAAACTTGTTGTTTTTGAGTTTCTGCCAAAACAGCTCTTTCTGCAGCTTCTGCATTTGCTTGCGCTTGAGCTTGTATATTTGCTTGTTGAATCTCTTGATCTTTTTTCTGTTTTAACTTACGCCTTTTCTTAAGTAACTCGTTTGCTAATTTTAAATTGCTAATGTTTCTTATATCTATAGCATCTTCTAAATCTATAGATTGGGTTTGAAGTGCCACTTGAATATTTTGTTCTAACATAGCTTTTTCTTCATCATCTGGTTCTAATTCTAAAAATATTCCAAAATCATGAAGACTAGCATTAGCTATTTCGCTTAGTGTTTCAACATTATATATTGAAATACTATCTTCTAAAGCTTCTCTTGTTAACGGAAACATTAAAGCATCCCCAACTCTAAGGGTTATATTTTCACACGTCTTTAATGTTAAATATAATCCAGCTTGCAGAATATGTCTTGTCGCTGTATTTGAATTTGCTGCTGCTAATTTTTGTAATCCTACTAATGCATTTTTATCTGGAGTACTAGCATCTCTAGCTTCATTAAGACCGGTGACATCTCTTATCATTTGTAAATAATACTGATAAGTTTGTATAAGAGATTGTATTTTTGCGCCACCACTAGAAGACTGTAATTCTTGAATAGGCACTTTACCACGATTCATTTCACCATCTTGAGTTAATGATCTACCTACTATACTACCTGTTTGGAAGTACATATTTAAAGCTTCTGCAGGGTTGTAGTTTGTACCATTACCTAAATCGACTTCAGCTAAACCATCCATATCTAAATAAACACCGTCTGGAACTACTCTAGATATAACTTGTTGTAATTTTAAATGTGACAATTGAATCATATCAGCAAATCCAGTTACTCTACTAACTAATGATTCTATTCTGCCCTTATACATTCTAGGAGCAGTAATACTATAATTCATATTGACTTTAGTAGTATTAGCTATAGGTCTTGTCATGTTTTGAGCTAACTTCCACTCTAACATTTTTTTATGACCTAATATTTTAGCTCCAGTATATAATACTTCAATAGATCTTGATACTCTTTTAAATGTATCTGCTTCTGGTGGATTAAATGTATCTTGTTTTTCTAATGCTTTTTCTAATCCTGCTGCTGTTTCTTTTATTTTAAATACTTGATTAGTATAAGTTTTATATTCAAAAAATAAAACTTGAACAGTTTGATTATCTCTTCTACCATTCCAATTTCTAGTATAACTAGTATTTCCAGGATATTTTTGAATTTCTTTCATATCTTCTGGAGATAAATCTGGAAAACGCTTTTTTAATTCAGGTAAACTAATACTTTTAACTTCACCTACATAATATAAATCATCAAAATTAGGATCTTCTGTATAAGACCATACCAAGTTCACTGGATCTACATAATCTACACTTATACCTCCAGCTTTACTAAAACTAGTTTTTACAGCACCTATACCTAGAATTGTTAAATCTTGATTTAATCTTTTTCTAGTTAAATGATATTTGTTTTTATCTAAAACTTGATTAATTAATTCTTCTTCAGCTAGTTCTATAGATTGTTTATAATCTAATTGCATGTGAGCAGATAACTCATCCATTGTTTGAGGCCCGTCTTCTCCAGTATCAGATTGAGATATATCTATTCCCCACGTTGCTTTAACAGCAGCGTTATATTCTTTTATTTGTATATCTCTAATTATACGCTCTGCATATCTAGTTCTTTTTTGTTTAGATTCTGGATCTTGAGCAAAAGCTTTTACTTCATAACTTCTTTGAGAAATACCATTAACTACTATATCTACAAATTTAGGTATAATTGGTACAGGTTTCCAATCTAAGTTAAGATACGATAGATCACCATTTATAGATAATTCATCTTTATACTTTTGAATATTTTGCTCTCCTCTAGCATACAATCTTAAATTGTGAAAATTATTATAATTAGTAGCAAATCTATAACCACCACCATTGTAATTACTAAACCATTCTCCTTCAATAGCTCTACCTACGGATAATCCGTATTCCCATGTAGCTTTCTCAGCATCCGGTACTACTTGATCAGGAAACGAACTGTTCATATTTGTATTAATCTGCATCTATTCTATTATTTTTGAAGTATACCCTTTATTATCATATTTCTTAAAACCTAATGATATAGGATCTATATTTTTAATTGCTGATGGTCTATATCGATTTTTATTACAAGCCATTATAGCTAAACCTGAACTTATAGAAGCATCGTGTTTAGTTCTTTTGTTTATGTCAAATCTAGCCCAATCTTCTAGTGTATCTTGAAAATACATATCTCCACATGAATCTTCTATTAATCCTACATAGTTTTCTATGTATGATTCTATAGCGGCAGCATGTGCTTGTTTTATGTCTTCACTTGAATTAGGTATTCCACCAATTTCTTTCTCTGTTACAGATAACTTATTCCAAACCTTATCAGGTCTATTCATTGAAAAACCTCTATAACCTCGTCTTTTAAAGTAATAAAGTAATCTAGGTTTATTATTTTCACACAATATTGGCATACTATAGAATATACAAGCCATTAGAACATCTTCAAAGAATATCTCTGCTGTCGGTGGTCTAGATATATATTCTAAAAAGAAATGATTGGGAGGAGCGTCTTCCATACTGAACTTAGTTAATCCATGCAATGCTCCATTAGATCCTTTTCCATCAACAGTACCTGATATATCATAGCTATCACATCCAAATGCTCCTACGTGCTCATTTCGAGGATACTTCGCTCCATTCTTTATAATCACTTGATTTTGAAGGTTTTTAGGTGGAACCCAAGATACTTTAAATCTTCCTTTCTTATTTGGCATAAATATAACTGAAGTATCTTTAATTCCATATTGCCATTGAAAATTACCTGTAGTAATATTTGCAGCATTATTTACTCCATCATTATAATCTATTTGCTCATATATTTTTACTAAATTAAATAAGGATTCTTTAGATTCATCTCTAAACGCGTGAGCTTCTGTTCTAGGAAATTGTCGATAAAATTCATTTAAACCATCTTGATCGTTTTTTAAACCATCAACTTCATTATTCCAATATTCTATTACCCCTATCTTTATTGGTAAACCATCTATACCTGTTATAGGTTTTTTAGGTGTATCAAATATTGGAGTTCCATATAAATCTATATAACCTTCATAGTTCCACTCCATAGGAATGAATAATGAATATAATCCAGATTTTGTTTGACCATTTCTATTTCTAGTGGTAACGTCTGAACTATTATAAATATCTTTAAAATTTTGACCTCCCTTATCTAATGCATTACTCGTAGACCCCATCATGCATTTTCCTATAATTCTTCTACCTAATCTTAAACATGTTTTAGTTACCTTCCAATTATTTTTAATATTATCAGGTCTCTCCCATTTACCACTCTCATCATGAGCTAATAGTTTTAATTTTTCACCATCATAACTATTATCTCCAGTATTTTTCCAATCTATAGTAGTGTCTAATCCATCTAATTCTTCTATCTTTTCTCCAGAATCTAATTTCCTTCTAGTTAATTTAGAAGCCGGGATTCTATATGCCAATTCGGTTTTAGGACGATCCATACCATCTTGGATGGGTTTGAAGAAGAATGGATAATTAACCGAGATTGGTACAACTTTATCCGTGAACATTTTCTTAGCATCTGCCCCTGACTTGGATAATACTCCAAATCTTGAATCACTAGACATTGTGGCCTGATTAACAAGTTCTGCTGAAGCCATAAATGAAAATCCTGATCGTCTGTTTTTAAGGTAGCACATTCCGTAACACCTGGTGTCTGCTTTACAAGCCTCCCAGAAATAGAAGAATAACTTATTGGACTCTCTATAATCTGCCGCTCCAATATCAATTTTTGACCATTGCAAATAAGTGTAGTGAGTACCAGTGATATAATTAGGAATACCATTGTTATAATACCAATACCCTTCTTCTCTTCTATTAAATTCTTCTTCGATATAATCAAACCATTTTTCTTTAAATTCTAATGGATATTTATCCCATTCAAAAGTGCTTTTTATTCTACCTAACTCTTTTGGATAGATTTGTTTTTCCCAATATTGCTCTGCATTTTTTTCGCTTCTTTTAAACGCTTTGTTAACTGCTGGTAAAGCAATTCTGAGATTTTGAATTTCAATGATTTCTCCAATTTGTCCGGTTTTACTTATTACAATGAAATCGTAATCTGCATTATAACCATACTCCCACTTCTTAAATCTATTATTCTTTTTTAAGATTTTAGGATTAACTACGTCTTTTACTACCTTAAATAATGTTTGTTGATACTTCATTACTTAGATCTTTTTTCAGGTGAAATAGAATAAGATCTTTTAGGTTTATCATCTTCTTTTGTTTTTCCTTCTAATATCGCTTCTTCTTCTTCCATCCGGTTGAGAATTTCAAAAGCATCAAATATAGCAAGTTTTTTTGTTGCTGCAGCATTTTTAAGTCTATCTGCGGAAACATCATCTGTAGTATCCACGATTGGTTCTTTAGCCACTTTAATAAGTTCTTCAACCGCAATTCGCCCAGCTTGGATTATATTCTTTTTCGTTTCCTTCGTATTCATGCTTTATTACAATATTATTTGATTTCATACAATATAAACGCTGATTGTCTACTATAAATTCAAACTCTGATTCAGGTTTGAAAGTTACTAGCATCTCGTTTTTTATACCTATACTGTTTAGCTTTTTATTGTCATATTTTACAATACCTATATGAGGTTCTTCTAAATTTGTATCAAACTCATTAGTATTACATATGGGTTTAACAAAACATCTGTCTCCAAAAGTAATCCAATCACCAGACTGTTTTTTATAAAGATATATTTGATCTAAAGAACATAAATACATATTTTCATTTAAATATGATCTACTATTTTTTTCCTTACCTCTCATGTCATAGAATCTTCTAAAAACGTTGTGATGAATCATTATTTGATCACCAATACCAATATCTGTTTTAAATGCCTTAGGAAGCGCTAAAACAACTCCTATGTTGTTAACTGACTTAAAACTTTCTATATTAGTGTTAACCACTAAGTCTACACCGTCTATCTCTACTGTATTGTTATATCTTTCACCTAAAGGTTCTACGATGAAATCGTACATTCCTTTCATTGATATTCTAAATTATATTCAACTGATATAGCCATATTTGAATTAAACTTTTTCCAAGGCAGAACTTCATCATCTTTTATTATATAAATATTATATGAACTATCATCATCATCAAATATTATATCAGATATGTTATGTCCTCCATAAACTCCTTGACCTACAGAATAATGCATTGCATCATTTTTGTAATCAGAACCTATACTAATTTTCCTAATAACCTTAGACATTACTCTACTACTTCTAGCTCTTCTTTCTCCACCTTAGTATATGTACCGTCTTCTATATCGATGTTAACTGATCCATATTCTGCTTCTAATTCTTTCTTTAACTCTTCTACTTCAACATTAATTCCTGCGAATTGGTGCATTAACCCATGCTTTCTAGTTTCTAATAAACCTACTTCATGTAGTATATTATTTAAATCTTTTTGTTGTTGTTGTATTTTACCTAAGTGTTCTTCTGAAATTTTCATTTTATTTTATTTAATTATGTCTTTAGCCATTCCTTTTTTTCTTACCTTAGAAGTAACGTTGGCTATTAAACGTTCTTCCATTCTTGCTAACTTAATAGCACATTCCTTATTTTCTTCTATCAATTGTTCTATCTTTTCTTCTAATGATTTTATATCTTCTTTTAGATCTGCTATTATTGCAAAAAATACTTTAGTACTTAGTTGTGTTTCTTCAGATTGTTTACCAGCTTTTATGTCTATTTTCTTTTTCCAAATAGTCCATAATTCCTTTATTCCTAGTGCAGCCGCAACACTTGCTATAATTGATAGTAATGTAGTGTCCATTAGTTTTCTTTTTTAAGTCTAGTTATTTTACCTAATTCAGCATTATGTAATCCACTAGGGGTTTTAGTTACTGTTAACTCTCTACTTAATTTTATTACATTATTTTTTGTTATAGTTATTTCTCTTTGAATAACTTCTAAAGATTTAATTATCTTATTATGTGATTCTACTAAATCATCTTTAGTTACCATAATTTCCATAGTAATCATTCTACAGGCATTGGCTCACTCCATTCTGGAGTTTGCATTAAAGTTAAACATTCTGAATAATTTAAAACCTCTAAAGGATCTACTTCTCCACTAGCTATAAAACTAGGAATAATATTATATTTAATAACAAACTTTTCTCCATTTAAACTCTTTCTTATTGTTTCTTTTGACGTTTGAAAAACCTCGTTAAAATTAATTAAGTCTAAATCTTCAATCTTTATAATACTGTAAATTTGTGCAAATGCTTTCATATTTCAATTTTTATGGTACGTCAGTAACTATATCTCCAGCTACCATGTTTGTCATTGTTCCATCATCACTTCCTATTTGATCTGGTATAGTTGGAAAAGTAGCATCATCTCCCATTCTCCACCAATGCTTTAAATCAGCACTTTTTGAAT
>Ga0098047_10000485_pt1 | contig 15845 bp, 17 predicted proteins | sample 12_taG_FD_92585 | JGI IMG/M metagenome (GOLD analysis project Ga0098047, IMG submission 92585) | Marine viral communities from the Subarctic Pacific Ocean - 12_ETSP_OMZ_AT15267 metaG | ecosystem: Environmental > Aquatic > Marine > Oceanic | place: Subarctic Pacific Ocean | collected 2015-01-16 | reverse complement strand
TAGATTTTGACCTACAGCTTGCCGAGAACGAAAATGTACTACCGGTACCAAAACTAATTGTGCGATCTTGTCTTCATGATAAATAATTTGAGATTCATTGCCAATATTATGAAGATCAATAAATACTTCGCCATCATATCCTGAATCGATAATATGAGCGCCGACGATCAAAGATCGTTTTGCCCCCATGCTAGATCGATTACAAACCTGCAGCATATATCCATGCGGGATTCCAAACCGCAGGCCTGTTGGAATCATTTTATTTTCACCGGGAGCAATCTCAACTTCCTTCTTAAGATAAGCATATATATCCAAGCCAGCATCCGAAGGATTACTTCTTGAAGGAACTTTAACTCCATATTCAGCTGTTGCATACTCAATTATCATTCTTTACTCCTTGCAAATTCTTCAATGACATTTTTAGCTCCTGTCCAACACTCTGGACAGTAAAGATTAACTTTATTTTGTGTTTGTCGTACCACTACGGTCCAACTTTGAACTTGTTCTTTATCTGCTTTATCAAAAGGTTTGGTACAAACTAGACAATGTTCTCCTAATTTGTCAAACATAAAGATCTTCTCTTTCAGTTCTTTTTCCGCTCTTTTCTTTTTAGCGCGACTTATTTTTCTTTTTATGCTTCCCACATCTATCCTAATAATTTAAATGTATGTCGAATAGATCGAGTGCTGAAGCCCCACTCATCATTATAATCCAATTTAGCAGCATATGGTCTATTGATGTGAATTATATCGTCATCTTTAACACCCCAACACCTAATCGTTGATAAGACAGAAGAATCGTCGACTACCTTAACAATCCAGTAAGTCTTTCCATGCTTAGTTTTTTTCGAAAGAACTTCTCGGGGGATGAACCAAGCAACGCCCAAATCATTATCCCATTCGCCCAAAGGTGGAACTTGATAACGGAGAATTGATTCTCGAATTTGTTTTGTCAATACCAAATCAAATGGAAACATTCCAGTTAGTGTAGAAATGTGTTCAATCTTCTCTTCGCTTGTAAAATCTTCTTCGGGAGAATACAAATTAATTTTCTCCTGCAGCTGTTTTGCGGACCTAGGGCGATCTTGGATACAAGCCATCCAGAAATGTTTGCATCCGTTAAACCGATCGTCCACCAAGGAATCCAAAGCACCGGAACGACACAAAACATCCAAAGCCTTCTTATTTAATTTTGAATAGATAATATCTTCGCTAAAAAGCAAGTCTTCAATAGACTCAAACGGCCTGTTATTAATAATCTGCTCAATAGCTTTGTCTCCCATTCCCTTAATAGAACTGAAAGGCTGAATTAAAGTATTTCCATCTTCTGAAATCTCCCACTCTTTTGTAGAAGTGTTAATATCAATTACATCGATATCAAAACCATATTGCTGTGCAAGACTTATTGCCGATGCTTTTCTCGACTCAGGTTCCTTGTCCAAAAAGGCTGCAGACCAACACTCTGGATAATAATTTAAAAGCCAGGCACACTGATAAGATAGGAGACTATAAGCAACAGCATGAGACTTGTTAAACCCATAGCCACTAAAATACTCAAAGTTTCTCCAGAGTTCAGCGGCGGCGGGTCGAGCAATTGACTTAGCAACGCATCCTTCAATAAATCTTTTTCTGATTTGTTCTTTCTCTTCATTTCCTTTGCCTGTGCCTTTCTTTGTCAAAAGCTTACGAAGCTTGTTACCTTCGTCAAGAGTAATTCCGTTGCCAAGCTTGTGGGCCAACAAAGCAATCTGCTCTTGAAAAATAAGAAATCCAGCAGTTTCTTGTGTTACTTCTTTTACTAGATCATTAACGTAGTTGATACTATCAGGGTTTTTCTTTGCTTTAACATATTGACGATCGACCTTAGCACCTAGAGGGCCAGGTCGGTAAATAGATGTAATTGCGGCAATATCAACGATGCTACTTGGTTTTGCGCTCTTGCAAAATCTCTGTGCGCCGTCATTTGTAAATTGAAACACTCCGATGAATTTGCCTTTATGAAAAATGTTTTTATACACCTGTTGATCAAAAAGATCAATTTTATCTGGATGTAAATTTTCGTCGTAGTATTTTTTGATATCCTCGTAGGTCGGGTTGTCGATGCCATGATGTCTCTTGAGGACATGACCAACAGCAGACTGAATCATCTCTAATGTTGAGAGACCTAACAAATCAAACTTAATAAAGCCAAGAGGTTCCAAATGACGCACATTTTGCCCTTCGGGCCATGGCGTTTGTATCACACCGCCACGGTTAATAAGTGGCATATGGTTGTCCAAATTTTCCCCAACAACAACGCCGCCTGCATGTCGGCTAACTGAACGTACTTGTCCATATAAGGCTTCGATATGAGTTTTAATGTGCGGATACTTATTTAAAAATCTTTGTAAGCTATCAGAGAATTCCATAAGCTCTTCAAATGTTGGCACGTATACGCCAGATTTAATTCCATTCTTTGCTTTGGCCTTCGGCGTGGCCTCTTTAACCATATTACCAGTTACACTGTTAACCTCCACAAACGGAACGCCGTAAAACTTTGAAATGTCTTTTACCAAAGATCTTAGCTGAAGAGTATTAAAGTTAGAAATAGGCACAACTGTGGTCTCACCCCACTCTTCAGCTAAAATCTCCTTCAAGCCAAAAGCATCACTGACATCATAATCAATGTCTGGATAATCCATGGCGTCGGCGCGCAGGAAGCGGCTGAATAGAAGGCCATATTTAATCGGGTCAATCTGTGTGATGCCTAACACGTAAGCCACAAGAGAACCAGCGGCGGATCCTCGGCCTGGGCCAGAGAGCATATGATCATTCGCCTTATCTGCAATGGCTTTCATGGTGAGAAAATACTTTGAGAATCCGCGATCGACGATGACATTTAACTCATGTTGTAGGCGGTCAGAATATTCTTTGTTATCACCCAAGCTCATACTGCGCAAAGCTGCAACTGAAATCTTCAAAAGCGCTTCGTCTGCGGTATCACCGTCTGGTACAACGAAGCTTGGTAGACGAACCGTGTCGTCTGGCATGAAGTCTTCGATACGCTCATGTGCAATATAGTGAGTCTTAACAATAGAATCGTATACTAAGTCATCATCATATAATGTTTGACACTCTTCTGAGTACTTCTTATAGGATTCCCACATTTGGTCGCCATTCTTCGGATAAAGCTCCATTCCTATTTCATCAACATCAATAGGAAGTTCTGACGTCAACCATTCTGGTTTTCTAGGACGATTAAGAAAGCCCAAGCGCCTATATAGCTCGCGGTCTTTCCATGCGTCCGGATTCGGATAATGACTATCAGCTGTTGAAATAAGTTCAATACCATATTCATGGTGCATTTGAACTACATACTGATTAAGCTCATGTTGTGCTGCAATGTTATTCCATTGCAACTCTCCATACCAGCGGTCACCTAGGATTGATTGCATTTTCTCAGTTGTTTGACGCATTGCATTTACAATAGCATCCGGACCATCGTCGAGGTTATCCCAATAATTTCCAGCGTATACACCACCAAGACAAGCGGAAGACGCAATAATTCCATCGTTATATTTTTCCAATAGCTTATAATCTACGCGAGGATAACGATAAAAATTATCTCCTTGGTGTGTTTCAGAAACAATTTTAAAGATATTATTAAGACCAGCTTGATTTTGAGCAAGCAACACCAGATGCCTGCGAGCTTTAATGATGTTGTTCTTTTGTTTCGAGGCACCCTCATCTTCTGTGACAAGTCTGCCGTCTTCTTTTTCTAACTGTCTAGCAGTCTTTTTATCTGCCTTGGCCTGTTCATAGGCTTCTTTCCATTTCGCCACCGAGGGGACGAAGTAAGCCTCAACTCCGAAAATTGGCTTAAAAATTTTTCCAGCTGTCTTCATTTTCTTGGCATGCAAAACCTGGTAAGACATACCATTCATGTTGCCATGGTCAGTAAGTGCTAGTGCGCTGCTGCCGTTCTCATATGCAAAATCCATGTGGTCCTGCGGATAGCCAAAACCGTCGAAAGGTGAACCAACGACGCTATGTGCATGCAGACCAACAAAAGGAATCTTAGATTTAGTTTTTTCCATTAATAACCTCTACTCTATTATAAGAATATAAATCGACTAGTCAATAACTTCATCGACTCCAATTCCATTCCATTCTTTGTATTTGAGAATATGATGGGAAGGACGTCTAACTTCATGACCCTTCTCAGAAAGAAAATCACAATAACTATCCCAACTATCTATTTTAAAATAATCGCTAACTTCTATCATAGCTGCGTCCGCAAGACTTAAAGTATCAAATACCTGTTCCAACGTAAAAAACCTATAAGAAAATCTTTCCTTTATAGATAGTTTTTCGGAAGAATCTGGGCCGGCCCAAAGTCCAGTTGATTTTGCACGAACCTCTTCTTTAAGAGTTTCCAGTGTTTCTAGACCAAATGTAAATCCAAGATATTCCCCGTTACTAATATTTTTATTATTATTGGCAAGATACACATCTCTTTTTGATGATATCACATCTCTATGTTCTCTCAAAAAACTAGGATCGTAATAGCCATATGGCCATGAAACATAAAACTTATCTGGTGTAAGCCACTTACTCATTCCAGATGATATTTTTTTAGCTATTGAAGCACCATGTAGAACACTCCAACTTAAGCAATCGCGTTTATTAATATCCCTAGAATGTATAGGAACGTAGTATATTTGAATTGGTTTTTGAAAAGCTTTTTTTTCAACTTCAAAGCGTCTTAAAATCCAAACTGGATCTTGAACCATTTCTCCAATTCGATAGCGAATCAATGGTTGTATATCGTCAGCACAAACAATCCATATTGTTTCACAACCAGCATATGCACACTCTACTACACATCTTTCAATAGCTAGATAATCTGGGCCAATTGGCATCAAACAATCGTGCCATGGCATATTGTAATCTAATTTCTGGCCAGAAACAGGAATGATTCCAGCCAAATGAAATTTCATAAAATCCTCTATTCCGTTCTAAGAATAAAAGGCTCCGAATCAATAACAGGATAAATATCTCGTTTCCAAAAGTTTAGTTTGACGTTACTCTCAACGCCAGCTTCCTTCATAAGAGCTATAGTTTTAAATCGAGCCATCGTATCTGTATATTCTACATCATGTAATTGTTCTAAAGTTAAAAAAGATTCTGTTACGGCATCTTTTCTATCTTTGTTACCGTCAATACGATTTGACAAAAAGAATTTAACTGTTTTGACAAAATCAGAATCACTTCGTATATTATCCAAATTATGTCTTGCACCCGTTTTGATATCAAACCAATCTAAAACACGATACTTTTCGAAATTATTTTGTATAGGAGAATTTATAATATTGATGTCGTCGTAAAGAAACAACTTTTCATATTCTATTTTAATATTTTTTTCTAGTTTTGTTGTAATTTCTAGTTTGTCGTCAGCGATTTTAATTTTTTCAATAGTATCACCGAAGGGAACATAACCCTCCAAAGCGTGTCCATAAACTAATTCTGCCCATATATCTTCTTTGCTGGCACCTGCAGGATATTTTTTTACCCCCACAGACAGTTCATTATCTGTTGTGTCGAAAGAATGTAAAAAAGGACGACGATTAAACAACAAACAAGCCTTTTCTTTAATGGCACATAACACGGCATTTAATTCACTCCCAACTACAATAGTCGAAAACTTATAAACTTTGTTTAACATCCAAGCATCTTTTTACGATTTCGTTTGATATCCCTATGCCATTTTTTAAGAATTTTATAATGGTTGGGTCTTTGCTTGCAACGGCCGCCAACTTTTTTGGAGCGTATGCCCGTAACCCATGCGGCTAGCCAAATTTTATCCTCAGTTTTATATTTACACATCTTTTTGACTTTAGGTATTTGTCTGACGATGTGTTTCATCCAACTTTCAGCAGCTGTTTTCGGATCAGTTCTATTCAGGCCAGGGAACATCTTTTCATAAATTGGCCACATCTGCAATATTCCAATGGCCATCGGCGTTTTCTTATTCTTACTAAATTTTCTGTCTCCTCTGGCATTGGGATTATATCCTGATTCCATGCAGGCAGCTGCCAAAATCATTCCTCTCATACCAGGTGGCGGATTAAAAGATTTTTCAACTTCAATCAATTTATCTAGCAAGGCATAATCAATCTTATTTGGATTAATACCACGACAGTTAAAAACCGCTTGATATAATAATTCTTTGTAAGTAACGGGATCATTAACTTTATAAGAAAGGTCTGCTGGCTGTGCGAACTCTAACTCAACAGCCGGCTCCGCGGTACCCGGGGTATCATGAAAGCCTGTCGGCATTGCCGACAAGGCAGCTAATGTAATAGCGATAATAAAATGCACTTTAATTTTTCTCCTTATTCTTCTCGTATGCTTCGGCGGCGTAGGGCCATAAAATTTTGGTTATTTTTAGCATACCTTCAGCTAGTTGCTGAATTTCCCATTGCGCGCCCTTGTGACTTCTTAAGTCTATAAATTTAAATAGGTTATTCAAATTACAAGTGCCATAATATTCTGTATACATATTTTGTGGTAATACACCACGAGCCTGTTCGCGACATACGCCGGCATCTAATAAACAATCGTATAATTTTAAAGAATCTTTATGCCATGTCTTTATTATTTTTGATGCGCTGCCAAAATACTCACCTTGAAAATCTCCCATACCTAGCTTAACCTCAATCTTAGGATTAATTAAATCCTTTGTACTAGCTTGTCTGTTAGAAGTGTGTTGAGTTCTAAATTTCTTTGGTTCATAAAATTTTACATCAAAATCAGTGTATCTACGACTAATTTCATTATAAGACCACGTTCTATGCCGATGGTGTTGGCTTCTTACAAATAAAGGTACATTAATTCTAAATGTAACTACATTATGTTCAAATGTTGAGGTATGCCTATGTTTAATGAGATATTTAATAAGTTTTTTATCCTTATTGTCTAACTCACTTTTATGTTTTCCGAAAGAAACACGGGCGCTGTTAACTATAGTTAAGTCAGAACCCATATAATCTACAAGCTCAACAAAACCTATGTTATCATTATATAATTCAATTTTATCAGCCATCATCCTCACTCAAACAGCCAACAACGTGGCTTTCAAGAACTAAATGGTATGTCTCGCCATCGTATGTACAAGACTCAATAACATGACTAGGTACAACAATATTTAATCCTTGCCACAAGCTCATTTCAGATCCCCGTGATGCTCGAATTAATTTTGCTGCCGAGAAAGGCGATTCATTTAATATAACATTTTCGGGCAAAAGGATTGTAGAGCTTAACTCTTCTTTGGTTTCTACCTCTAATGGTTCTACAACCAAATATTTATTTACAGGGATAAGCATATTAGCCTCCTAAGAAATTCTTGTTTAAGCCGTTGAAGTACTCAGTAAACTGATCGATATCGTCGCCTTTCCTTAGCATGCGATAGGCGCGAACAGCTTGTCGCATTTCATCTTTAGAAAGCCAGCCGTTATGAGCATAGTTCTTTCTCAAATCTCTTTTATGCTCCTTATACGGCTCCATCTCATCTTCAATAGCCTTTAGGGCCTTAATATACTCAACAACATAATCTTCTTTACTATCGCTCACAATAACCTCCTTATAAGCAACAATGATATTATAGTAACATAAATGATATAATCAATTAAACAATTTCACACGAGCCGCCCGAACAAGCTAGTTCGCCCGTGAGGTTGGTTTCATCATCTAGTTCAATAACTTTTGTTAAATTGATGTCTTTCAGCGCTTCCAAAAGTACTTGATATTTTTCCGGAGAACAATCTTCAAAAGGGGCTTGTTTATATGTATGTTCAGAATATGGAAGAACAGATAGACCATTATAGCAATCTCGATTCTCCCACATCCAGTCACCCACATCTGTCCATTCATCTGGACGAATTGAAATTGTTGCTGACACATTATGTGTATTTTGGCCACGTTGGTGTCCAGGGCGGACCCACTCTTCAGATACTTTCTTTACTCTTTTGAGAAGCTGCAAAGCACTTTCGGTACGTATAATCGCACTTTCTGGCGCTTTTTGTGGTACACTAATCACTGCAGTATCATGTGGCCTAAAATATTCATCTTCAATTAATTCTGGGTGGTGAATAAGAAGATGAGTATAAATAGCCTCATTTTTACCCACGCGTAGGCGTCGAATATAATGATTATTGTGCCATGCATGAATCCCACTTGAGGTACCTAGAGCCAAAGAAGTAGTTCCGGCCGGCTTAACACACGTGGTTCGCGCTGCTGGTCTAATACCAATTTGTGATGCGACGCGTCTATTTTCTCGCTTGACAATTAAGGAGGCCGCTTTCATATCTAATTCTAAGACTCTTCCTGAAGCGATACCAGTCATAGATACACCGATTAATGCATCTTTTTCTGTGTTTCTACGCCATACTTCACGTAAATAATGAAAGTCTGTGTATCCAGCCTGTAGAGTAGCAATAAGAGTAGCTGCTCTTATACGATTTTCATATTCTTCTTGCGTTTTTAAATCAGACGCATTTACTTCGACAAGATTACAAAATTGATAAGGTTTTAGGGCGATTTCACAACATGGATTTGTACCCCAATCTTTATCATTTGTAAAATAAAAGCCTGGTTCTCCAGATCCAGAAGCCTTAACCCGCTCCCAAAGATCTGTAAAATATTCTCTCGTGATACGGTGGCGCATCAATACTACTGAATTGTTAGATCTTCCTCGTTGTGAGTTGGTTTCCCACCAATTTCCTGTTTTTGCGGCGAGCATTTCTTCATCGTCCGCTGAAAAAAGCGAAATAAGAGCAGCGCGGCGAATCCCGCCAGCGAGAACGGCATCAGCAATATGACAAATAATATCGTGGATTTCAATGGGCTCAAGTTTATCTCCATTCTCTTTTTCTTCCAAAATACCCTGTACTTTAACAAGACATTCTTTTAAAGGCTGAGGGCCCGGGGCCTTGCCTCCACTAGTAAGTAGTCTTGCGCCCTTCGGACGAATATCTGAAAAATCAAATCTAAGCTTTGAACCCCCCTTGAAATACGAATTAATTAAAGCTTTGATTGCGTCTGACCAGCCCTCGATCGAATCAGCGATAAGAAATCTTCGCGTACGTTTTGTGTTTGGTTTTTGAATTTCGGGAAGTTTATCCACATGATGTTTCTGAACCGAATATCCGACACCAGTTCCACCAAGTAAGAGAAACATGCATTCGCTGAAAGAAGCAAGATGATCGATAGGCATAAAAGCGCAGTTGTAAATCCGGTTAGGAGCCACTTCAATTGGCTTACCCCCGAATTGCATAGATCGCATAGATGGTAATACTTTTTTATCATAAACATATATATAAGCCTCCTCAATTTCATCTTTAAGATCGGGGTACTTTTTCAAATGCATTCTTTTATTTCGGCTAACTAGCTCTTTCCAGGTTTCTCTTCTTTCCTTTTTAGGAATGTAGCGTGCGTACTTCATATGCACTGTGATGTCTGATAAAATCTTGCTAGGTAGCTCCATTGCTGTTCTCCTTCCTTCCTTTTCTAAATGTCTTGTATTTCTCTCTTAATTCTTTTGCTAAATCTTGTGGTGATGAACTAAATTTAATTTCTGCAGAGTCTATGGGTTCCAAAACCTTCAAAGAAACGGTAGATGTATCCACAAACATGGGAAAAACCAGTCCGTCAGGTCCATTACGATTTTTTGCAATAAACATCCTCGCAGTATTTGCGTTTTTGTCTTTTATCGTTCTTGAAATTGAACAAATAAAATCAGCCACAAAACACTTATTAAACGCCTCTGAAATAGATTCCATTGTTACAACCTCTGCGTTCAATCCAGACCTGTTTGTCTGTGATGCTGTCCATAACGGGCAATCAAACTCTTGGCCGATAGCTCGCAGGTTTTCATAAATAGACTCTAACTCATTCCTTTTTTCCTTATAAAAAGTAGGCGGCCGAAGTAAATCAGCGTAATCTACTATAATCATATCGATTTTATGATTTCTTTTTTTTAACTTTTCTAGGTGAGAACGAATATTGTTGGGTGTAGCAGATTTTGTTGGATATTCCTTAACAATCAAAGAACCCGGTAAGTCGCTAATTGCCTCCAATACTTCATCTTTGCGGTGGAAGAGAGTTGATAGTGGTATCTGGCTTAAGCAGCTATCGTATCTTTGGCCAACAACACCTTCTCCCAACTCCAAAGTATAATGTACAATATTTTTACCTTCTTTTAGAGCAGCTGCGCCGAGATGTACTAACGCCATAGACTTACCTGCACCGGTAGGAGCGATTATTACTCCAAGTTCTCCCTTGCCCAGGCCCCTATTAGTCAATTTATCAATTTTTGGCCAACCAGTAGAAACAGGATTTCGATTTTTAAATTCGTATCTTAGCTCAAAATCTTTAATAAAATCATGACCAAAGTTGTTATCCATGCCCAACTTTAATGCTTCGTCAATTACTCCTTTAATCTCGTCATAGGAAGAACTATGAATAAGGTTAACTGATTTCATCAAAGCCTCTTTCAGCTTCTGCTTTTTACAAAAATCTAAAGCAGTTTCCTTAATGTATTTTTCATCTTGAATTTTCCTAATCAAAATTCTAGAAAAATAATCACGTACTTGTTTTTGCAATGCATCTGACTCGTAGTCCATCTCCGTACGAAGGATAGACGACATAATCTTTTGTGTTGGATGCACGCCATACTTTTTACGATAATCAAAAATTTTCGAAGAAAATACCCGAAGATATTTTAATTCAAAAAAACTATTATCCAACACTTCTTCGAGCTGATCGGCAAAAGGTCGATCTTCAAGAATTAAATGTACAAGCGTTTCTTGAAACTGTTTTCCATATTTTGAAAAACTGATATTATCTGTCATTTTTACCTCATAGCCATAATATAGAAACCAAACTACTTTGCATCCACACACATTTTATTAAAATGTGAAAATAATTCTACAAAATTGATTTCTCCGAAACCATCTTGGAACATCATCTTAATTACTTCTGTTTTATTAAATGACATGTCTGGACTATCGATAACTTGACGAATATGCTTTTTTGACTCGATGGAAAGCATAGGGGCGTATAGCTGCATCATTTGATAATTTCGTCGTAGAATATCTTCTTTTTCTATAACCTTTTCATATGCTTTCACTCTTGATTCTGGCATCATTGTACGACAATATTCCAACAGCTTTGTAAATGTTACCTGTTCTTGTTCTTTAAAAAATGGAAATCTTTTTGATACAGTTTTTAAGCCGACTCCGCCAATACCATCCAAATTATCTGATTTGTCACCGGCCATGGCGCGGGCCATGGCAAAGTTATTTGGATGAATGTCAAAGCGCTCAATTAAATTAATTTTATTAATAAATTCTTTTTGTACCGGACGATGCAAGATTGTATTTTTATCTAACAACTGATAGAAATCTTTATCGCTTGAAACAATAATTTTCTGCCAATCTTCAAGACTCGGTACTTGTGTTAGATATGCAATTATATCATCGGCTTCCGTGCCTTTAAACATAAATTGCATAACTGGCATAGAATTAAAATATTCAATAAGACGACTTTGCTGCCAGATCTTATTGTCGACTTCTTCCTGCTCACTCATGTTACGAATATCGCGATTTAGACGAATTGGTTTTCTTCCGTCTTTATAATCCTTCTTCAAAAGCTTTCGTTTTTTCGAACCACCTTCTCCATCCCAACAAATAATAATTTTATCCGGTTTAGTTTCCCGGGCAATTTTCTGAATCGATTGTACACAGCCCTTTAGAGCACCAATTGGTTGTCCATTAACTGACAAGCTTGGATTAACAATATAATTCCGAAAAAATAAATTAAGTTGGTCAATAATAACCAAACGTTTAGACAAAATACACCTCTTATTATCTATACACGCGACTTGAAACTTTATTTACTTTTTTAACTAGAAAAGAATAAACACCATCAATACGACGGGACTCAAGCGACATACGTCTTACGTGTTCGCCTATTGTAGGCTCAAGTAAAAAGAATTTAACCTTTAAAAGAGTTCTTTCAACTGTTGTTGATACTGGCTTGGCCGGTTCTTGTACATTAACAACAGTTATTCCACAAACACCGCGTAAATTATCAGTTACAACAGTTAAATTTCTACTTCTATCAGATCGAAGTATAACCTCTGCTTCATAAAGAATTTCCTTAAAAACTTCTGAAACAACAGATTTAAGAGATTTCATATTTAGCCCTCTTTTCTAATAATATAATTAGTTACAACTTATACATTTCGATCTGATCAATGTTAGTCGTATAATAAACTCTTTTAATCCCCACATGTTTAAGCGCCGCGTGGCACATTGAACATGGCTTACTAAGGCGATATTCGCCTATTTTATTAATTCTACAAACATATACATCTGCGCCAGCTGTAACACTGCGTGACAATCCTAAAATACATCCCAATTCAGCATGCAAAGTAGCGTGGCCACGTCCTGAAAGTCTAAATCTGTTGCCAAAAGAATTATAATTACCCTTGTTGCAAGAGATATTGATAACTGAACCGCCTTTCACCAAGAGAGCACCATGACGAAGTTTTCCGTAAGGGCTACTGCTAGCTGCATTGCGAGCTAGACCAAAGTACCTTTTCGTCTTATTGGATGTTTGTACTGTGGTGCCTTTAACCTTTGTACGATTTTTAAACATTCTTATACCTCCGACAGTTTAGAATATAGAAACCGCTATTTTAAAGTAAAATTAATGCACGCGGGGCTTCGTACGATGGTGTCTCTTGTGGTGGCGTCTCTTATGAGCGTGCTTCTTATGAGCATGCTTCTTATGATGGTTCGTCTTGTGATGATACACCTTATGATGGTTCGTCTTGTGATGGTTCGTCTTATGATGGTTCGCCTTATGGTGTCCCCCATAATGGTGATTATTCTGTGTATGAACCACAACCCTCGGCCTGACTACTACTCTCCTGCGATGTTGATTATGATTGTGATGCACCCGAACTCTGTGGTGGGGGTACCACGAATTATTTAAAGTGTGGTGATTGTGGTTATGATTATAGCGATTATAGTTATTAATACGTCGTTTATTATAAAAAACCAAAGTAGCGATACAGACATTTAAAGAATAATCTGGCGCCATAGTAAAATGATATCTTGGCAAAAGCCACCGGTCATTGTCTGTTGTTAATGTTTCATTTCTAATATATGTTTGACTACGAAGAATACAGGCCTCCATATCAAATATATATCTTTCAAAATTAACGCGTGAGCCATCGATGATCCTCTGACCATGGAAGCGATAACTGGAATTATAAGTTTCTAAATGATAAGTACTATCAGCAATTACTGGTGCATGGACTCCCATAAGCACGGTTGTTAGCAAAATTAAGCTATTCATTTTGTATCTCCTTCAATGTTGTAATAATCTTTTGCGCTTCCTTCTTTCTTCTCGAAACGCATAATCACCTCTTCATCCATAATTTCAAATACTCTATTACGGAATTTTTCATCAGCAATTTTTTCTTTCCATTTGGATGCTTGAAACTTCTCTTCTTTCCCATCTTTATAAACTATACTATACCAGGCACCAGCTTGTTTAAGATTTTTTGATCCTTTGATAGCTTCAAGCCAGCTCTCCTCGTCCTGGACACCCACAGAAGGGCCCCAGAGGATCTTAAAGGTACATTGCCTACCCTCGGTGCCAAAGCGGCTTTTTTTAAGCGTTGCCTTGACCTCACAGCCGATTCTAAATCCATTTTCATCTTGAATAAAAGCCGCCTTTGCTTTGCGCTTTGTTAGCCAGATTCTAAGTGAATAAGCATAATGCATTGCTTTCCCCCCAGGTGTAACGTAGGGGGTAGTCATAGCTTCTGCTATATTGTTGGTAATATTAGTTTTTAGCTGGTTTAAAACCAAAAATGTTGATTCTGCATTAGCAATTGGTACCGTAAGTTTAGCCATGCCTTTGGCTAAAATTCTTGGTTTAACAGCCATTGATGATTGTGGGTTGAAGTCACCTTCAATATCACTAATTGCTGGTGTTAAAGCAAGACTATCCCAAATGAATAACATTCTATTATCATTAGAACCAAGCAGTTCTTCAATTGTTTCAAGCACGAATTCAACGCTTTGCGCTTGCACGTAAAGCAAAGTATCTAAATTACAGCCAGCATTTTCTAGAAAGCTCGGATCAATTGCTGATTCTGAATCAAAATAAATCACATCAATTCCCATTTTTTGGGCGTTAGCTGCAACTTGAGCTGCCATATAAGACTTACCTGAGCCTTCAAGGCCAGCTATTTCAATAACCTTGCCAACCGGAATTCCAGCTAATTGACCGCGACAAATAACACTATCAAGCCAACGAGATCCAGTAGGAATCCAAGCTTTAACCTGAGTTGGGTTATCCTTGTTTAAATTATGCGCAACTTCCATTCCTGCTTTCTTGTTGATGAGATTCCTCATCTCATCTAAATTCAATCGTCCGAGTTTATTTGCTCTTCTTGCCATGTTTCCTCTTTTGCTTCTAATTCAGCTGTTAATGATTCATAAACAGGAATTTTTAAAGTTTCATCTGGATCCCAATCCTGGATGTCGTCCGAGTTATAATCAATTAAAGTTGAGCCTCCATCGCGGTGGTGGGGTCTCATATCATAATGTGAAATTTTATCTGCTAATGGAAGCAGTATCTCTCGTGTTTCGCGTAATTTTGAATCTAGTTCTTCTATAGAGCGAATAGTTTTTATTCTTTTGTTTTCAATAATGGCGCCTACTGATACACCTAAAAAAAACAAAGATAAAGCTAAAGAGACTCCAATGATAACTTCCATATACTATAAATAGTATAAAATTTATAAAGAGACACCTGTAACCCCGTGCCTCCCTGCGGGTTTAGCCAGCACTGACTAAAATAAAAGCTAAGTACCCAATAGGGATTCAAAAGCCTTATCCACCGTGTTGGTGGCGGATGTATTATTATACTTAGATGTTTCAGTAGAAACTTCTTCTACATCATCCTCACCAAGCAGAAATTCGTCAAGCATACCTTGAACCTCAGTGGCCGTCTTTCGTGCTGATTCAAAAACAACATCGAAATCAGGGATCTGATCGAGATAAGTGTGAATCTCGCCCTCAGTCTCGGCCATTGCGGAGGGGCGCCGTCGAGGGGTGATATTAGTCTGGGGGAATTGTGCCCCAGCAGGCTTACCATAATGAATAGTTAAGTCTGTGCCTTCATTGACATCTGTGATATCACCATACTCTGGATTGAGAACGAGATTCAGCAACTCTTTATAAGCAGTCTTTCCGAAGCCCCATAGTCGTACGCCTTGGTCCTCTTCACCACGTACCAGGACCGGGGAGAAGAAGCGCTGACGAGCCGATAGGTTCTTCGCCATCTTAATGCTATCTTCGCTGCCTTCCTTATATAGCTGGCGAACAAAATCATCAAGCGGATCGTCTTCGCCGAAGTTCTTCTTTGGGCTCAAAAAGCCCGGGTTCTTACCCAGGTTATAATGAAACCAGCGCTCCTTAAACGGATCGCCATCGGCGGTAGGTAGGATACGGATCACGGTCTCGCCATCCTCCGGTCGCCAAAAAACACTCTTATTACCGCGATTTTCCAAGGCATCGCGCTTCGCCTTCATCTTTTCTAGGTCAATACCCATTTGCAAACTCCTTTTTGCGTTTAGCTATAGTGCAGATAGTCAATATCCCATCTGCCTCAATAAATATAATAAGAACAGTATACTAAAAGTTAAGAAATAATTTCTCTTTGTACAAGACTCGCGTAATGAACAGTATATACATAATTTTCATTATGTTCTGTAGAATATATCGC
>Ga0098047_10000483_pt1 | contig 15875 bp, 12 predicted proteins | sample 12_taG_FD_92585 | JGI IMG/M metagenome (GOLD analysis project Ga0098047, IMG submission 92585) | Marine viral communities from the Subarctic Pacific Ocean - 12_ETSP_OMZ_AT15267 metaG | ecosystem: Environmental > Aquatic > Marine > Oceanic | place: Subarctic Pacific Ocean | collected 2015-01-16 | reverse complement strand
CCCTTTTCCTATGTGGGATTCTATATAGATTATGGCATATAAATACGCAACAGGCTCCGTCCAGCGCGGCGACATCTATAATGAAGATGATGCTCAGGGAAATACTTATATTGATTGGAATGAGGACGCTTTAGGGGTCGTCGCCGGCGGAACCACCAACTTCGTGGTTTCGGCATCCAACGTCGGCATCGGAACAGCGTCGCCCAGCTCGAGCTTCGCTCTTGATATTCCAGTATCTGCTTCTACCGTAAGAATGGGACGCCTTGAATTAGGTGCGTGGCCCACCTCGACGGAATACGGGTTTATAGGGCATAGTTATCAAGACCACCATGGGAGCGGCAGGCACTTGAAATATAACATCGCAATTGGCTCAGGTGGAGATCTAAATTTAAACTCTGTTGCTGGTAACGATATGTATTTCAGGATTGGTGGCGTAATGAAGGCTGGTATCGATAGCAATGGTTTTTTTGGTATTGGGCCCAACGCAGGATACGATTGGACCCCATCAGCACAATTGCATGTGTCTTCATCTGATGATGAGATGGCCTTTTTGTGTCACGATGCACAACAAAATCCTGTATTGGCAGTGACGGGTTCAAACCGTGTCGGCATCGGCACGGCAACACCCAACTCCACCTTTCAAGTTAGTGGCTCGCAGGCCGGAAATTATACAGTTATTACTGGTGATATGACGTTAAATGAAACTCACTACATAGCAGACCTTACCGGCGCCGTTGATGCAACCGTAACTCTTCCAGATGTTGAGAAAATTTCTGGAAGAATATATCACATTTTGAGTACCGGCCAGAGCGGGGAGGAGTGGACCCTTACGATTACCGGCTCTGGCGGTCAGTTTATGGGCTCGAGCCAGGAGTCGGGCCCAGAGGAATCAATCGAGATTGTGGGCAGTTCTCAAAGTGTTTCGGTGGTGAGTACTGGCACATATTGGTTTATTTTTGTAGATAACAGGCAGCAGGAACACGGTTAGGAGAATAAAATGGCAATAAATGGCGCATATGTTTGCGATATAAAATCAGATCAAACGATCAAGGGCAAGAAAACATTTATTAAAGAAGTAGCAGCACCCGCGTTTGTTTTAAAAGAAGGAATAAAAATAACAAAAACAAAAGATGGAGCTGTTAGCATTAATAGTTGTCTACGAGCCCACAAGTTTGAAGGAGACGCATCAGGCTTAAAAAACTTTTCTGTTAAAAACATGAATACTGACGAGATCCAGGCATCTATCGCAATAAATGGATTAGATTACCTTTTAGTACAAAAGATTTTAGATGGAGAAGGGGAACTAAAGAAAATAAAAATCAATGATTTGTTAACCTTGATACCTTCCAAGAATGGCAGCCTCTTTAACTTTATTAACAACGGGACAAACAAAGGAGAAGGTGCAGAAGTATTTAAAAGACGGCATTCTTCCGGGCGCTCTCAAACTTTATATTTTAGAACATTAACTAGCGGGCCAAACATAGAATTGGTCCAAAATGAAAACGAAATCGACATAAATTTAAAGGACAATATTGTTGTATCGGCGATCAGCGCCGTTGAAAGCTTGACAGTCCCGTGTAAAAATATCGACAAAGTTAAAAACCCTATTGATGGGATGATTATATATGATGAGAGAAATAAGCGGTTTTGTGGCCGCGCCGCCGGCAAGTGGGTACCCCTCCACAGCCCATAAAAAACTGCTTTTATCAATACTTATCACTATTTATTTGTGAACACGTATGAGATCAGGAGTAAATTTATGTCTTCATTGTTAGAACAAGCCATTGTAGACGCCTCAGCGCTCAAGGAAGCAGCGCTTAAGAATGCTGAAAGTGCAGTACTAGAGAAATATTCTGGAGAGGTAAAAAACGCCCTGGATACTTTATTAGAACAGGATATGGGAATGCCCATGCCGATGCCAGCCGCGGCGCCGATGGGTGTTGCGCCAGATGCTTCTTTTATTGATGATGTGCCCCTTGCTCATGAAGATTCGAGCCTGGGTGGCCCTGATGATGAAGAAGTAATTGAAATCGATTTTGATGATTTGAGAGCGCGCCTTCATGCCGAAGAGGAAGAGGGAATTGAACCTCTCCCTTCTGAGATGATGGGCTCAGAGGAAACAGCTGAAGAAATATTCGGCGCTGAGGAGGTTCCTGCTGGAGCAGAGCCGCTCCCCGAAGTAGAACCTTTGGCAGAAGATATTGAAATTTCTGATGAACTTTTAGATGCTATCGCAGAAGAGCTCACTGTCGACGTGTCGGCCCAGCTAGGTGGCTGGGCCCCCGTAGCGAGCGGGCTCACAACCCCACATGTTAAAGAAATGGAAGCTGAAGAGGCTGCTGTTGCAGCGCAATCAGAAGAAGCTACCGAAGAAGAAGAAAAATATGTGGAACTTTATGAATCACAACTAACCAACCTCCAAAGAGAGGTTGGTGGTTTGAGGTCTTTGCTTGTAGAAGCAAAAGACCAATTAAATATTTTGATATTAGAAAACGCCAAACTTCTATATCAAAACAAGGCTTTGAATAGCGCCTCCTTGAATGAGCGACAAAAAGAAAAGATTGTCGAAGCTGTTCGTAACGCCAGTTCAGTAGAAGAGACGAAGATGTTGTTTGAAACGCTTCAAAGCGCAGTGGGCGGTCACAGGACTCGCCGTATAGAATCACTTCGCGAAGCCGTTAGTCGACCAACCACTTCTATGCTTCTAAGTTCAAATAGCTATAGGGGCAGCAACGCTTCTACTACTGTTGATCCAAATATGGATCGAATGTTACGTTTGGCAGGTTTAAAACAATAAAACATATAGGAGGTTATATAAAAAATGTCTATTGTACAAAAGTTAACCGAAGGTATTATTAATCGTGACCTAGCTAAGGATGGTGCGGCTCTTGTCTCCAAGTGGGAAAAGACGGGCCTCCTTGAGGGTCTCGAAGGTGATAGTCTTCGAAACGGAATGGCCAGCTTGCTTGAAAACCAAGCTAAAGAGCTACTCCGTGAGTCTTCCACCATGAGTGGTGGAGACGTTGAGGGTTTCGCAGCTGTTGCGTTTCCCCTGGTTCGTCGTGTATTCGGCAACCTAATTGCTAATGATCTAGTTAGCGTCCAGCCGATGAGTCTGCCTAGCGGCCTCATCTTCTTCCTTGACTTTACGGTCTCGCAGGAGATCGGCGACGGCGCCGGCCTTAATAATGGTCGTCTAGGCTATCCTACTGCATCTTCTCTCTTCGGAGGCAATGTAGTTGGTAGCGAACTCACCGGTGGTGTTGATCTATCTGGTGTGTGGGCCGAACGCGGTCCTTACGGGATGAATAACGGCTATGCGTCGCCGACTGGCTCTACGGATATTACGTTGAAGGCTATTAATTATGCTGCGACGCAGACCGCCGGTTGTCTTTTCCTGACAGGAACTGTTGGTGGTTCGAACGTCGATCTTAACAGGTCGGTCATGTTCGATGCAGATTTGTCCGGCGCTGTTGTCGCCGTTGTCCAGCTTCCGCAGGCTCAGTTGACGAGCTCCGGCGGAGGTACATTAAATTTTGATGATCTGGTCACAGTCAACTTCAACCTTTACCGGGACACTGCTGTTACCGCTGGTGGTTTTGCCAGAACGGCGGGATTCTCGGGCTCCCAGGTGCGTCGACTGACTCACTTCTCGGGCTCTGATCGTAACAACGATATCCTGTTGGTGTTCTCAGCCTCGTCTGGAGTCAATGCCGAACGCCTAGCGAACTCCCTAACGGGGGCAGACGGCGCCGGAACAGGTCTTGGTTGGACAGTCACGATGCCGCTTGAAGACAACTTCAACGCGGGCGGAGCGATTGGTTCAGTTATTGGTGCTACACCTTGGGGCTTGGAAAACAACAAGAACATCCCCGAGATCGACATCAAGGTTGATTCGATTGCCGTTACGGCAGTCACCAAGAAGCTCAAGGCCAAGTGGACCCCAGAGTTGGGACAGGATCTTAATGCCTATCACAACCTGGATGCCGAGGTCGAGCTTACTCAGATTCTATCTGAGCAGATTGCTCTTGAAATTGATCGTGAGATCCTAGAAGATCTTATCGTGGGTGCAACTGGTGCTATTCGGTACTGGTCACGCGCGCCTGGTCGATTCCTTGATCGCACTAACGGTAAGGAAGTGGGAGCCTCTACGGTTACCCCCGACTTCACTGGTAATGTGAGTGAGTGGTATGAAACCCTTATTGAGACTATTAATGATGTCTCAGCCGTAATCCACCGTAAGACTCTACGGGGTGGTGCTAACTTCATCGTCTGCGGACCTGAAGTTGCTAATATCCTTGAGTTCACGGCTGGTTTCCGTGCCAACGTTGCTGTTGACAGCGACAAGGGCACTGCTGGCGCCGTCAAGGTTGGTTCTCTGTCTAAGAAGTGGGACGTTTTTGTCGATCCTTACTTCTTGCGGAACATCGTCCTGGTCGGTCGCAAGGGAAGCAGTTTCCTAGAGAGCGGATATGTTTACGCTCCCTACGTGCCGCTGCAGACCACGCCTACCATTTTCGGAGTAGAGGACTTCGTGCCCCGTAAGGGAGTCATGACTCGCTACGCCAAGAAGATGGTGCGCCCAGACATGTATGGCCTGGTGGTCATTAGTGATCTGAACATCGGTTAGTATAAACCGTTCGTTTACGGGTAAATAATATTGAAAGCCTCGGCTCCTAGAGCCGGGGCTTTCTATTTATGATAGTAGCACTACTTAGCATTGAGGGTAAGACATGGCAGTTCCCGTTTTAAAACCAGCTTCGACAACCAATACAAACGTGCTGGGTGTAACCGGATCATATAAGAATGTGGCCGCGGCTCTTCCGTTTGGCATCTATGCGGGATCCTCAGACTTCCTTTCCGGCGCTGCAGACCAAGTAGCGTTCACTTATAAGAAGCTAGGTGGCGATGTTTTAGATATTGAACTAGCAGAAGGAAACGTTTACGCCGCTTATGAAGAAGCGGTTTTAGAATATTCTTACATAGTTAATATTCATCAATCCAAAAACTCTCTTTCTAGTTTTTTGGGCCACACTACGGCATCTTTTGATCAAGACGGAGAAATTAAATCTGGAGACACCCTCTCGGGATCTCAGATTGAACTAAGATATCCAAAATTTGACTATGGATACATCCGACGTACCGCTGACAGGATGATTACCGAAACCGGCCTGGGAGGCACCCAGAACATATATTCGGGATCCTTTACGAGCGTCGCCAATCAGCAGGATTATGATCTTCAAAATATTATATCTTCCTCGGCAAATACAGATACGGGTGTTCCTTATTACGGAAAGGTGGGGAATAAAAGAATTATTATCCGTAGAGTCTATTATAAGTCGCCCGGCGCCATGTGGCGATTTTATGGGTATTATGGTGGCTTCAGCGTCGTGGGAAACCTCAGAACCTATGGCCAATATGCAGATGATTCTACGTTTGATATTGTACCAGTTTGGCAGAACAAGCTACAAGCCATGGCCTACGAGGACGCCCTTAATACAAGGGTCTCTCACTGGTCGTATGAAATAAAAAACAACAAGATGCGTATTTATCCGAAGCCCACGGCCGCCAGCCCAGATAAGTTCTGGTTTCAGTTTACTATCGAAGAAAATCCATGGGAAGAATCTTCTTCGGATAGACTTTCTGGCGTACAAGGGATTAATAATATGAACACATTACCGTTCAAAAATATTGCCTATGTAAGTATTAACTCTATTGGCAAGCAGTGGATCCGCCGCTTTGCATTGGCTTTGGCCAAAGAGATGCTCGGGCAGATACGAGGCAAGTTTGCGTCGATTCCAATCCCAGGAGAATCAGTCACCTTAAACGCGTCCGACCTGCTGGCTCAAGCAAAAGCCGAACAAGATGCGTTGCGAGAGGAACTTAAAACAACGTTTGACGAACTGACGTATGTCAAGCTTGCCGAGACAGACGGCCTAATAGGGGATAATGCGGAAAAAGTATTGGGCGATATACCAACCGGCATCTATGTAGGGTAGTTAGATGGGTAACCCGAACGATAAATGGACTCAGCCAGCGGCTCCTCCCCCTCCCATGTTTTTTGGGAAGAAAGAGCGCGATCTTGTCAAACAAGTTAATGATGAATTAGCAGAACGCGTTATAGGCCAAACCATAGTCTATTATCCTGTTGACATTGACAAAACAGACTTTCATCCTTTGTATGGAGAAAGCGTTAATAAGGTATGTTTGCCTCCTGTTCGCGTATACGCCTATGTACAAGTAGAGAACGAGCAAACAAACGATAAATATTCGTATGAATACAAGACCAAGCTGTCAGTTCATTTTCACTATAAGAGATTAACCGCCGATCAAAATTTAAATGTTCGCGCAGGGGATTTTGTGCAGTATGGCGATGTTTTTTATGAAATCGTGAGACTGTATGATGATACACGCTACTACTTTGGACAAGTATACCATCAGTTTCAAGTAAGTGCCGAATGCCGAAAGGCAAGAAAGGGGAATTTCAGTGTCACCGCGTAGTCAATCTATACAAACTCAAGAAGAGATCGAGAATCCGAAACAAAATACTTGGACTGGCGTTAAAGATCCTTCTATTATACAAGAAATAGAGATGATGCCATCCACTCTTGAAACCATAGACTTTGCGGTTTATGATTTTTTGAATGATAGGCTGGACTTATCAACTACCAGCAACGATGGGTTTAAAAAAGTGCCTATTATATGGGCTTCCACTGAGCGCGCTTTCCAGATTAAAGCAAATAAAGACTTGAGAGATAGAGACGAGACACTCGTTTTTCCTATCATCACCCTCGAACGAAAAGGGGCCACTAAAGATATCACCAAGCGCGCTATTCCTTACGCCAACATTCCTCCTAGTAAGGACTATCCCGCTTACCGGGGGGGCACCATAACAATAGCCAGGCGTATCAATCAAAAAAAGACCGCTGAGTTTCAAAACAACATATCTCTCCGAAGATACAGTGGAGGCGTGAGGTCTATTGGGAAGGGCCAGCCAACATTTCCAGGGATTGTTGATAAAAAGACAGTTTATGAAACTATAACCATTCCGTTGCCAGTGTGGGTGTCGGTAAAGTATGAAATCAGCTTACGAACCGAATACCAACAGCAAATGAACGACTTAATAACGCCTCTATTACGACAAGGGGGAATGAATAGTATGCCCCGGCGCTTAGAGAGAGATGGACATAAATTTGAGGCCTTCATTGCGGGGAGTTTTGTTAATAATTCCAACAGTAATGGATTGCAAATGGAACTCAGAAACTATGAAACCATTGTGAGCCTGGATGTGCTCGGATATTTAATTGGCGACGGCCCCAATGACGATAGGCCCAAAGTAGTTATTAGAGAAAATGCAGTAGAAGTTAAAATTCCTCGCGAGCACGTTATCTTGGGGGACATAGATGAATATCTAGACGATCGTGGGTTTTACAGAGAATAGTAATAATAGTTGGACTTTGCTGCTTCACTTTACTATTTACTTAAGAAAACTTGCAGAAAATTAAGTATTTAGTTTTTGATAAAAAAGGAGAAGCCATATAATGCCTGTTGATAGATTTAGATTTGTTTCGCCGGGCGTTTTCATTAATGAAATCGATCAGTCACAAACGCCCCAACGCGGAGCAGTCCCACCGGGCCCTGCGATTATTGGACGCAGCGCTCATGGGCCCGCAATGCTTCCGACCACTGTTGGTTCGTTTGACGAGTTCGTTCAAGTGTTCGGAAACCCTCTTCCTGGCGGCGAAGGTGGAGACGTTTGGAGAGATGGAAACAGGGCGGCCACCACTTACGCGGCATACGCTGCTCAGGCTTATCTAGCCAATAACGGCCCTGTCACTTTTGTGCGATTGCTTGGAGACCAAAGCCCAATCGCCTCCTCCGCTCAATACGCCAAAGCCGGCTGGCTATATCCTAGTACCGCCCAAGATACTGTTGGCGGCGTCTATGGTCTATTTATAACGAACTCGGGTTCAGTTGCGTCCCCGCACGTTTCCGGTACCCTGGCGGCTTTGTGGTATTTGTCCAGTTCCGCCACCATTGAACTTATAGGTCCAGGACTAACCGGCGCCACCGCCGGATCCATCGTTCAAGGCAACGCGCTTATGGTAAACACGACTAGTTTGAGTTCGGGCGGTTCAACTGCGCAAGAGTTTAAAGTAAAAATCAAGGCCGGCGGCTCTGTCCAGGCGGAGACTACTTTTAACTTTGACGACACTAGTGGCCGATACATTAGAAAGGTTTTTAATACTAACCCCCAGATGGTTAATCCTAACATTACCACAACTACGAATAGGGAATACTATTTCTTAGGCGAAAGTTTTGAACGAAACATTAATGATTCGTTTAATTATGGAACCGATACGCTTTACGGTGTTATTTTGGGCTTGTCCGCTTCTTGTTCTGATTTTCGGACGTCCTTTAAGCTGCCGCAGACGCCCCCTATTATTGCACAAGATGGTGGCGCTAGCGGGAGCTTTAATATTAACAATAGCGAAAGAGAGCTTTTCGTAGTAGTTGCCCAGGACGAAGCTGAGTGGGCACAGAATAATCTTAAAATATCTATTACAGATATTAAAGACTCTCCCAATCCATCGTTTGAGCCATTCGGAACCTTCAGTCTCCAAGTGCGCGCCTTTGATGATAATGATAATAATCCAGTTGTTCTAGAAGAATATAGTAGGCTTAATCTCAACCCTAACTCGCCGAACTATATTGCTCGGAGAATAGGAGACATGCATGTGAGCTGGGATGCTGTTAATAAGAAGTATAATCACCTGGGCCAATATGAAAATCAATCCAGATACATACGCATGAGTATGAACAATGATATTGATATGGGTCGCGGCGGTGAAGACTGGCTTCCCTTTGGTTTTAAGGGTGTTCCCAAGTATGAAGGGTTTAACTTCCGCACCGGCTCGACCGAGTGGTCTGATTTGGATCTCAATGTATCCTCCTCGGGTGCCAAGACCGTAGTCGTGGAAGGAAGCGGCTCTATTATGAGCGCCTCCTGGGTCGACCCATCCTTCCCCCTTGTAAATGTTGGCGGCGACGGCACCGCCTCCCCCGGCACGATACATATCACTGCTAGCTTTCAGTTTCCGGTACTTCCACTGCGGGTATCTTCTTCTGACGGGGGCCTTTTGGACAAGACAAATGCATACTGGGGCCTGCAAACTACGAAGAGTCGCACCTCTTTGGTGCCCGACAACTCTATCAAAGATATGTTGCGCATGCGTCCCATCGCTTTTGGTCGGATAACCCCCACTAGTGTATGCGAGCGAGGCCCTGGGTTCTCTTTGGATAATCTTTGCTGGGACGTCTCTACCGCTCAGGTAGGATATAGCGGCAGCTTAACCCGCGGGTTCGTCGATGGAACCAGCGCTGCAGCCGTTAAAACTATCGGCGGCGGACGACGCGCCGGCCGGTCTATGACCGCGATTAGCAGCTCCTATACAGAGCCTCTTAATCGTGGATACGATCGCTTTACGGTACCGATGTTTGGCGGCTTTGATGGCTTTAATATTAGTGATTCAGAGCCCTTCACGAACTCAACAACTTTGGGTGGTGAAGCTCCTTCGACTGCCCCAGAGGATAAAGACTACGCTATGCTTTATACTGTAAAGAAAGCAATCGATACAGTCGCCGATCCGGACATGGTGAATATTAACTTGGCCTCTGTTCCGGGCATGACCCCGCGAGCAGTTACCGATCACTTATTGAATATGGCTTTGGATCGCTCTGACACTTTGGCAGTTATCGACCTGGAGGGCGGCTACACTCCGGCTACGGAAAATTCGAGTAGCTTTGTTGACCGCCTCGGAAGTGCTGCCACCACGATTACTAATATTAAGACACGCGCTTTAAACAATAGTTATGGAGCGGCTTACTATCCATGGGTGCAGATGCGCGATACTCTGGTGGGTACCCGCGTATGGCTGCCCCCCTCTGTGGCGGCTCTTGGTACCTATGGTTCCTCTGCGCGCTCATCAGAACTGTGGTTTGCGCCGGCTGGATTCAATCGAGGCGGCCTAAGTCGCGGCTCTGCTGGCCTTCCCACAACTTCGGTTTTGGAGAGGCTTACAAGCAAACAACGAGATGATCTTTATGAGGTTAACATTAATCCCATTGCATCATTTCCGTCCGAGGGTATTGTGGTGTTTGGTCAAAAAACTTTGCAAGCCACCCCATCAGCCCTCGATCGCGTGAATGTACGGAGGCTCCTGATCTTCTTGAAGAAGCAGATATCCAGGATTTCTACTAGGATTTTGTTTGATCCCAATATTGACGTAACATGGAATCGCTTCTTGGCAGAGGTACAACCTCTTCTAAGGTCGGTAAAATCTCGGTATGGCTTGAGTGAATATAGAGTCATACTAGATGAGACCACAACGACTCCCGATTTGGTTGATAGAAACATCATGTACGCCAAGGTGTTTTTGAAGCCTACGAGAGCTATTGAGTTTATTGCTTTGGACTTTATCATCACGCGCTCAGGAGCTTCGTTCGATGATTAATAAAAAGAGGCTGATTTGGAATACTGCACTAATTAACGTAAACGGGAGTAACTAAGACAATGGTGGGACAATTTTGGAATAACGCGGCCATGGAGCCAAAGCGATCACATCGTTTTTTGGTTGAATTTAATCTACCGGGACCAGCCGGAGGAACTACGACGCAGATTTATGCTCGAAAAGTAACCAAGCCGGCCTACGATATTGGTCAGTCCGAACATAAGTTTTTGGGACAAACCTATTACTATCCCGGGGCCATTACCTGGAATGACGTGGGAATCACATTGATTAACTCCGCCACTCCTGATTTCGATCTGCTGTTACAGATCCTACTAGAAAACGCGGGGTATGTTAACCCCGATGGCGTTTCGACTGCCCCGAGCGGTGTCACAGATGCCAGTACTGTCAACAAATTTGATGCTACGAATGCGATAGGAAGAGTTTTGATTAAAGAACTCAATGGTGAAGGTGCTCCTATTGGAGAATATGAGTTAAACAATGCCTGGGTTAAGGGCATAGCGTACGGCGATTTGGACTATGGCTCAGAAGAGCTCCTAACCGTCGACGTAACCCTGCGGTACGACTGGGCTACTTATAATAACCAACCAGGCCGCGCTAGCGGGTAGGGCTAAACAATGCCTTTTTGGCAAGGATGGAACGATCCCTACACTGAGCCAAAACGACCTTTTCGGTTTGTGGTACCGATGCCAGTGTTCGTTCCTCACGGCAGATTCGCCGGCATCAAAAAAATAAGCGATATCGTAGAAGATGATTTAACTAGGGTCGTTAATCCGATGTACAATGCCGCATATCCAGGGGATGGCGGCGCATGGCCTGAATTTTTTGCTACAAGTTGCACTAAGCCGGGTTTTAAAACAGACGTTTATAAATCTGATAACGTTCTTGACGGTTTCCCTAAGATTTTCCATGGGCAAGCAACGTTCTGGAATTTTGATCCTGTTACGGTAGAACTCATTGACACATACGACCAGGACTTGGCGTCCACCCTAACGACTTATTTGCTTGCTGGCTCTGGTGTGAAGCCCAACCACGTCCAGGGGACTGCCGTTGCGCGCCTCGAAGGAAAATTGATTCCCTTTTCGAATTGTATGACTGGAGAGTCTAGATTTGAAATAATTGAACTACTAGAGCACACAGCAAATCCTGGCGCGCCCCTCCAAAAGAAATTTAAGGCCCGTAAATATATTTTACATAATCCTTATATTAGTTCAGTAGATTTTGGAACATTTAACAGCACCGATGAAGATTTTACCAAAGTTAAAATTACGCTGGCGTATGATTCATATGATTACGAGTTTATTCATCACCGCGGCGCCGCCACAGAATCCCACGACAACCGAATTAGAATTAGACGCGACGCGCTGAGCGGCAGACACCACAGAAATCTTCGGAAGTATGAGATCACCCCCCGGCAAAGGCGCGCCCTTGCCGAGGAAGGGTCTTAAGGCACCGCAGATTAATTTAAATAAAAACTTATTTACTGTTATAATTACTAACGAAAGAGAGGTGACTTTTGTCAATCCGAAACAATGAAGATCGGTTTTCGGCCCCACAGCCGGATGCTGATCCCCCCGCACAAACACTACAAGAAGAGGGAACGCCCAGCAACCCCTTTTCGTTTGTCGTGCCCACTGAGTTTGTAGAACTTCCTAGCAGAGGAGAGTTTTATCCAACGTCGCACCCGTTACACAATCAGGAAACTATTGAAATACGTTATATGACCGCCAAGGAAGAAGATATTTTAACCTCTCAAAGCCTGCTGGAAAAGGGGCTAGCCCTGGACAGATTGCTTGCTAATCTTATTGTAGACAAGCGTATCAAGCCAGAGGCTCTTTTAAGTGGCGATAGAAACGCTATTTTAATTGCCGCTCGAAAATCTGGCTACGGCGCAGACTACAATACAAAAGTCGCGTGCCCCCACTGTGGCGAATCTGATACTTATTTTTATGATCTAGAAAATGCTGAAGTAGTTTCTTCGCCCAACGATGAAAAATTGAAAGAGCTAGGAATAGTTCGCAATGAGGAAAATAACTTTGTAGTTACTCTTCCCAATAATCCGGTGGAGCTTACTTTTAAACTCCTAACTGGAAAAGAAGAGAACCTTCTCGTCAGGACTGCGGAGAAGCGTAAGAGGAAAAAGCAAGGAGACCACCTTATTACCGATCAACTTAAGTTAATGATCGTCTCTATTAACGAGTACACCGAAGCCCCCCTCATTGATAAGTTTGCTGAGACTATGACATTGCCGGATGCAAGATTTTTGAGAGATATATATAGAAAAGTAACTCCCGCGATTGATTTGCGAAAGGAGTTCGTTTGTGACCAATGCAGTCACGTGGACGAAATCGACTTTCCCTTTACAACCGACTTTTTTTGGCCTCAACAATGAATACATGGAGATTGTCTATGAGCAGTTCTTCATCTTAAAATACCACGGAGGCTGGAGCTTTACAGAGGCATACAACTTACCAGTTCAACTAAGAGAGTGGTTTCTTAGAAGACTGATTAAGCAGAAAAAAGATGAGCAAGAGGCCATGGAAGATGCTTCTGGTTCCGGTACTGGGTCACGACACCAATTGGGCCCCGGCTCCAAGCCGCCTAAGCTTTAATTGATTTAAAGACTATTTATTTTGTATAACTGCGAGAAGCCTCCTGTGAATGATAAAAGTCTATCTCCGATAGTAGTTAATTTGAACGTCATGAAGGAAGGAAACTTGAATGAAAGTTTCCTTACTATGTTTGGTGGCGCCATTGAAATGCTACTAACACGCATGTTTGGCGGCACCGATGTGACGGCCCCTCGATGGGCTAGTGTTCGTGGCACCCCTTCGCAGATCGCATCATTTGGCGATGCTCTTTCTAGAGAAAAAAACTATATGGAAACCTTTATGAAGCACGGCCTCAATGATCCTCGTAGTTTTCGTAGTCGGCACGAGCTTGAAAAAGCGGTTGCGGCCTTTGAAAAAGAAACCGGCTTAAAATGGCCGTTTAAGTAGGGCTAAAGCATGGTCGACCCCAAAGAACTCACTGACGCCGAAAGACTTAAGGCCCTCATGGATCAAATTAATGAGGGCGGTAGCCGGCGCATAGCCTTATTGGAACAAGAGAAGGCATTTCTGGGAGAAACCCGGGCGTTCACAGAGTCACAGCAAGAGCTTCTCAATATTAACCTCAACCTAGAACAATCACGCCTTCAAGTGCTACAACAGCAAACGGCGAAGAGCGTTGAAAAACTCTACAACATAAACTCAGAGATCAACACACTGCGCGAGACCGAGAGGATCAACAAAAAGCTCACGGAAAATGAAGAGGACAGGCTATGGACCCTCAAGAGGCAGTCAGCTGAGCAGCAGAAGCTGGTTAGTCTGGCGATGGAGAAACTTCGAACCGACCGGCTCGCACAACAGGCAGGCGCCAACCTCGCTAGCGCTCAACAGAACTTCTATAAAACGACCTTGGGCGTAAGTGATGCCTGGAAGACGACACTTACGGGGGCCATTGTACAGTCCGGATTTAATGTTCAGAAGATGTGGCAGAACACAAAGGGGATGCTTACCGCTAGTAATATGCTGGGCTCTACATGGATGAAGATTGTGGAGATGACAATCAAGGCGACCAGCGAATATGATTCAATGGCGGCTAAGATTCGACAGATATCCCATGGCGGTACCGGCCTTAACAGTTTGCAACAACAAACGATGCGCGCCCACATTTCAATGCGCGAATTCGGCGTAAGCATTCAAGATGCCGGCCAATCAACCGAGTCGCTGCTCAGAAGTATGGCATCTTTTTCGGTATCCTCGGCTCAGACCCGCGAGGCTTTGATACGCCAAACAAATCTACTTCAGGAAGTGGGCGTTGGGGCACAAGGATCGGCTCAAGCATTTAACTTTATGGACAAGGGTCTAAATATGACGACCCAACAATCTATTCGATTATCAAATCGTCTGTTTGGTTTGTCTAAGGCCCTTAAGCAGCCTCCCGATGTCATTTTCAAAGACTGGGAGCAGGCCTCTAATGAACTAGCCAAGTACGGTGATCGAATGTATGAAGTGTTCGCCGGATTGTCGGCACAGGCGAAGAACACTGGACTCGCCGTGAGCCAGCTTATTGGCATAGCAGCACAGTTTGATACGTTCGATCAGGCGGGGCAGGCAGTAGGCCGACTTAATGCTATTCTCGGCGGCCCGTATCTTAATGCTATTGAGATGGTATATGCGACAGAGTCTGAACGTATCGCCGCGATGCGAGAGTCGATATCGGTTTCAGGCCGAGTATTTACCCAGCTTAGTCGTCACGAGCAACAGGCCATTGCAGCAGCTGCCGGTATTAGAGACATGTCCCAAGCCGCGATGCTTTTTGGCGGGAGTTCGCAAACATTTGAACGAGCAGCCGCCAGCCAAGAGGCTTTAGAGAAGAAGGCCAGAGGATCTCAAAGCGCTCTGAACAAGTTAAAGATGGCTGCTTATGGGCTTGCGGTTAACCTGGCGCCGGTTGTAGAAAAGATGGTAGGTTTTCTAGATATACTAACAAGGATTGCTTCACATCCTGTGGGTCGCTTCCTGGGCACCCTCATTATATCAGTTGCTGTATTGACTAAAGGAATAAATGCCGCGGTCTCGGCGGGGAAAGCAATGAAGGAGGCGTTCGGTGTACTAAAAAACGTAACAGGGATGTACAATAACACTCTACGGTTTCTTAGTATAACACAGAGAACCAATAATCTTCGGACCCAACGGGCAATTGCGGCCGAGACTACAGCTGGCGCCACCAGAATGAGTCTTACCGGTCCGACAGGGCTTTTGGCTCGAGCCAATATGAGGTTGGGAGCCAGCTGGGGGGCCGCCCTCGCCCCCCTCGCTGCGCTGCTAGTCGGATATTATGCAATGAAGGCCATCGCCCCGGCGCTTAGCAACAGTATGCGCATGATCGCCCAAAGCGTGAGTATCGCCGCTATTGCGTGGGCCGGCTTAAACATGGCCAAGCAGGGCTTCAACCCTGCGGCCCTGGCAGTGGGCGCCCTAGCCCTCGGCGCCTTCGTGGGATCCCTCCAGTCTGCCAAGAATAAGGCCCGGGCCTATGAAGAGGGAACGCCGGTAGAGGGAGCAGAGGCAGGCCTTGCCATCGTTGGTGAAGCCAAGAAGCGCGAGGGTGTCGTCGTCAATCTGGCCGACGGGCAGCAGGTGCTCAACAATGAAAACACTGAGAAGGTTTTAGCTGCCAATGGACATCGCCGCGACCAGCGGTCTGAAGTCGAAGGCGAGATGCAAACGATGCCCGCGGCACAACCAGGCGGCATGCCGGCCTGGGCCCAGGCCGCGTTCGCGGAGGCGCTCGCGCCTG
>Ga0098047_10000476_pt1 | contig 15959 bp, 15 predicted proteins | sample 12_taG_FD_92585 | JGI IMG/M metagenome (GOLD analysis project Ga0098047, IMG submission 92585) | Marine viral communities from the Subarctic Pacific Ocean - 12_ETSP_OMZ_AT15267 metaG | ecosystem: Environmental > Aquatic > Marine > Oceanic | place: Subarctic Pacific Ocean | collected 2015-01-16 | reverse complement strand
GTCGCCGCCCGTACTACCGCCATCATTATATTGAACGTTTGTGTCGGATCCGGCTGGGGATGCTGTGGCTGTGATGTTTGAGAGCGCCGAACCATCGCCATAGAAGGCAGACGCAGAAACATTCATAGAGGCTGACATACTGCCGTCAACTGTTAATTCGTGGTCGGGGCTTCCTACCCCATTGATCCCCACCATACCTTTAGATGCGTCACACTTGAACAGAGGGTTACCTTGATTGGAGCCGTTGCCCTTGACAATAAAGTCAACATTGTTGCTACCATCATTGAATGTAATATCGTGTGGAGCAGCACCAGCATCGTTTAAATCTATGTATGATATACCACCAACATTAAATCTAAGTCTATCAGCTGTAAAATTAAGATAAGTGTTAGCATCATCATTATGATAAATGTATTGGTCAACGCCGATGTCGCCCGCAACGTCAAGAGTGTAGTCGGGGGACTGCGTGCCAATCCCAACAGTGGTACCCGATACAACCAATGTTGTGTTTCCGCCGGCTACAAGACCAATTGCATCCTCGCTGAAGTCTATATAAGTATTCTGTTGAGCGTCGTCCTCATTATAAATATCACCAGTATCGATGCTTCCTTTAGTATATTTGTAAGACATTCAACATTAAATAGCTTCTTCAAGATAAAAAGGGTGGGTACCCCGAAAGATACCCACCCTTAAAATTATTATCTCAAGAGATTTCCAAGCTTGGCTTAGAAGATTCTCCAGATATCACTAGCAACATAACACAGCGAAATACCAGCATATCCAGAGCTAGCTGTGATAGTCGACGTGCCGTCAATCATCTGCATGGACGAGCCGGAAATAACAACATGCTTACCAGGGGTAACACCAGCAAGCTTAATATACACAATATCACCTGTCGACGGCGAGGCCGGCAACGTGTAAGTGACGTTAGTACTGATCGACGCGGTAGCGTAGTTCATACCAGCCGAAGTCAGCTGGAAACTAGCGTTACCAACTGTATCAACATCAATGTTCTGCGCACCGATAACAGAAAGAACACCATTACTAGAAGTAATCGAGGTTCCGTCAGCAGCAGCAGCAATAAAACTCTTCATCTTAATGCGCGCGCCCTTGTTACTATCCGTAGCATCACTGAAGACGAGGAAGTCGCTACCAATAGCCATCGGGACCTCGCTCAAGAGCGACATACCAATCTCCATAAGGTCGTCAACAGCCTCTTTCTTAATGCTATCGCTGTCAGTCGCATCCGCAAAGACCACATAGTCAGTGGTCGCCACAGCAGCCTCAGTAAGACTGGCGAGAGCAAAGCTCAGCACACCACTGGTGTTTTCGATACCAGTATCCGTGACAGTACCAGCTGCTACTTCCATAACGTCGGAAAACGAATCCCGGCGCATCTGGCCGGTACCCGCGTCGCGGAAATACAAATTATCGGCAGCAACAAAAGCTACGCCATCGTCGGCGCCATCCAGTTGGACAGCACCAGCAGCCGACAAAGTACTGGAACCAGAAATAGCTCCCGTAAAAGTACCAGCAACAGCTGCCAGATCACCATCAGTCGCAATACTTGCCGCGTTAAGACTTAAGCTAGGGCCCTGGAGTGCTCCAGAACCAGAGAGAACACCGCTGACGGTGACCTTGTTGGTCGAAAGAGCTATAAGATCGGTATCCCCGACCGGACCAATCACACCATTCTGACCGAGCAGAACGCTCTTGCCCGACAGTGCGTCAGAACCAGAGATTGTACCTTCAACCGTAACCAAATTGCTCGCAAGCGTTATAAGGTTAGTGTCGCCTGTCGCACCAATCACACCATTCTGACCGAGCACCAGGCTCTTGCCCGCAAGTGACGTCGAGCCAGATATCGCACCCTCCACGACGACCGAGTTGGTCGAAAGGGTTATAAGGTCCGTGTGACCGATGGCGCCAATATTACCATTCTGACCGAGCAGAACGCTCTTACCAGCCAGCACATCGGATCCGGATAGATCGACAGCAGCAATATCGCCAATAGACGATAAAAGATTAGTGCTAGGGTTGAACGCAATTGCGCCGGCGTTATCAATAGCCAGCGTCTGGGTGTTACCAGTATTCCCGACCAACACAAACGCTAAATCAGCAGCCTGATTAGAGCCTGTGACTTTCGCAGTCTCTGAGCCCGGGACGCCGGTCAGGCCTGACGCGTTGCCGTAAAAGTTGTCAGCGTAAACTGCCGACGCGCTGACGGCAACAGAGGCCGTCAAGCGATCAGAATATGTAATCCCTACCGCTTTTGCCGCAGTACCAATATTGGATGCTGCGTCTGTTTCGAAGAGCAAATCTTGATAGGTTACTAATGTAACGCTACCAGAGAGAGTTGCATCTCCGCTTTGAAATTTATATGCCATTTTTAAATCCTCCTATAGATTAATGACGAAACGGGTGAAAAATCATAAGTTGGTTCGTGAACACTCATCGGAGGAGTAGTAAATTAAATATAGGTATCCACATCCGCTTTCTACAGGTATATATATCCTGGTTCTCTTACGGCCAATAAAAAATTAATTTAATACAAGAACCAGCTCGAACCATTCGTATACATGCTTACAGCACCATAAGGAGAGGTGATGGTGGTGGTGGTAATACCATCAATAGTTTCGGCCGCAGAGCACGAAAGAGTGATAGCATTCGTAGCGGTGGCGCCGCCTTCATCTTTTACCACAAAGGTCTGTCCCTCTGTGGCTGTAGAAGCAACCGGGATCGTTAAAGTAACTCCACCCGAAGTAGTATCTACCCCTAAATAATAATCCGTAAGAGCAATAGCATAGCTGCTCGTTACCGGAGTGCGCTTATGTACCAAGCCTCCGGAGAGGTGGCTTGCTGCCTTAACCGCTAGCGTACTGCCATCAAACGTTAAATTAGCCGACGCACCGAAGGCGCCGGCGTTATTAAACTGAATTTGAGTGTTGGCGCCGGCGACACCTGACCCACCGGTGGCCGATGCCCGGGCGATGACGACATTGTTGTTGTTGTCGAGACCTAGGTAACTGCCGCTACCCGCTAGTGATCCAGAGCGTGGCGAAAGCCTAAATAAAGAGGCCGTTAACTCACCTTGGACCCGCATAGCGCCGGTGACTTCCAGTAACTTTGATGCAGGGAAGAAACGTAAACTATGGCTGCCACTAAAGGCGCCGGTACCAGTCGCAATCTGAACTGATCCAGTTGGGCCCACGGAAGCAGCGGTCGTAGAAGCAACGGTAAGAGTTCCATTTGCGCCCGTGTCGGTGAGAGTAATGCCTGTCCCGGCTGTGAGAACGCGTTCGTTAGACAGACGCGAGTTAGAAGTTACTGTAACATACGTCGCATTGATCGGGGGGATCGGTGCCACGCGCGGCGTTGGCGTGGTGGATTCGCCGGCGACGACGCCACGTTCTGGCTTTCGATCAGGCGCCTGCAACACACGGAAAGTGCCTTGGCGGGCCCTAACGCACTCGGCGCTTATTTGAAATTTATGTTCGACTTGACCAAAGTAATAACGAGTGTCATTGTAGGTTTTTACAATCTCATAGAACTGATCGCCATACTGTACAAAGTCCCCCACGCGCACATAGAGGTTTTGATCGGCGGTCAGGCGCTTTTGACTAAAGTTAACCGTGAGCTTTGTTTGGTATTCATAGCCGTACCGGTCGTTGGTTTGCTCGTTTTCGACCACCACATAGGCATATACGCGGACGGGGGGAAGCGAAACTTTATCAATCGCTTCTCCATAAACATCATTAAAATTTGATTCTTCAATGCTTATTGGGTAATAAGCAATAGGTTGTCCAATGACTCTTTCGGCGAGTTCATCATTAACCTGTTTTACTAGATCACGTTCTTTTTTCCCAAAGAACATAGGGGGCGGAGGCGCTGCTGGCTGGTTCCACTTGTTTACTGGATCAGACACTCAGTCACCCTCCAAAGCTAGGACTGTAGGAAAATCCTCCTCTATCCCACCAGAGCTCCGGCAGAACCCGACCAATTTGTTCCGCTAGGCGATACAGACGAGTTGTTGATTTCTCCTGTCTCTATATAGGTGAGGCCCGCCATAACGTCCGCACTTGTAGAGGCACCCCCTAAGTGAATTGCCGTCACCTTAAGGTCTAGTCGAGGGCTTTGACTGTTGGCCGGAACCGTATAATAGTTAGAATGGCCCGCGTTTAAACCATTGACGGAAAAAGCAACCCTGAGGGCATTGGCCTGATCAGTATTGCTCACCACCACCCAGCTCGAAACCGAGGGGAAATCAATACGCGAGGTTATTGCCGGATTTACCGCTCCAGTAACAAAAGGTTTGCCCGACACTTGATAAGCAGCCGATTGACCTAAGCCTGGTTTATATGTATAAGTCGCCATTTCTTCTATCTCCGTCTAATAAATAGGATGCTAGAGAGTGTTTCATCTAAACAATTTCCTATCCCTTTTTCTTTCGAGCTTTTTCTGTTCTCGAATCGCCTTTTGGCGTTTTATCTTTTTTTGTACTGATGGCCTAATATAATGATCGGTTCGAGCTCGATATATCTCTACCACCTTGTCTTTCTTACATTTTTTAATGAACCTTCTAATCAGCCGCTCGGAGGTTTCCCCTCGTCTTAGATCTACCTTAACATTTGTTGCCACAACTTACCTACTTTCCACCCTTTATTGTATTCATATGAGCATTCCAATTAGGCGCTACAGATCCAAATAAGTTAGATATATCCACTCCCGGGTCGCTGGGAGGCTGGTGGGCCATCGGAGATGCTTGTTGAGATGCTCCTGTTTGTGCTGGAGCCGGGGTTGTCCCCTCAAACAAATCCACACCATTATACGCATCTCTGCCTATGGCTGCCATTAGTTTGTTCTTTTGGTCCGCGAGGCGATCAGGCGGTGCGGCGTCGAAAGCGTTGCGCTGCATGCGCTCCATCACCGGGTCGGCGGGGGGAGGCGGAGGCTCGGGGGGCGCTGTTGATGACGCCATCCCTCTGGCCACCTCTGTGATTATACCCGAGAGAACGCCGTCTTCAAACATCACCTCTTTTATACATTCAGTTACAAGAGGTTTCAAAATCTTTTTTAACTCTGTTTTTTTCATTTTATACCTGCCAATACCTTCATTCTTTGAGTTTCTTCCTTTATCTTTTGTATGCGGTCATAGCGAGTGTCGCGCTGTCGATCGGGACGAACCGGGGGAGCGGCGATCGTACCAGGAAGAGGCTGATAGTCTGGCTCAGAGCCGACGTCAATGACTGGACGCTGGGTGTCGCGCTTCAGTAGATGAACAAAATACGCTATCCGCTGTAGGGGTGTACGTGCGCGGGCTGACGTCATCCGCATACGCAAAACTCCGGTCAGGCGCCCTAGCGACTGCGCGTCTTCCTTACGAAGGAGTCCCGTCATTCCCGCGGCTTTGATAACTAAATCTACCGCGTATTCATCTCCAAGATTATTCGGCAGAATATCTAAGCCTATCTTTTCCTCATATTGATTTAATTTTTCTAGAAACTGAGCTCCTGGGAGCTCAGAGGCTTTCATACGTAGAGCCTCCTCTATCCTCTTAAGAGCGTCCTCCGGCAGCAACGTTAAAACAAAATCAATTTGAGTTGTAACGTCATATTGCTGCGCCACCCCCACAAGCCGGTCGACCAACTGTTCTGAGAGGCCCGGATACTTTTGAAGTATCTCCATGCCCCGCATCCCTTCAATCAGATCAACCATGCGCTGTCGTATGGCACTATCTTCGTCAGCAGTTAGGCCGCCTCGTTGACTAACACCGCCACTTTGGCGCGATAGTCGGATAACGTCATATGCGTCTCTGAAGGCTGAGGATATTTCACTGTCCTCCATACACTTGGGAGGTAAGACGAGAGCGACATTAATGATATCTTGTAATAAAACTAAAACTGGGCCCTGGACATCCATCGGGAGGGGACTATCAAGGGTAGAGATGGCCGCGGCGATCTCGGCCGAATCGGCGCCCAGCAAAAGTAAAGCACTCAACAGAGCCTCGGCGCATTCCGCGTTCTCATCTCCTACAAGGAGGGCGAGTATGGAGCGTAATTCATTTTCGTCCGGCTCGTTTAGTTGTTGTCGAGCCGCATGGGCTATGTTTGCGGGGTCCAGCACCTTTGAGGCTGTCTGCGAGAGAGCACTCTTCAGACTTTTTCCCTGTTCTTTTAGGCTATCCGAAGAACTCATGGTGGTCTCAGTCTCCAACAATATCGTTTAATAGAGTTAAAATCTTGTTATCTTTTTCAACGCGTTCGTTCATCAGCTTATTTTCTGAGAGCCCCATAAAAGCATTGGGGGTGGAGGGCTCCGAGACAATGTCAAAACAAATTAGTTGGAAGTCGTCCTCAACGATCGTTTTACCCATTTGCTCTCGAACCGATCCCATTCCGCGGGAAGAAATCCCAATCTTGACTCCAGACTCAACAAGGGCTTTGAGGATCTGACCGGAGGGAGTATTAAGAACCTTGGCTTTGCCCATCACAGAGGCGCCATCCATCCACACTTCAGTCATTAAATGAGATACGTTGGCCAGGTTAATAATGGAGGAATCAGGGTGATCTAGCTCGCCAAGAGCTCGGTTGTCAGTGACAAGTTGTTTATATTTTTGAACTTCTCGTTCCATTATCCCCATAGGATAGCGTCGCCCATTGCCATTGTCGCATTCCGCCTCCTGCAATTTCCCAGACAACATCATTCCACCATCACGCACGAACCTCTTCTCGGCTTCCGTCAGCAAATCCTGACAGACGCCGCCTTCGCATAGTTCATAAAATTCTCGGAGAAGCTGGGGCATTGTTTAAATCCTATATCTCGCCTAATAGTTCTAGTACTTCGGTCGCGAAAGCCACTAGATCTTGAACGTGAGGATAATATGATGCCATCTCATCGCTACCGTCCTTCATATTATGAAGATCATCAATCGCTCCGAATTTCATTGATCCCGGAATGTTGCTGATTCTTGCCGCAACATCTTGTGGTGTTTCACCTTCAGCCTCGCTCAGACGATTCACTGTCTCGTTCAAGAAGTATCTTGGATCTATTCTTTTTACATTTTTTCTGCGTGCCATTATCTTATTCCTCGAATTTGTGAGGGAACCCTGGTGGGCGCCCTTGTGATGTTTGATCTGTCGATCGAGGAGACGATGGTCGTTCAACGTCGCCGCGCGTGTCTAATCCCATTTCCGGATCATACGAATCTTTCGTAAGGGCTTGTAAGATATCGTTAAGCGTTGCGCCGACAGTTTCTAAGGCTGCCGCGGCATCGGGGAACATTTTTGCCCACTGGGAAAGTGCGCGCTTTGGACCCTCGACTTCCAGCATGAGCCGCAAGTCGCGATTGACTGTCTCGTTCAAGAAGTATCTTGGATCTATTCTTTTTACATTTTTTCTGCGTGCCATTATCTTATTCCTTTAAAGTAGTCAACTGCCTGAGCAGCATCGTCGAACTGGTTGGATCATCCATTTTTTCATGATTGCTCACCTCCTTTATGGGTCACTCGGATCCCGTAATCTTCTACCAACATACTCAAGAAGTATGATGTTCCAGCACTAATACAACCGCACATAAATGCGGTCATAGGCTGATTGCTAAAACTAAATAGTTCTGTATATGGACTTATGCCCCATAGAAACACGCCAACCCAAAATCCCATGCACAAATGGCAATGGAATAGCCGGCCGAATCCCCACATCGATTTGCAAGGTGGACGGATCTTGTTAAAGATATGTCCGTGTATAATAATAAATGTCATGCCGTAAGCGGCAAGTATAAAATGTAATAGTTCCATTAATCCTTCTTTTCTATTTTACAGACAGACTAAAGGAGTCCGCCGGCGCCCGCAGGCTTCCACTATAAGCCTCATTAATATCGATTCCTCAGCGGGTAATAGTAATAACCGGGACGCATCGATCCCTTCTCAGCATAGTGTGGGACCTCACCGTACTCAGTTGTATCGGTCTGGTCTGGGTGGGTATACATATTTTCCAGCTCTTTCTCGTAATCATCCGCAACCTTTTCGTGGCGCGACTCGTAAGATAAGAACTCGGATATAACATATACCGCAGCTTGGAGGGAGTTGACTTGCTCGCTTTCCATTATGACACCTTCTAGGGAACGAAAAACACTGCCTCCTTGGATGGACCCTCGTTCAACAATTCCCTTGTCGGCCAACATCTCAAAAAGCCTGTTCTGATAATCGTAGACATCCTCAGTGGAGGTGGTCTTCGGAAAGGTGACCACCTTAAGCTGATCAGGCATCACAGCAATATCAATGGCTTTGTGGTCCATAATAAGAAGAGACCCGTCGAGCGCGCGCCGGGCATTCAATTCGACTGTGGCCTGGGGGCCGCCTACTTTAATTGTGATCATGAGATGCAAACTCCTGAACTAGTTGTTGAGTCTTGAGTATTTTACTCAGGTCGGTCTCGTCGAAGTCGCGACGGCGGAAGCTCTCTAAATATTCTTCCACACTCTCCATCTTTTTACTTATCAGTGGGGCAACCGAACCTCTATCGATGGAAGTAAGGGCGCCCTTTAGACGATATAGCTCTTCGTTAAGATACACGCGTAATTCGAAACCATCATCAGCGAAACTTGCAATATATTGATTTAAAAGATCTTTTTGTTCTTGAAGCAAAGTTCCATATTTAACGTTGAATTTCTTAATAAAAGAATTATAAGTCAAGTTGTCAAGTGGTTTGAGAGCGGCCGTAGTATCTCCACTATGAGGCGTACTCATGCGATCAATAATCGCCTGTTCAAAAAGAACACGCTTTTTAAGACTGCCCTTAGAACTAAAAATTGTGCTGACAGATGCCAGTGATTTAAAATTAGGAACGAAGCTCTTCCAGGTATCTTGTCCCAGGTCCTTATTAATGGCTTTAATAAGTTCTGACTGAGCATTAAAAATAGTATTCTCGTCGAGGATCTGGTAGGCGCCTTTAGTCTCGTGAAGAAGCCGTTCAGCTACCGGACGTTGAATATTCGTCGTATTTAAAAGGGCATTATATAATTCTAATTCATCAGCTAGCGCGCTGCCTCTTGTAAAGTGTTCTTTGAGCAGTGCGACGATCTTATTCTTGCGATGGACCTTTTTCTCAACAATAGCACGAGTGAGTTCCCGAGTGAGGGTCTCATAAATAAACGCTGTATTTCTCTTTTTATTGTGTTTCATCTTTTTCTGCCTCTTTTTTCTCTAGCTCTTCCACCAACAGTCTTACTCGTGATGTGTTCTCTGCTAAATTAATCTCGCTCCTAGTATAAGTAGCTGCTTTTCTTTCTTCTAGACCAACTAAGGACTTGAAGTCGGCCATACTAATGGATCCGGGGGTGCGTACTCGCTGACTGCGGAGGGTTCCGGTCTCGGGCTTATGGCCCCAATCTTCGCGGCGGTGGGGCCCAGTGGCGTATTTGCGGCGTTTGTCGCTGCGGCCATTCTTAGCGCTATAACTGCTCTTTTCATATTGTCGAACGTCATCTTCGCGGCGTCCTGGGGCGGCCAGGAGGGCCGAGTCGCCACCTTCGTCACCCCCCATATCTTCGCCGCCAAGATCCCCCATATCTTCGCCGCCAAGATCGCCCATATCTTCGCCGCCAAGATCGCCTAGGCCACCTTCCTCACCGAGTCCCTCCTCGGCGCCTTCTTCGGTAACAGACTCAAGGGCTTGTTGATACTTGCGATCGTGAAAAGACTCGCGTTGATTGCGCAGAAACTCGTCGTCTGAAAGGCCCAAAATATTATGAGAAATCCAGCGCTTACTAAAGGTGCCTTCCGGAACTGCGTTGGCGACGTCGAACTTGGTGCGAAGATATTCAAGCTGTTGGAGCTCGGCGAGACGAGAAGGGTTATTAAGCGTCAGATCAAAACTAATTAGGTCCTCGCCGCGGAAGCCTAATGTATAAAGATGAACCACAGCAATTTTCTCCAGCTCAGCAACGACCGAGCGCTGCAGTCTTTGAATCGTTCGAGAAAAACGAATATCCTTCTGAGCCAGAGTGGTTTTATCCTCGTCGGCTCCTTCCAGATTAGTAAGGTAGGATTGCGGGATTTTAATGGCAGCGAATAACTTGTCGCGCAGATACTTAACGTCCTCGATATCGTCGAGGGACTTGGCACCTGGGAGAGAAGTGATGTCGGAACCAACACCTCCGCGCATAGGAATAAAATAGTCCTCCTCTAAAGACAGAGGATTGTAGCGAAGATCCACGCGGCCAGTATTAGCATCGACCAAAGAGTTTCTCTTCATCTCGGTTTTCACTTTTTCCATATACTGCGGGATATCCTGCGGAGGGATATTGCCCACATCAATCTTAAACACGCGACGTTCCGGGGCACGGACAACGCGATAGGCGATCATGGCGTCTTCAAGAAGAAGAAGCTGACGCCAAATTCGGCGAGCGGGGTCGAGGACAGATGTTCCGTAAGGAGCGTATTTGTCATTACCTAAAATACGGAAATGGGCAACCTGCCAGTTTTCAAAGGTCATGCCGGCACCGTTCCACTGATACTGCACATAGTTGGGATTAGTGGGGTCTTGCCCCTCGAGGCGCTCGACCTCATTGTTTGGCAAACCAATAACGGAAGTAATACCCAGTGTGTCATCAACGTCCAAATACAAAAAGAAGTCTCCGTATTTACACATGGATCTCGCCCAGCCAAAAGCATTGAATTCAATGTTGAGGACGTCATAAAACAACGAATGAAGAATTGTTTTAATTTCTAGATTCATACATGAAATATTAAGAAGCTGATCATACTCGTTGGATGTGGTCATTTCGTCAGCATAAATGTCAATCGCAGAAGCAATCTCCGGCATGTATTCCATCTGTTCAAAGTCAGTATAACGCTCGGCGCGATTCTGGTTACGGAAGGCGGCCGAGGTGAACATATTGTACTGCTGGGACATGTTCGTATCGCCGCGCTTAAACTCTTGGCCGCTCATGGAGCGGAAGCGATACCGATACTTGTCCATGTCATCGCGGCGTTCCTGGCGTGCGATCTGTGCTTTATAATTTACAATTGGGCCCGAAAGTAACCGCGTTAATCTTTTAAATAACGGGGATGCCGGGTTTCTGTTGTTCTTTTCGTTTGTAGCCATAATTTACTTTCTAGCCCTTAATGAGTCCAAGGTATTGTTCATTGAATTCCTCAGCACCCTCAGTCCTTTTTGTTTCGGAAGCGAGCTTGTGGTCTCGCATTCCCGGAATCGTAGTGGAGATAGTTGTCTTAGACGTGGTGATCGCCGACAAAAACTGCTTGCTGTACTCTATATCTTTTTGACTCTCCACAATCACCGTATCCCTCACCCAGCACCCTATCGCAAACGACATGACTAAGTCATCATTATAACTACGCATCGCCTGTGGTCTTCCTGAATGCCAAATAAACGTTTTCATTTCAGAAAGCAGCCGATTAGAGTTAATTGTAATTAGTTTGTTTCTCATAAACTCTTCCATTTTGGCAACAATAAGAGGCCGTGTTTTGGAAGATGTGGTGAATCCTGGAATAACATTAGATTGCCATTGGGCTGCGACGGGGTCCACATATTGGTGATCGCCTTTAGTAGAATGATATATATTAGGATACCCTTTATCGAGCAGTTTTTTAAGTACTGCATAGCCTATGTTGTTGTTTTCTATAACCAACATGGGGTTGCCGTATTCACCCGCCACGTTATATAATATGTCGGCGAACTCTTCTGGTGTGGGTTTCCCAACATATTCGGCTACAACTTCCATTGTTTCTAGCTCAAATACGTGAAACGCGCTGTTATCTTTGCCGTCGCCCCGGGCCACATCGGCTACAACCAGATGAGTTTTTTCTGGGTCATACCGTCTCCAGATCCAATAATTTCTATCAAAGCCGGTACGATATTCCGGAGTGACTGTCCTCTCCAGGTACCACTGAATATCGTCGGGGTGAATGACGGTCTCACCTGAAACATTAAAGTTACACTCGAGCTCTTGCGCAATCTGACGTTTAGACATGTTGCGCGTCTCTTTTTCAAACCATTTTTTATCACGGTCGGGGTGAGCATCCCACATAAGGGTCGTCATATAAAAATCATTAGTGCCGGCTTCAGCCTCGACACAGTTCTGATGGAACCAGTTACCTACGCCGTTCGGGGTTGATAGCGCAATACATCGACCACCCGTGGATAACGTAGGATATAGGGCAGTCCACAACTCGCTAAGCTTTTCAACATGTGCAGCCTCGTCAATTACCAGGAGGGAGAGCGCCTCTGAACGGCCGGCGTCGCCGGAAGTGGAAGATCCCTTAATTTGAGATCCGTTAGACAATTCAAACGATGTTCGGTTGTCAACGGTAATTGAAGCAATCTGCATCCATTGGGGCAAGTTCTTGATTAGCGCTTTTACTTTTTTAACTAAATTTGTAGCAGTCTGAAGCTTAGTGGCCACCACTAAAATATTCTTGTCTTTATGAAACAGCATTAACCAACTTACATAAGAGGCGGTAATCGTTGATATACCAAGCTGGCGCGCTTTAAGTATAATGTTGAAGCGGTAATCTACAAAGTCTCTTAGGAGCTGATTTTGATAATCATATGCCTTAAAGGGAATCGTACCCTTTTGAGGGTGGGAGATGCGCCCGTAATTGGTTGTGAAATAAACCGGGTCCTTGCCGGCTTTAACGATCTCTTTTAGTATTTCTTGCTTGGTGAGGACATTCCCCATAGCATCTCTTACTTGCCTTTGCGGCTATCGTTCTTGGGTCGCTTATTCTTGGGCCCTAGGGCTAGCCAATCTTCAATGGCACCCTTTAAGCGCTCCTCGTCCGTGCCCTTATTCACCTCAACCACATCGGTTAGGCCACCGATTCGATAATCACAGTGGGCCTGAACGTCCGTTCGATAGTTAGAGATTCGCTGGACCAGAATGTGATGGTCGCCTTCTTTGGTTAATGTGAGCGTGTTTCCAGTGATTGCTTTATATTCCTTTTTGAGAAACTTAATGATCTCCTGAAGCTGTCGGCCAACTTCATTCTCATAACCAGAATCTTGGACCTCTTTGATTCGGGTCTCAGCCTGGTAGGTGAGACGTAAGATGGGTCCATGAAATTTAACACCGAATCCGTCCATGACGCGGCGGTCATTAATATAATGACCATCCTGCCTCTTAAGTCCAGCATCGCGTGCTTTACCGTCTGCCTGCAGTGACTCTTCGTGTGCGCCGTCCCAAGCTCCATTAGCTGCTGCCTGATTGATTCCTTGAATGATTTCGTATACTGTTGCCATGTTATTCTTCCTTATTAGGTCTCCAGCCGCTTGCCCATCTTTCTTCCCGCATGTCGATGTACTGTATATAGCACTCGAAGCAAGCTTCGAACTTATTCATATACAAATCATCACGCGGATGAAAAGAATACTTTTCGCAAACAGGACAAGTCCTATTATGATCTCTATTAAGTAGTTTTTTGTTTATTAAAAATCCGTCTTGTTCTACATTGTCTTGCGTCTCAGACAATTTAGCGAACTTCTGTCGCTCTTCTAAGGACTGCTGGATGTATTCTTTTTCTTTGTCCGCGGACCAAAAACGGGATGGGTTGTTGATTGCCTCTTCACCATACTTTTGAGTTATGGCTTTTTCTAGTTTGGCGATGTAGTTGGGGTCTTTGGGCATGTTGTCTCTTTTATTAGGTGTTGTATATTGAAGCATTACTATAGGTAGGTCGCACTCTCATCTCGAACAGCGGATAGTCGCCACCGCACCTGAGAATATTGCTACCGCCGGAAGACGACCAGCGCCGTGCGTACAAATGCCAAGTATATGTAGCACCGCCGGACAACCCGGAAACATAAAAGCGCGCAGATTTAAATCCACGTTGCTCTTGCTCAGCGTACCAAAATGCTCTCTCCGCGACGATAGATGAATCTAATCGAGTGATGGAGGTCTTGTCACCCGTAGTAGAAAGGGCCAACCAGACATATGGTCCAGAGCCGCCGGTGCTGGTGTCTTCCTCCCAACAATCGATTTCAACCATCACGTAGCCATTCGCCGGTGCGTCGAACTGAACCTTGGGGTCAGTAGTAGAAGTGTCGCCGCTGCTCCAAATAACTCTATATAAATCAGTGTTCGAGTTGGTAATTGAAAAGGCGGTCGCCGTTGAAGGGTTTAAAATCGTCTGTGCTATAATTCCAGGGTCATATCCTGGTACAACCTGTCCTGGTATAGTTAAGTTGTTGCCAAGCGTTACATTTTGACCGGACAGGGAGATGGGCACCAGTCCGCCATTCCGGATATCACCGCCAGCTACAGTTAGGTCGCCGGCGACAGTCACATTGTTAGAAATATCCAGCGTGATGGCAGTGCCGCCTGATCCTTTGATGTCATTTCCTGTTACAGTTAGGTCGCCATCTATTACAAGACTATCAAACCTTTTCTTCACGTTTGTGGTGGTTGCTGTGTCTGTTAGAGGCACAAGCGAACCCCAAGTTTGATTGGGGGTCAGTATCCAATCTGATTTTGCCGCACTGGGACTTTTTGTGTTCCAGCCAGTGGTGCCATTAGTGATTGTCGCATAACAAGTATGATTTGCCGCGGGGGCCTTCACCCACAATTCAGCAACTGAAGTATTTTGGGTTAAACTAAAATCACTGGTGTCCCAGGCTACAGATCCTTCGTCCTGTATAATGTCCACTTGAAGGTGGGATCGCGTCGGCGCGTATTTATGCGCCAATATATTGCAAGTAGCTAAATACATTTCTTCAGAGCCCTCATAACCAATCAATAAAACGTTGATTGCAGCGGTTGCCATCTGGTACGACGCGGCGAGGGGATCGTTTAAGTCAGCCTCGGCTACCTTGGTCCAGTCATCTACGGTACTAAGATCGGTGGTTATTTCACTACCCAAAGCTGACGTTACTCCCGCGCCCAGAGTTAGGGCGCCGGCGATATCAAGGTCTCCTGTTTGAGTAAGCTCTAGGACGGTGTCTGTGAATTCCGCGTTTCTAATACGTAACTTATCATTAGTATATCTATTGCCAATAATCCATTTCTCAGTTCCATTTTCGCTGAGTATAAGATTGGCTTCTTTGTCTGTCGCCGCGTCGACTTCGATACTGCAGTTATCCGCTGTGTTTTGGACAAAAAGCGCCCGGTCGTTTGTTAGTCCGGTATTGCTTGTACTGATCTCCGCTTTTGCTGCGGTCAGTGCGCCGGCGATTGCAACTACCCCAGTACGACTGATGCTCATCTGCTCAGTCAGGGTATTAGCGCCGTTGGCGGTGGTAGAAAATATAAGTCTTCCCGGGGTGTCGTTTGATCCCGGGGTGCCGGCACACTCGGCATGGATGCCAGCACTGAGATCGAAGTTGCTCCCATCATAGGAGTACCAACGAAGAGAACCAAGATTGTCGTCCTCCTGCACAATAGCTGGGCTCGCCATTGTTCCTCTGGCACGCTGAAGAATAAGGTTGGGTCCGTCGTCTGCAGTCGAGTTGTTATATTGGGTGACGGATGCTACAGCTTCGGCAGAGACATCAGTTGCTACCGTCAACAAGTGGGCCGGGGCGGCATTCGGCCCCACACCAACGTTGCCGCCGCCGTAACCTAAAACTACATTGTCATCTTCATAGTGATTTAAAGAAAGATATTGTCCATCCGAATCGATAATCATATGATCAGAGGTGGCAGCTTTGATGCTGGCTTGTCCGCTAGCTCGGGCGACGACAAGGGTGTCGGCAGACGTCGGTTCGGCTATAGTAAGAGTGTTTCCATTAAAAGTTAACCCTGAATCTCCCTCTAAGGTATCGGTGTCTGTCCATATGGCAACTTGATTATTTACAGGCGTTCCTGTATAGTCCACCAAATCGCCAGCCCACACTTTTGAATCGATTTCGTCTGTTACGATTGAAGATCCATTGTACACCAGCACAGTATCATCCGTACCACCCATCGCAGCGACATTTGTTAAAACTATGTTTTTCGCGTT
>Ga0098047_10000475_pt1 | contig 15983 bp, 14 predicted proteins | sample 12_taG_FD_92585 | JGI IMG/M metagenome (GOLD analysis project Ga0098047, IMG submission 92585) | Marine viral communities from the Subarctic Pacific Ocean - 12_ETSP_OMZ_AT15267 metaG | ecosystem: Environmental > Aquatic > Marine > Oceanic | place: Subarctic Pacific Ocean | collected 2015-01-16 | reverse complement strand
GGGGTGCCGGGCGTCCAGCCTTCGGGCGGTGGCGTTGGCTCTAGCCCATTTTCATAATGGATATACCCAGTTACCGGATCACGATAACTACGGACATCCATAGAGAAATCACCCGGCTGTCGCCAAGGGGAGTTATAGCCAGGGATAGTACCGCCGGTTATTTGCTGGGGAGTGGTACCAAACCCAGGACGCGGACCTGTTCCAATCTGGTAGGTGTTCCCGCTTGACGGAATGTCGCGCTCGTTCTCCAGAACAGCGTAACGGCCATCACCCAGAAGTTTGTACGGCTCGAAAAGTGCCATCGTCCTACCCCACCAGTATGACCTTGAACGTAAGGTCCGTGTTTGCATCCGAATTATGAATTAGGCTCATGCTGCCGTTGACCGGCGAACTGAAATCCCGGTACGGCTTGATCGTGATAGCCTCGGCGTTCACCGTTGTCGGGATGCAGACCGCCACCGTGTTGACCCCAATTCTCGCATCCGTTACTGCGGTGCTGGTTTCGTTGTCGTCTAGCGTCACGTCCAGAACATTGTTCGTCCGCCCCAGCATTATCTGGCGCGTGGCTGCGGTGTGAACCCGGTTCCATTGTTCCTGGTCTGGGTATTTTTCCGCTGGCGTGGGGAATTTGGAAACGGTCATTTTTTGAAGTCCCGCAGCGCCTTCATCTGCCCGCTTTCGATAACGTCAAACGGCACATTCTCATAAAATGCCCCGGTCGCGCTGTCTTCGATGTTGAACAGCATATTTTCCAACCCTTCCGCATCCCCGGCAGCGTCGGCCAGACCATCAGCCAAGTCCCTCATTCGGCGTGGCGTAAGTTGGTGCAGTTCCACATTGTTTCCGGCTACCCGCATATAGCCTAGTTCTTTGATGCCATAGGCGCGGGCATCCCCGATGCCAGCGGCGATGTCTACCTTTTCCCAGGTCATGCCGTGTTCAGTGAATAGGGCATCCACTTCGGCCTTATCCATCCCATTCAGGGTGTCCCTGACCGCTTCAATGTCGGTGATGTCGAAACCTTCACCGCCGAAATCATCAAGGTCCATGTCTAGAACATCGTTGGCAAAATCCCCGACCTCAACGCCCATATCATGCACCACTATGGCTTCGTGGTTGAAGTCGCCTATGTCGCCGTCAGCGTAATTTGCGGTTCCACGGTCAAGGAAAAATTCGCCCGGCAAGGTGTCGTTGTCCATGCCGGAATAGCGGGCGTATTCGTCAACCTGCGCCGCCTTCCGCCCCCCCAGCAACCCGGTGTCTGGAGTGCCGCCTAGCAAGCCTTGGTCAACCTTAGCTTCAGCCGCCGCCAAAATGCGGTCAGCCGCGCCTGGGTTCATGGGGGCGCGCTTCATCGGCCGACCGTCGCGGGACCGCTGAAGAACCTCCGGGGCGTAGGGTTGCGCCTTGGCCTTCTCAATGTGCGCCATGATGGGGTCAAGCCATTCCTGATTAGCTTCCTGCACCGGAAGCTGCTTCTGCATCGTGTAGTAGTCCTCGGCTGGTTTGGCTCCCTTGGCGCGCTGGCGGGCGTCAAACTGCGGGAACCACAGTGAGCGCGGGACGGGCTGCATCAACCCGCCTACATAATCGCCAGGGATGTTTGCGTCGTAGGTGGTGTGCCGCAGCGTCTTATTCGTCGCAGTCTCCCCCAAGGATGCGCCGGGGTACATCGAAAACAACGTCTGGCCCGACAGAGGGTCAACGTCACCACGGGGCAGGTTGACCAACGCGGGGTCAGTGATGGCGTGGCGTAGCTCTGCTACGTCAGGGAAGCCCGCCTTCTCCCACCTCGCCGCGTCCATAATCTTAATGAACTCCGTGCGGACGGGACCAGAGAGGGCAAGCTGCCCGGCCAGTTCTGGGCTATCCACACCGACAAACTCGGGGCGCTTCGCTCGCACAGCTTTGTTAAACGCCTTGATGTCTTTTTTGAACACCTTGCTGGTGTCCAGCATCTGCAAGGCAGCTTCCGACATCATGGCGCTAAAGTCGCCGCTGTCTGGAGACATGGGGCTGTAGACGCCAACTACGTCCCCGCCCACGGCATCCACGCGGTTCTGTAGGGTCCGCGCCGCGCCTTGGTTGGACGCCCAGCCACCTTCGTAGCGGGAGTAGTCCATACCTCCCTGCAAGTCCACCTTGGTGCTAAGGGGCTGGCCCCCAATCTCGGCCAACGTACCCACGGCAGTCCGGTCGCCAAATATAGGTAGTAGCCGCTTGCCAAGCATATCCTCTGGGGTGACAGCGCGCTTGGGTGTGGCCCCGGCCAGTGGCTCAACCTTTAACCCTTCGGCCATTTCGTCCATAGACTTCCGCATCACACGCTTCGACGGCGGGCCTCGGTGGGACTGCATCAACCCTTTAAGCGCCTTCCTTGCCGCCGCGCTCCCGACCTTCCCGATGGTGCCAGGGACAGCCATAAAGGGCAGAGCGGCAGAGCTATACAGGGCTGCGTCACTAGCAGCGCCAATCCCCGTCAACGTCCCCATAGCCGCCTCATATGCGGCGTTACCGATGTCGCCCTCGGCGGCGGCATCATAGGCTGTGCGGAAGTTCCTGGCGGCGCTGGGTAGGTTGTAGAGTAGATCGGCCCCAGGCACAAAGTCGGTGCCGAAGCGGGCAGCGTCGTCCGCATACTGCAATAGCCCTGTGGGGCGCTCACGCTGGCGCAGGATGGGGTCAGGGTACAGAAGGCCGACAGGGCGAGCCATTACACGATCCCCTCCGGCGCGGCATCGTATTCGACGCCTTGGGCATGGGTCCAAGTCCCGCCCGCCGCCACCACCACCTGTGACCGATGGTAGCGGTCATTGACGGTGAAATTGGCCTGCCCGTTCGCGTCAATCGCATTCGGACCGACAAGAACTTCGGTCCCGGTCGGCAGAAGCCGGTGTTTTAGCCCTACCGTGACAGTCCCGCCGTCCACATAGGGCCGCACCCCGTTGACCAGGGAAAGCCCAGGCCCGCCAGTTTCGGCGGTTTCGATGGTCGCCTCGAGGCTTGTCCCGGTGAAGCGCGCCAGTTTCTTGTCGGTGCCAAAAGCCGACAGAGCAAGTTTCCCCGCCATCCAGACCCGGCTGTCCAGGCTAAAGGGCAGGGTTTCCATGCTGACGGTGATAGCGTCAAGCCCTTCCATCGTATAGCCGACTGTCAAATCCTCGAAAATCATTTCGGCGGTGATTTCGGCATACGACCAGCGGTCTACAGCCCAATTGTACATGATTATTCTGTTGGGTGTTCCGTTGGTGCTTCCGCTGCCGGGAAACAGCCAGAACACTACGTGATTGATCGGGTCCGCAGCGCCATAAATCCGATGGTAGTAAACAGCATCAAGCTGGCTGAAAAACCATTTATTGACCCGCTCGGCACCGACTGGGATAGACCCAGCGCCCGTGAACGAATAGAAGCCATCTTCCGCAAGGTAGAAAGCATTGGTCCCGATATTGACCACCGAATTCGGCGCCGGGGTGCCTCTGGACTGATCCACAACATATCGGCCAAACGGTGCCGGTGGCCCTTGGTACTGCAAACGGTGGATTGCCCGCTCACAAAAAACCGCCCCGTCAAGCCCGCCAATGGCCCCTGTGAGGGCTTGAACGTGTCCCCCCACTGGGATGTCCAAACGGTCGGACTGCACCGCTGCGGCGGCGGCTGACGCAATCGTAGGCCATGATGTGGGGTCATCTATGGCGCACCACCAGATGCGATTGCCCACAGACCCATCAACCCCGTCCGATGTGTTGCCAGCCATGACGAAATTGCCAATCACGGCCAGATGCTTCGCCTTCGGTGCATCGCCAGATAGGGTCGAAAATGCGCTATCGGTTCCCAGGACGAAGTTCTGAATGGCGTCGGTGTGACCGTTGCAGCAAATCACAGTTTCGCCATATTTGATAAATTCCCAGGTGCCCTCGCTGGAAGTCGTATAAGCGCCCGTCGAACTGGATATTTCGTCCCAACTGGTGTCAGACCCGTCAAATTTGTACAGGTCGGCGGCATCGCCTGCGAAGGTATGGACATTGCCATCGCTATCCCGAAACGCGCCCGCACCTTGGGGGCGATTGGGCAGGGCTTCGCTGGACGCTGCAAGGGTGCCTAGCGGGCCATAGCTTGACGCTGTGCGGGGTAGCACGTTCTTTGCCACCGTCGCGCCCGCGTTCTGGTAATCGCTCTGGTCGGGCAACCATTGCCCGAATGGAACCATTGCCATCAGTAACCCCGGTTTATGTCAAACTGCCGCGTCTGGACTAAAGCAGCGTCAACCCGCTGGATACGCTGGCGACGGGTTCTGCCATCGACCCGCTTTAGCTGCGTGATGCCTTCCTCCAGCATATCGATCCAGCCCTGCGCTCTAGGGTGCATCCCCGTCCGTGGAATGGACCCAACCAACGAAGCGTGGAGGTAGATGTCAGGCTCGTTTGTCAGGAGCGTGTTGGTTTCGTCAGAAGCCAAATCCCAGCGGCGGAAGTACCTGTGCTTCAGGGTGTATTCCTGATCTGCCGCGTGGTCGAACTCGACGCTGGCTCCGATGGAGTAGATTGACGGCCTGCCCGTGGCAGTGGTCTTCAGCGCGTCAAGGTCGTCCCACGCCACCTGTGTCAGCGGCCAGTTGTCGCTGGAAAAGCGCAGATTGATATGCTCCAGAAACCCTGTCGGAAGGGACATAGTCTCTGCCGATGCTGACAGGGTGGAGTTAACTGACGTTTCCATAATCAACAACCGCAGCCGCCTGTTTAGGATGGCCTCGCCACGGTTGATGAAGTTGGGTAGCTCCGCTGTCAGGTCGCTACGCGCCAAGTCCGCCTCGACCGCCGTCTGCAAGTTGGTGTAGGTCGTTGGGATGGTCATGGGTGGCCCTCGCTAGGCGCTACCTGACACGCTGTGGCGTGGCCTTGCCCTTGGGTGCCTTGCCCTTGCCCAGCGCTGCGGCCTTGGTCTTGTGCCAGCCCTCTGGCACCGTGCCACCGGCATCGATGTCCATCATCTCGATTTTCTCGACGGGCGGATTGTGTTCCGTCTTCACGCGGTAAATCCTCATTCTGCGGCCTCTCGGGTTGCGACCGGCCCAATAAGGGCCGACCTTGGTTCAAGGAAAGTTAGCTCACGCCCGCTGGACCTAGCCCAGTCTCGGGCTGCAATCAGATAGCCGTCATCGTCCATGTCGTCCGCTACTATGATATCGCAGCGGTCGCCCAGATGCTTATAGAAGCCCATCCGGCTTCCAATCTGTCGGGGCGGGCCGTCGTTGACGCCCATCGCAAAGCGCCCCGGCAGATCCTGCATGTCCGAAAGATCATACCAGCCGTCTGTCACTGGCACTTTGCACAGCCCGATATTCTCCACCCCGGCTTCCGCTGCCATCTGCTTTAGCTGGGCCTGATACAGCCCGTGATGCTCCAGGCAATAGACGGTGTGGTTTGAGTTTGCCGCAGCCATCAGGACTGTGGAAAGGCCAGAACCGGCTTCGATAATGTCCCCGCCGCAATTCCGGGCTGTCTCAATCACCAGCGCCAGATTTTCTTCCAAAGCCCCATAGGGATTGGCAACGTATTCCCGCGCCTCTGTAAGCAGGTCTAAGGTGGGTTTACCCTTGGCGATGGCTTCGCATATATAGGAAAGCGTCTTGCCCTCCCTGCGGCGAATGGTGGCCGATAGCGACCCCTTCAGAATGGTTTTTGCCACATGACCCAACCGAAGATCGGGCAGGGCATAAATTCTCCCGCCATAACGGTTCCGCCAGCGATTGCAGAACGCCAAATCCCCACCCCAGCGGGTTCCGTCCACAAATGTCCGCTCGAAAAGGATTGGAACCATCGACCGCCTATCGGACCCCCGATAATGCTGGGCGCAGGTTTCTGTCATGCGTTCCAAAACTTCGCGTTCGATCTTCATAAACCCGGTCGGCAACCCCTCGACTTCCAGATAGCCGGTGGCTTCATAGACCACCCGAACGTGGTCACCTTCCATCATTCTAACGGGCATTTCCCCCGGCTTGTCGTCGCGCCGATAGGGATAGACCCCGCCGACTATTTCATTGTTCGACTGACACAACCGGACAAGCTGCCAGGGTTCCCAGGATACATCAGCATCCAGAAAGACCAGCGCATCGCAGTCGGTCAAAAGGAATTCTTGCACGATATGGTTTCGCGCATCGTCAACGTGGCAGTTGCCCGTCAACAGCATGTAGGCGCTCTGGATACCGGCCTCGGCCAACGCCTGTCGGCTGCGCTGAATGCTAAACGTGTACGATGCGTCAGGGTTCTCATAGACGGTCGTGGCTAAACAGACCTTGCGGCCTGTCTTTAGGGGACCGTCATCGCAGAATAGGTACGACATCAAACCTCCGTAGGCTGGGGCGGCTCCCTGCCGGAATACCGCCCCGCCCAACGCTGGCGGCAGAGACTAGCCGCCGGTGGTGATAAGGCCCAGGTTCACCAGGGCAGTTTCGATGCGCCCGATGCGGCCTTCGTTGATAGTCGTGGTAGCGGTCACGGTGGCAACCGCCGTGATGGCCTGTTGGATGACCGGGGTGGCTCCAAAGAATGAAACCTTCTCGGTGGCACTCAGGCCAAGCGTGACGCCGTCAGGGGCGTTCTTGCCCAGGAATTCGACTGCCATTTCTACTCTCCTCGTTTGGGTGAAGCTAGGGTAGGGGGCGGCGCTAACCGCCCCCGTTGCCTAGTTCATGCCGATGCGGGTTGCGATTTCGGGACGGATAGCCTTGTAGCCGTACAGCACGTCCAGCCTACAGGGCAGCGCATCGTTCGAAATGTCATAGTCGCGCACGATACGCATGCTGATGCCGTCCATCACCTGACGGGCGCAGAAATCGACCCCGTTGGGCTTCACCAGATCGGCGGTGGCGAAGGCAAACGCATCTTTGTGATACGCCATGCTGATGCCGTAATCGGCGGCGTTGCCGATGGCCGTCGAGCGGTCGCTCTCCAGTTTGTTGAGTTTGGCATTGTTCGCGGGCATCGCAGAGACGTTCTGCTTTGCGCCGGAACTGTAGAGCGCCGGGGTGAATTCGATGCTCGTAGTGCTGGCGCTCTCGGCGTTCGTGCAGACGAACGGCTGGAGGATACCCGTGTCGGCCTTGGTTTCGGGGTGCACCCGGTTGACGCTGTCGAAGTAGAAGACATCGCCAGCGGCCCAGGTTCCGGCCCCCGTGTCCACCGTGATGGCGACGGAGCCTTCCGTGATGGTTCCGGTGTCGTTCACCAGATAGTCGCCCGTGCCGTCGTCGGTGCCCGTCGTGTGAATGGGCATCAAACTACTCTCATAGATCGACTGGAAGCCGAAAGTATCGCTGGCTACTCGCCCTTCGCGATAGTTCTTGCTCACCTGCGCCTGGGCGTTAAACAAGCCCTTCAACGCATCGACCATGTCCAGGTTTTGCTGGGTGCCGAGAAGCAGACAGCGCTGGTCATACGGAGCCAGACCGTCCGTCAGCACCTTGGACGCCGACAGGACATCATTGGCCGTGATCGTAGCGCCGACATCGCTCACCTCATTGTAGACCTGCTTGTACATACTGAGAGCGTCACTCTCAATATTTGCGGCCAACACACTCATAGCGGGTTCAAGTATCCGCTTGGAGAAGTCGTCGATGTCGAGGGTCAGTTCCTCGCTGGTGAAATTGATGTCCACGCCCTTCTGGGTGGCGACCTGGAGGGTAACGGAAGTTTCCGTTACATCCTGGGCGTTTAGCGTGGCCCCGGTGCGGACAGAGAACTGGTTGGGCAACCTGATTTTCAGGCTGTCACCGATTTTGGCACCTGACTTGGCGTAGCTGTCGTCATACTGCCGGTTGATAGTCGAAAGAAACCGGCTCTTCTGGTGCAGGATGCGAAGCGCCTCACGGGTAACCGCCGTGGGCGTCAGATTTGTGTTAGCCATTGTGGCACACTCCCAAATTAGATGGCGTTAGAAGCGGATCAAGCTGCGTTCCGCTTCGCTATCTGGTTCTCTCGCCACTTCCTCCACTCTTCCACCGACATGTCGTCGGGGCTTTTCCTAGCGCCCTGTCGGCTACCCTTGACCTTGGCGGCTGGCTTCGCCGGTTGCGCTGTGGCTTTGCGAGCGGTCTTAGCTGCGAGTTTCGCTTGGTGCTGGTGCCAGGAATGTGCATCCCGCAGGATTTCGAGCGACGCCATATCCATCGTCGTCCGAATTTGCCCTTCGGGGACGCCCTTGCCGATGGCGTACTGCGCCATACTCTCTTCCAGGTCATCCGTCCAATCGGGGTGTTTGGCCTTCAGTTCCGAACGAACCCTCGCACCTTCCTTGGCGGCGTACTCCCGCTGGCCGATGCTCAGTTCCTCGGTTTTCTGAACCAGGGCGGCGTTGGCTTGATCGCGTTGCTGCCGCAGGGCATCGCGTTGCAGGCTGAGTTTTTGCGCCTCAACCGGGTCTGCGTCGGCCAGTCCCATCCAGTCCACTTGATCGTACTGAGCGAGTTGCTGATCCATTGCGTGGATACCCGCAGCATCTTGGAACTGCGCCTCTCGAAGCTGGGCCGACCGCTGCATGTGGGCGGCTTGGGCTTCGAATTGCTTCCGTTCGGCTGCGAGCGATTGCGTTTTCTGGGTGTAGTCGCCCCGCATCAAAACGCCGTCTTTCAGCGCTGCGGGGACTTCGTACTCAACCCCATCGAATTCGACGGTTGCGAACTCCGGTTCCGCCTCTTCGGCGTCTTCGTCCGTGTCGTCGGCCTCTACGTCTTCAGCTTCCGTATCGTCCGCGTTGTCCTCGGCCTGGGCCTCGGGCGCATCTTCTTCGGCGGCTTCTACGGGTTCCGCTTCAGCGGAATTATCCGTGTCTGACATTCGATGGGTTCCTTCTTCAGTTACAGACTGAGGCAGAGGAGTGTGACCAGCTCCTCTTCCTCGCGGCGGGCCTGTCTCCAGGCACGTTGCTGTGCGGCGTAAAGGGCCGCTCTATCTTCGGCTGTTTTCGCGTCTTCCAGGGCGCGGAGGAGTGCTTGTCCGTCTGGCCCTGGTGCGCGCTGGCCCGGCTGCGGCTCTGCCGCTGGGCTTGTAGCGGCTGGCAAGTCAGCCGTTACACCAATGCTACCTAGTGCCCTAGCACGTTTTTTGGTTGCCTGTCTAGTGACCGCCTCTTGCAATGCCAAGCCGCCGTCAAAGGCCCAGTTATTCGCAGCATAGATGTCGCCAAGTGCCAGCACTTCAGCCACAGCCGCGCTGGTGACGGGACTGCCGACCGCAACAATCTCGCGCTGGCCGTCAGCGCCCAGAGGTGTGTCCTGGGCGACAATCGCCGTGTCGAGGGCGTCGCCCCCACCCAGGCCCGGTATGGGCAGCAAGCCCTGGCGGTAGTCAGCCACCTAGTGGACCTCGGTTTCAGTCATCTCAGCACCCACCATGTTGCCGAACTCATCGCGGACGACCTCGACCTGCCGTGCCTTCATGGGTTCGCCGTGGACGTGAACCTGCACCGGCTCAAGGGGCGGGCTGGGTGGGTGAGCCGGTGCAGGTTCCTGCGGCGTGTTCATCGCCGCAAGGGTTTCCATCTCGCGCTGCTTCGCTTCGGCCTGATCTTTTGCTGCCTCGGCCTCGGCGGCGTAGCGCTCCGTTTCGGCCCGGTACTGTTCGATCTGGACCTTGACCTGTTCGGCCTGGGCCTTCATGGCATCGATCTGGACCTTCTGGGCGTCGATGGATTTGTCGGCCTTCAGGGCTTCCAGTTCCTGGCCCATCGCCTGATACGCTTTCAGCCCTTCCTGCATCTGTTGCTGCATCGCCAAGACCTGCGGGTCGGGTCCGTCCTCACCGCCCTGGAGGTGCTGCGGCAACAGGGTCTGGAGCCGCTTGGCGATTTCGTCGGCTCGCGGCCAGTCCAAGCTGTCGGCCAGGATGTCGCCCATGATCGGCGCGGCCTGGGGGAACGCCCGCACCATTTCGATCATCTGGTTTGCGGCCTCTTCGCGGCGCGTCGTAAACGACGGCCCGGCCTTGACCGTGACATCGTATTTGCCCACCGTCAGGTCGTAGATTTTGGTGACAGGGTTGCCTTCTTGGTCGATCTGAGGCTGACCGTCCTGCATCTGCGGAATGGGTTGATTGACCGGGATGCTCTGCGGCTTCTCATCCTCGCCCATGATCCGCATGACACGCGGCTCGCTGTAGACGTGTGGTATTAGGTCAAGGCATACAACCCCTGCGTGTCTAATAGCTCGGGTCATGTTGTCCTGGAAATGGAAGGTGCTGATGTCGCCTTCCCTCTGCCTCGCCTTGATCGCCACGCCTGAAGTCTCATTGGACCGCGCTCCCAGGCTGGCATCGTAGAGGCCCATTACGCTCTTCATGTCGTCGCTGGCGTTCATGGCCTCTTGGATGGCCCCGGCGGGGATGCCAGCGAACGGCTGACGCTGGGGCGGTATGTCGCCGCTGTACTCCAGGTAGGCATGGCTCTGGGTGTTGGCAGTCGCCCAGCGCGGGTCTTCATCGAAGCTGCCTTCCTTCCCGATGTACGGGGCGCGAGGGGCAAGGGCAACCAACTCCGTACTAGCGGAACGCCAATAATTAAAGATCCGCTGTGCATCCTTTGCGAAGTGGATCAGTGACTGGAAGTACCTCTTTCCCTCTATGCAGACTTCGTCGCCGTAGACCGGGATTATCGGGATGTACCTGCCGACCCACTCCGTCCGCTCCAGCACCTCGGCCCCGGTGATGAGGCACTGCTTGACCCTATGCGACGGCACCTTGCGGTCGGCCTCGACCGTTACGCCAGCCTGCGCGAAGAATTCCGCGTTGGCCGCGAAATCGTCTTCGTACAGGAACTCTCCGCTCGACAGCTTCAGCAACGTCTTCACCACTTCGTCGCGGGTCCAGTATTCGGCCAGCCGCACGGAGTTGTCCTGGAACCACTGGCGAGACTGTTCGTCGTTGTTCATCGTCTCCCAGTCCACCGGCTCCGCGTCTGGGTACGCCTTCTCAAACTCCTTCGCCTTCATCATCTCGGTGACGAAGGCTAAATTCCAGTCGCTGCTATCGGCGGCGGTAGATCGCGGGTCGGCGTAGACCGTCAGCGGGTTGGCGATGCGATTGATGCGAATGTCCTGTTCGAACGTGTCGTCGTGCGCGTATTCAATGTCAATTCGGAAGTAGCCGAAGCCGCCTGACACGGCGCTGTCGATGGCGGTGTCGTATGCCACGTCTGCCTTACTCTGCACCTCAATGTTGCGGAGAATGCCGTTAAGGATTTCGGCCACCTCGGGGTCGCTGTTGTCATCGACTGGGTGGACCTTGATGGCTGGCTTGTTCAATCTCGCGTCGTTGACGATTTGGCGGATGAAGGTGGGCAGGCGATTGACTACCAGCGTCGGGCGACCGTCCTGCGCCCGCTGGCGCTCATCGCTCTCATCCCACTGCCTGCCCATGCGGCCAAAGTTCAGGTCGTCCACCGCGTTCTTGCGGTTCTCTGTCTCGGCCTCTTCGCACTCTTCGAATGCGTCGCGGGCTTCTTCGATGATGGTTTCGTCGTTGTTCGTGTCGGCCATGCTCTACCCCATCCAGCCACCAGGGCGTGGGCGACCCTGCGGCTTCCTCTTCTTCTTCACCAGCTTCGGAAACAACTCCGTGAACGCCCAGACCAAGGCATCGACCCGGTCGGGCGAACCTTCGCCCTCATATCCGCCCGCCGTCATCAGGCACAACTGCGCCTCTAGCTCCGGGAACGACCCGGCGTGACTGATGCGGCCCAGGTGGTAGAGCGCCGATATCGGCTCGGCGCGGGTATGCTTCCCCCGGCTTGCCGTCACGTCTATGACTTTGACGGTTGGGTCAACGGTGCGGATCGTGTGGCGGCACATGTCTCCGCCCTGGTTCCGCTCAATCACTATGGCGTCTGCTTCGTGCATCCGGTAGCCCGCCAACGCCCTCTCAGCCCACTTCTGGGGCGAACCTCGGGTCGTCAGGTCGTCCAACACATAACCTCGGCCATCGCTGCCCAGGCCCGCCACAATGATGCCGTGTTCGTCCGCGCCAGTCTCGGACGACACGGCGGGGTCAACGCTGACCAGCACCCGGCCCATCTCTGGAGCGTCGGCCACCCGGTGGTCGTGGATCGTCTGCCGGTCAAATATGGCTCCGACTGCGCTTGGCTCGTATGCCCCCAGCCAGACGTGGGCGAAGCGGTCGGGGTTCGCCTGCCGGTCATGCGCCATCTCGGCGGTCAGTTCGTCAGGAAAGAATGGGTTGTCGTTGTGGTTGACCTCGACAATGACCGCGCCCTCTGGCGGGTTCCTACCTCGGAACCGCTGGTCAATGGGGTCGCTCTGATGGCGCGGGTTCCAGCTTGCCCAGATTTCGCTGCCCGGCGACCTGATTGTCGGTATCAAAATCTCGACGGAGCGGGCAGAAATTGTCTGTGCCTCCTCAATCCAACAGCGGTCGATTTTTTCGTAAGATTTTATCTGGTCCGCCGTCAGGTTGCCCAGGCCGCTAAAGATGAAGCTGGTGCCATTCTGCCCTTTGATGCCGTCGCGGGTCGAGGTGTAGAACCACCCCAGCCCCATGTCGGCTATCTTGTCGTCTAAGAGTTGCTTGACGCTATCTTTGATACTGCGCTGGACCTCGCGGCAGCACAAGATACGGAGCGGCGTCCTGTAACCTTCGATAAGCAAGGCGGTCGCCATGCTGTGCGACTTGCCAGAACCCCGGCCCCCAAAATAGCTCTTATACCTCGCTGGCTTGAACAGCGGCTGGAACGGCTCCGGTAGGGTGACGTTTACGTCCATCAGTCACTATCTTCGGCTTTGATAAAATTGACAGTGACTGTTGACTGGACCGGCCCCCCCTCTGGCCCGGTATGTTCCACGGTGTGATTGTCGCGATAGCGTTCCGGCCTGCGCCCCTTCATCAGAAAAATCAGGAGGGTGTCGGAGTATTTGGTGGTGGTGCCAACAATCTCGCCCTTGTCGAAAACCGGAACCTCGACGCCCTGGACGGCGCGCTCGTAAGCGGCGCGCTCCAGCACGTCGATGCCTTGTTCGATGGCGTCGTCCCACTTGGCGCGGAATTTTTTGTCGGCCTCTCGCCACTCGTAGACGGAACGTCGAGCGTAGCCAGCCAGCTTGCAGGCGTAAGTGACAACACAAGTCTCCGCGAGGGCTGCGAAAAACTTCTCATCCTTTTTAGTTGTGCGTCGTGGGCGGCTAGCCATCCCTCGCGTCTACTCCATTTCGCCCCCTCCCGTCAAGACCTGCCTGACGTAGCTGTCGGCTATCAATGCGGCCTCGGCTGGCCCGTTGTCGGCCAGCTTGAAGTCCACCCCGAATTTCAGCTTCGCCAAATCGACGCTGGCTCGCTTGTTGGTGTGGGTCAGTGACTGATACGCCTTCCACTTCGACGGGGCTACCCAGTGCGTGGATTGGCAGTGCAGCAAGCACATGGTTTCGATGCTGCCCGTGATGCGTCCGAAGCTAAAACTGGAACTGACGCCCTGCGCTGGCCGCGCCGAAGTAAATTCAATAACACAGTGACTGATCGGGTAGACCCGCATGAAGGCGTCAGCGGCCTTCGCGTCGAGTAAGCTCTTGCCCCGAAACTTTATCGTCGGCATCCGCTCCCACTGCACAAGCTGCATGGTGTCGGTGTCGATGACTGCCAAGCCCCCGGCTGCGCCGGGGTCCACTCCCAAAACATACATCTTCGGCTACTCCTTTTAGTTACAGGCTAGTGGGGCACCCTTGGGGCTGTCGCCCCAGGCGAACCTGCCCCTTTAGGGGCGGAAAGCCGTTGAAAGACAAACCCTTGATTTTAAAGGCTTTTTCAGCGCCAACATCTTTCCGCGAAAAATCGGCGCGCTGAAAGCCAAACCACTGATATTGTTGACAAAAACAGGCGCAAAGGATTTCCTTTCAACGGATTTTTTGGGTAGATATGCGGAAAGCATACGGGTACTGATAGGTGCATCGTGCATACCGATAGCTGAAACACTATTCATCGTCCTGCCCCGTCTCAGTCACTGATATGCGCCATTTGTTGTTCCTTCCGACCGTGGAAACCTTGAACATCTCGACCTTGAAATGTCTCCCGTCGTCCTCGAAACGGACGCCGCCCTCAAGCAGCGCGAAGTGTTCTTCGTTATGCTCTGGACGCAGTGCGCTGGGCCGGGGCCAGTTCGGGTTGCCGTGCATTTTCTTGTGCAGCTTGCCCATGTTGTCCCAGTCACTGACGCCGACCGTCAGCCAGATGGCCCTGGCGAGCGTCACAGCCGCAGTTCTAGCCGTGCCGCTTCGCAGTGCGCTGTCGGCCATTTCGTTCTCCTCGGCCAACCTACAGACGCCTATGGGCATTCCCTCGCCACTTTCCATTTCCTGCCCGACTAGCTCGTAATAGATGGGCCGAAGAGGCTCGCCCTCACGCATTTTGCCCGTGTCCAGAACGATCCAGCGAGACAGGCGCTCCTCAAGAAACTTGGCTTTCCAGTTCGCCCGCTCATCCTTGTTGCGGGGCATCCAGTGCGCCAGGGTGTAGGCGCAGTCAAGGGCGCTGTAGATGGCCCCAGAGCCTCGCCAAGCGCCGCTGTCGCCCCGATACCAGTCCGCATCAAGCTGCCTGTTCTTGGGTGTGTGGTGGGCGTGTAGGACCGCCGCGCCGGTCATCGTGGAGATAAGGATAAACGCCTTCGTCAGCATGGCGGCACTGGTGGCGCTGTTTTCATCCATCGCATCCGACAGCGTGATGTAGGGGTCCAGAATGATGACCTTGGCCCGGTGCCGTCGTGCAGCCCTCACGATGGCCGCGACCGCCTTCTCATCGATCTCCGGGTTGCCCGCCTCATTGATGGCGACCAGCCGCATCATGCCGTCGTCCTTGCCCCTGACGATGATGGGCAAGCTGCCGCTGTCGCCGTGCTGAAGGCCGCAGGATTTCAAGCGGCGAGCGATGTCGTCCCGGCGCTCTTCGTTAGCCACCCAGAGAACCGTGACCGGCTCGACCACCTGGGGCAGTCCCATGCGCTCCGTGTCGCCCACCGCCAGGGCCACGGCCAGCCCGGCCAGCCATCTGGTCTTGCCTACGTTGCTGGAGCCGCCCAGAGAAACCGTCGAAGCTGCCGGGATCATGCCAGGGATGACCCACTGGATGGGCGGCAGCTTCGTGTCCATCAAGCCGTCGATGCTGTACAGCGTGAAGCCGTCGTCTTCGTCGTCCCCATCAGGGTCGGCTTCCAGCCGCTGTTCTATGTCAGCGGCCACGGTTTCCCGCTGGGGACCGATAGGGCGGATGCGCTCCGCGAAGAAGCGGCTGGCGTGTTCCATCGCAGCCACGGCCTCGGCGGACACGGGCGGGTCGGTGTGCTTGGCGACCGCGCTCTCGACTAGCTCCGGTATCTTGGTCCTGCGCTCCAGCCAGTCGTCGTGCCGGTCGTGGCCGGGGTCAGCGGCCACGCTGTCGGCCATCATACCCTCAAGTATTTCGACGGCCCGCTCCGCGTCGATGTCGCTGCCCTCGCCTGTCAGGCGGAAGGCCAGCGCCCGCAGCGCGGGGTATAGCTCCTCGGCGCTCAACACGCGGCGCAGCAATTCGTCGTCTGCCACGCCCGCCGCGCTCTCGCCCACGCTGACGGCTCCGGTGCCGCCCTTGTCCTTCATGGCCTGCCGCAGCACGTCCAGGGGGAAGGCTGTCACGTCACCCACGACGGCGGTGTGGAGTGTGTATCCCTCCGTGGGGGGCCAGCACACATAGCCGCCCTCAGATTTGATGTCCACGCCCTCCCGCAGCGTGGCGGGCCACCGCACGTCGTCGCGGTGACGAAAGAAAAAGTGGTAACCGTGCGATCTGGTGGTGTGCATCCTGGCGTGGCGCAGCCACTCGACGTTGGCCTGCATCCAGGCCGTCAGCTCCTCGTTCTTGTAGGCGTCCACGTCGATGCAGATCATGCCCGACATCGAACCCATAGGCACCGCGATTTCGGTGCCGCGCTCAAACAGTATTTGGATTTCGGCGGGCTTC